>Ga0160422_10001151_pt1 | contig 16474 bp, 16 predicted proteins | sample Fk160mmetaG_FD_108192 | JGI IMG/M metagenome (GOLD analysis project Ga0160422, IMG submission 108192) | Marine microbial communities from the Central Pacific Ocean - Fk160115 60m metaG | ecosystem: Environmental > Aquatic > Marine > Oceanic > Photic zone | place: The Central Pacific Ocean... | reverse complement strand
TCAGCCATCTTCGTACTGGGATTTGTAGTTAATTTGATCTCAGATAACGAATTATTCAAAATCAGAAAAAACTTAGGCAAAGGCTACGGAATTCCTAACGGGGGGTTTTATCGATGGGTAACATGTCCAAATTATCTTGGTGAAATATTAGAATGGATCGGCTGGGCAATTGCATGCTGGTCACTTGCGGGATGTTCCTTTGCAATCTGGGTCATTGCAAATCTTTTACCTAGAGCACGCTCAAACCATCAGTGGTATCATGAACAATTTAAAGACTATCCAAAGAAAAGAAAAATTTTAGTACCATATATATGGTAAAGAAAATCGGTGGCGTTTGTTAAGTAAAAGTTATTGACTCACGTTCATTCGAAAGTGTAGAATTTATGTCACGCGATATAACTAAAAAATTAGGAGAAGTTTAGATGCAAAAAGGTAGCGTAAACAAAGTGGTTTTGGTAGGACACTTGGGTGGCGACCCTGAGACCAGATTTACTCCTTCAGGAGCTGCGGTTGCAAATTTTAATCTTGCAACAAATGAATCCTGGAGAGATTCTAACGGAGATATTCAGGATAAAACCGAGTGGCACCGATGTGTGATGTTTGGAAAATCTGCTGAAATGGCTGGGGATCTTTTAAAAAAAGGACAATTAATATTTACTGAAGGAAAACTTCAAACTCGTAACTGGGAAGATAAAGATGGTGTTAAGCGCTATACTACTGAAGTGGTGTGCGAAATGTTTACCATGTTGGGTCGAAAAATGGATAATGAAAATAGTCAATCATCAAATAACTTTAGCAACACCAGTCAAACAAACGACAGCAAAAGCGATGATGAAGACCTGCCTTTCTAAGTTTCGCGTACAGATTATTAATTTACAAACTTAGTTAAACTCAATGGACTATACGAAACTTCAAAATGATATCGATAAATTTTGGGACAACGAAATAGTGCCCAACCTTGTAGATTATATTAAAATACCAAATAAGTCACCCGCTTTTGATCCCGACTGGAAAAAAAATGGCCACATGGATAAAGTATTATTACTTGCAAAAGAATGGATTGAAAAACATAGGCCTGATAATACCATAGTACACATAAAAGAAGCGAAAGGAAGAACCCCGATAATTCTTCTTGAAATTCCAGGTGATAGAGATGGAAATATTCTAATGTACGGACACTTGGACAAACAGCCAGAGATGGAAGGCTGGGAAAATGAGTTGGGGCCATGGAAACCCGTTATAAGAGAAGAAAAGCTTTATGGTCGCGGAGGCGCCGATGACGGTTATGCATTGTTTGCTTCTTTAGGGTCAATTCTTGCGCTTAAGGATCAAGGAATATCTCTTCCTAGGATTGTAATCTTAATAGAATTTTGTGAAGAAAGTGGATCACCAGATCTACCCTTTTATATGGACGATTGCAGCAACATCATTGGAGAAGTTGATCTGGTAATATGCTTGGATTCAGGCGCCGGAAATTATGATCAATTCTGGAATACTGTTTCATTAAGAGGGATGATATCCTGCAATTTAAAAGTACAAGTATTAAACGAGGGCGTGCACTCTGGAAGTTCAAGCGGTGTGGTTCCATCCTCTTTCAGATTAATACGTCAATTAATTTCTCGAATCGAAGACCAGGATTCAGGGGAAATACTATTGTCTGAGTTATGTTGTGAGGTTCCTCAATATCGACTCGATGAAACAAAGAAAATGGCAGACAATTTAAATGGTAGCGCAGAATCTTATCCTTGGCACAACACGACTTCTCCCATGACTTCAAATGCTGTTGACGGGTTGCTCGGACGTACTTGGAAACCCACCTTGTCAATTGTTGGTGTTGGAGGCATACCCTCAATTCAGAACGGCGGAAATGTTTTACGCCCCTACACTGAGCTAAAGCTATCATTTCGTCTTCCACCAACAGTTAATAGCGAGCTGGCAATGAAGGCTGTATCCAAGGCTCTTTCAAAGGATCCGCCTAATAACGCATCGGTGACTATTGAATGGGATGAACCCGCGAATGGTTGGAGCGCACCAAAACTTTCCAAATGGCTTGAGGCGACTATTGATGATGCCTCCCAACTATTTTATAGTAAGCCTGCCATGGCTATGGGCGAAGGAGGTACAATTCCATTTATGGCAATGCTTGGCGAGCAATTTCCTTCTGCACAGTTTGTCATCACTGGTGTATTAGGACCCAATTCAAATGCTCACGGACCAAATGAATTTTTACATATACCTTTTGCTAAAAAACTTAGTGCCTGCGTTGCGTACATACTAAATCAATATCCATCTTGAACCAGTCAAAAAAGCTCGAGAGCTTTAAACCGCGCCCATATTGGGTTCGTTATTGTGTCCACTATCTAGCCCTTTTTCTTGGTTCTATTTTTACAAAAACAAACATAGTTGGGAGAAAACATCTTCCCAAAAAAGGGCCTTATATTATTGCGGCTAATCATTTCAATGTTTTTGACCCTCCCCTGGTGATTTACAGCGTTCAGAAGCCCATAAGCTTTTTGGCTGCTAGCGACACTCAGTTTACATTTGTGGAGTATTTTGCATTGTGGATGTATGGCTTCATACCTACAAACAGGACCAATCTTAATCCTTCTACAATTAAAATGGCAAAAAAAGTTTTGTTAAAAGGCGATATACTTGGCATTTTTCCTGAAGGGGATACAGAGTCTGATCAATTACGAGAGCCAAAATCAGGCGTAGTCTATCTTTCGGCATCGTCAAAAGCTCCGATCGTACCAATAGGTATATATGGCCTTGAAGAAAGTTTGTGGTATTATTTGTTAAGAGGTGTAAGACCGAGAATTTCTGTAAAAATAGGGAAACCTTTTGGACCTTATGAGCTTTCTAAGCATAAGGCTGATAAAGAACAAGAGATTGCTGAAATCGGAAATCATGTAATGTGTAGAATTGCGGCACTTTTGCCAGCAGAAACGCATGGGGCGTTTTCTAACAACCCGCTCATAAAAAAATATAAAAAAGAAAATGAATAAAAGTTTTCTTATCTCTTAAGTTTACTCAATAAAAAACACTATGATTTTTCTATACACAGTCATTGCATCTCTTTTTAACCTAAATCAGGATCCTGTTTTGGAAAGCATTTACGATGAAGCGGTTAAAAAAGGGATTTCTAACACTTTCCTCATAAAAACATTTGAACAACAGAAGATAACCGTTCACAATAAAATACCAGATTTGTTTGCCCGTCCATATGAAAAGAAGTCATGGGGTCAGTACAAAAAGATTTTTGTTACAAAAAAACGCATTGATGGCGGTCTTAAGTTCTTTAAAAAAAATGAAGACAGACTAAATAGTCTAACAAAAAGGGACGGTATCCAAGTGGATCCATTCATTGTTCTAAGCATCATTGGAATTGAAAGCAATTATGGGCTCAATAAAGGTAGATATACCGTTTTTAGTGCCCTGTATTCTCAGATTCTGCTTATGCCAAAAAGGTCCAAATGGGCAAAAAAAGAACTGGTAGATTATTTGGTACTTTGCTTTGAAGACAACATACCCCCTCATTCAATTCAAGGTTCTTACGCAGGTGCTTTTGGGTATGGGCAATTCATTCCATCCAGCTTTATCTCCTATTCAGTTGATGGCAACAAAGATGGTAAGAGAAGACCGTACGATTGGGATGACGTTATTGCTAGCATAACAAACTATTTAATAAAAAATGGGTACCCGTCATCTGAAGAGAACAAAAAATCTATTTACAAATCAATTTATGCTTATAATCATGCAGATAATTACGTGAAGGCCGTATTAGCATTGAGCGAAGAGATTAAAAAAAATAGCAACTAGACATAAATATCAACTGCTTATGTCTATCAATGAATTGTAATTTTAACAGCGTATGATTAAAACAAATACCAAATTCGTTGATATTAAAGTCGCAACAAACTACCTTCCTTCACGCTCAGACTTATCCAAACCTTTGTTTTTCTTTTCTTATAACATAACAATAACCAATTTTAATGACGAAACAATTCAGCTTTTATCTAGATATTGGAATATTACAGATGGAAACGGGAATGTTGAAGAAATAAGAGGGCCTGGAGTTTTAGGAAAACAACCATTCTTAAAAAGCGGTGAACAGTACGAATATACTAGCTATTGCCCTTTGCCAACAGATTTTGGGGTAATGCATGGGTATTTTGAAATGATTACAGAAAATGGTAGAAAGTTCATTGCTAAAATTTCTCCTTTTAGATTAACAACCCCACATTCAGTTAACTAAAGTTTTGCTTACCAATACTAAAATTATTGCCACTATTGGCCCTGCCTGCGACAACAAAGAGACATTGCAAGCAATGGTTGATGCAGGTGTTGGAACTTTTAGGGTAAACATGTCTCATGGAGACTCTGTGGCAAAACAAAAAATGTTTGATTTGGTTAAATCTATTGACACTGGTAATGGAAATTACCCTGCCATTATTGCTGATCTTTGTGGGCCAAAAATTAGGGTTACAAATGTGCCTAACGAGTTAAGAGTTAAAAATGGTGACCTATTGCAAATTGGTACTGAAAAAGGTTTAGGCGATGTTACAGTTACAAGCAGTATTACTTTTTCTAACTTGAAAACAGGTACAAATGTTCTTGTAAACGATGGCAGGGTTCAGTTAAGCGTAAAAAATATAAAGTCCTTAAATTTAATAGAGTGTGAAGTTCTTGTCGGAGGTGAAATTGAACTAGGAAAAGGGGTGAATTTTCCTGGGGTCACTCTTGACGTTCCCGCAATGACAGAGCAAGATAATCAAGATCTAAAGCTTGCTTTGGATAACGGCGCAGATTGGATTGCTCTTTCATTTGTTAGAAGCGCAGACGACATAAAAGACGTTCATGACGTAATGGATGAATACAACAAATATCTTCCTGTGATGGCAAAGATAGAAAAATGGGAAGCGCTTGAAGATTTGCAAAACATTACTGAGGCTTTCGATGGCATTATGGTAGCACGTGGGGACTTAGGTGTTGAAATACCTTCAGGTAAAGTTCCTGCAGCACAAAAAGAAATCATTGAACATGCTAATGTGCATGGCAAGCCTGTTGTTATCGCAACTCAACTTTTAGAGTCAATGGTTAAAAGTCATACGCCAACCCGAGCTGAGGTTAGTGATATAGCAAATGCTATTTTCGATGGCGTAGACTGCTTAATGGTAACCGGGGAAACCGCGATGGGAAAGTATCCAATTGAAGTAATAAAGACGCTTCAGCAAGTTATTTTTGAGACTGAGAGCTCTTCTGATACATTAAAAAAACCTCTTCCCGATACCATAACAAAAACCGCAGATGCAATCAGTCACGCAGTTTGTCAAATAGCTGAAGATCTTGAAATCAAAGTGATCATGTCTATGACTCATAGTGGAAGCACGGCAAGAATGATTTCACGATACCGCCCAAGCACATCAATTTATGCCTTAACTCCTTTCAACCATATCATAAGACAATTGCAACTAGTTTGGGCGGTCCAACCAATTAAGGTTGATAATTATGATAACGTCGAAAATATTCCTAGCCTATGTAATAAGATTTTAAATGATGTTGAAATATTAGAAAATGGAGAACAGTTTGTAATTACGGGTGGGGTTCCCATGGGAATTGCTGGCACAACAAATTATCTTTCAGTTCAGGTTTATAAAAGTTAAACAACATGGAGAGTTATCATGAGAAAATTTAAAATTGGTGCATTATTTTTAAGCAGTTTCTTTGCGATCACATGCTCAAACGATCAGATGCTTAGAACAAAAGCAAATGAACTTGCTCAAAAATTTATTATTACAGATGGGCACATAGACACACCTTGGAAACTTTCCAAAAATTATGAAGACATTTCCCTGCGAACAAAAACCGGAGACTTTGATTATGTTCGAGCAAAAGAAGGGGGCCTTGATGTTCCTTTTATGGCAATATACATCCCTTCCTCTTATATAGAAACAGGCGGCGCTAAGGAGAAAGCGGACTCTTTAATAGATATGGTTGAGCAAATTGCAAATAAAGATCCTGATAAGTTTGAAATTGCATACAGCCTTGAAGATGCAAATAGGATTTTCAAAGAGGGTAAAATTGCGCTTCCGATGGGTATGGAAAATGGAGCGGGAATTGAAAACGACATCAACAACCTTAAGCATTTTTACGACAGAGGAATAAGATACATTACTTTAACACATTCAAAAGATAACCTGATATGCGATTCTTCTTATGATGAAGAGGAAGACACTTGGGGTGGCCTAAGCCCATATGGAAAGAAAGTAGTTAAAGAAATGAATCGCCTTGGTATGATGGTTGATATTTCTCATGTCACGGATGAAGTTATCAATCAGGTCTTAGATATGACCGAGGTTCCTGTAGTCGCCACCCACTCTTCATGCAGACACTTTACTAAAGGTTGGGAACGAAATATGGGTGACGATGAAATCAGAAGGCTTAAAGATAATGGCGGTGTGATACAAATTAACTTTGGATCTAGATTTGTGTCGCGTGAAACCGATGCATATGCAAACAATAAGCAAGCTGCGGTTGAAGAATATTGCTCTAAGCCTGGTTCTAATTGCGTGAACTGGAGCGCACCTGATGAGTTTGAAGAGGAATACAGAAAAACCAACCCCTACCCCTTTGCAACTATTGACCATGTTGTTGATCATTTTGACCACGTTGTAAAACTAGCTGGAATCGATCATGTTGCGATAGGGTCTGATTATGATGGATTAGGAAATACGCTGCCTGTTGGACTAAAAGATGTTTCCACGTATCCCAATCTAATTTATCATTTGTTGAAGCGAGGTTACTCCGAAGAAGACATTGAGAAGATTTGTTACAAAAATATTTGGAGAGTTTGGGCTGAAGTTGAAGCCTACGCACAAAAGTGATTTCATTGTAGACAAGTGAACAAAATCTACAAACGATGAATATATTTGATTGGAGTAATTAGGTTCAAAGTTTGAGCTTATAATTTTTTGAATTCAGATTACTGTGATTGCTTAAAATCCAATTGTTTTCTCGGTAAAATGAAAAAAACAGGCTAAATCTTATAAAGTTTTTTTACCCACTCCGCGTCCTCTTTTGAAATAACTCCTCCTAGTTGAGATGCTTTAACAACCTGCTCCTCATTTCTCTGGCCTAAAAGCACACAACCTGTGGGTGCGTCTTCTAATATTGACGATATTAAACCATGCATCACCGGCTGCAAATAGTTAGAAAATCGATCATTAAGTTTTTCCTTATTCAACAGAATTAAATCAATGATTTCTTGGCTATTGAAAGCTTCAACATTCTTTCGATAATCTCCATCTTTAAATTGAGGAGGGCTTTTATACTTACCAGTTAATAGGCCATGTTTTATTGGTGAAAAAAAACACACTCCAACGTTATTTGAGTCTATATACTCTTTCAAACCCGAAGTTTCATAGCTACTATCCATAACGTTTCTATAAGGTTGAACTACATCTGGCTTGACCCCATGTATATAGCGCATTATCTTTTCATCTGACCAATCTGAAAGACCTATAAACTTTGTCTTACCATTCTTTTTGAAATTTAATAGTACATCTAATGCGTCGTCAAAATATTCCCCATTCTTTCCAAAGTTACAATGATGTAAATACATGAGGTCAACGCAATCGGTTTTCAGATTTTTTAAGGAACGGTCCATATTATCAATCATTTTTTCTGGATGATACCAGTGATCATAAGTACCCATGTCCCAACCTACTTTTGTCGCAAGAAATATCTCATGTCTTGATATGTCATTCCATATACTACCAATTATACTTTCAGATCTTCCATCACCATACACATCAGCTGTATCCCAATGATTAATGCCAACCTCATGGGCTTTTAAGAGAGCTTTTTTACTATCCATGTCAGCTTGGTCGGCCCATCCAACCGACTGCCTGCCTGAAATTTTGGCGCCTCCGTAAGCCCATGTTCCAAGGCTAATAGTTGAAACAGAAATTTCGGTTTTGCCTAGCGTTATATATTCCATATTTTTGCAATCACTTAATTGTTTAAAAATTTATTTTAATCATTATGCATTCTGAATTTAAAGTCATTGATATTGGACACAAAGGATATTCAATAGATAAAGCGCTTGTAGAGCTCGAAGTTGCTGTGAGTGATTGTATTTTTTCGGAAACAACGCGTGTCATAAAAATCATTCATGGGCATGGAACTGGTGCACTAAAAAAGGGCGTACGCGAGTGGTGTAATTTTCAACAAGGTCGTTTCCAAGCAGTGATTAATGGCGAGGATTATTCTTTATTTAATCCAATTTCTGCTAGCATGAGAGCAGACTGTGGATCACCAAAGGATCCTGATCTCGATAAGAAAAATGGTGCTATCACATATATTTGGTTGTGGTAATGTCAATGAAATATTTAAAAGTATCCTTCTTTAAAACAATTGCATTTGTGCTTTTGTTATTATTTTTTGCTTGCTCAAGTGGAATTAAAACAACTCATTCAGAGCTCGATCTAGCTTTGAAAAGCGATTCGCTTATTTCACTTAATCCAGATGATACCGATCTGTTGAATTCAATAATCAATGCAAAAATCAGTTTAGCAAAAACAAAAGGTGGAATATCTATTTACGAGGAAATTCTTATCCTTGATCCAGCTAACAAAATTGCACAATATCACATTAAGATGAATGAGGGATACCAATATCATGATAAAGACTATAAAAATGGTCAGTGGGACGCTATACAAGCTTTCTCAAAAGCCGCTGCATTGATAGACACTCTTGGTGAACCTCATTATTGGATTGGAAAGGCCTATGAAAAAAAAGATGAGATGGATTTTGAGCTTCCGTTAGAATCATACAACAAATCCTTAACGCTATTTCTTCCACCTGATATGAAAGAGAAAGTTGAAATGTCAAAGAGAGATCTACTTAAAAGAAAGAAAACATATGACGATTTCTGGAGGTGAAAAAATTTCAGATAAAATCTTTTTTTGTCTTGTTTAAAGCGTTAGTGGTATTATAACTTTGCGAACTCATTGAGTAAGGTCAATGAACGCCACACAATCCGAGGTAAAGATAAATGGCAAATAAAATAAATTTTAAAAACACAGTAATTGGGTTACTTGTTGCTGTATTTGCAACTACCCTTTTTGCGCAAAAACCCAGAGACATTTCAGGAACCGTTGTGGGGACTGATGGAAAAAATGTTGCAAAAACTACTGTCATTCTTATGGCAAGCGATGGCACCGAAGTTAAGCGCGTCGAGACATCCCGTAGAGGCAAATTTAGCTTCAAAAAAGTATCTCCTGGCAACTACACTCTTCAGGTTGATGCTGGCGAAAAAGGTCGCCTCGATGTTCCTGCGGAAGTTTCAGAAGAAAACCTTAAGTTGGGTGATATCCAACTTGCAGTTGATGCTAAAGATGAAGGTGCATTGACTCCTGATGAAAACTCATACGATCCCACCCTCAGCCAAGCATCTTCCAATGCCTTGACTGATGATCCAATGATGGGGTCACCCGAACCTGATACCACTGGCAATCAAGGTCAAGATCAGGAGTTTATACCAGATCCTGGAAAAGATTATATTTTAAATGAGCTGAGCTTTGAAATAAAGAAGATGACCGCTGAATTAAAATACTTAAATGAAGAACTAGAAAATCTAAAAGCCCTGAGCAAAATGTGGGTCAATCCTTTGGCAATATATTCTAAAGAAATTATCATGAAAAATGGATCTACTGTTTTTGGTAAAATTGTCTATCAAGATGAAACTTCATTAAAAGTAGAAACCCTTGTTGGTTATTTAATTGTTAACAGAAAAGACGTGGTAAGAATAGTTGACAATGTTGTCACTGAAGAGCAAGCAGAGTATGTGCCTGAACAAGTACGTGACAGCTATACCCCACCACCAATGCCTAAGCTGGCAGAGCCAAAATATACCTCTCCAGAAAGAGACCAAACTGGAAAATATGCGGCTAATTGTGTGTTGATGGGAAACATCAGCGAGAAGAAAGATGCTCAAGGAAATATAGTTTTTAATGGCGAAATTAAAAACATTGGTGGTAGAAGAGCTGATTTTGTTAAGGTTGATTTTGTCTTCAGGAAAAATTGGAGCGGTGAAACCAAAACCCTGACAACATTCATTAGGGGTGGTTACCATACTTTTGATTCAGGCATAACTACAGATGCAACTCTGTTACCTGGAGCTACTGGAGCTTTTGAACTATATGTTCCACATGACTTTGGATCATTTATTGGGTATTCATATGTAATTGATTGGGAAGAATACGAGTGATTTTTCAGTTGAGATTTTTTCATTTTTTCAAACACTCCATAGTTTGGGCGTTCTGTTTGGTGAGCCATTTCCACCTTCAGGCCCAGCAAACTCCGCTCTCTGAGGTTTTCTTCCTTGATCTCGGAATCGTAATTGAGCCTTCAGATGGGTCTAATAATTTTTCGAGAGTTGTTGATAAGCCATCTGAGGAAGTAAAATTTAAAGTAAAAAAGGTTGAAAGCGGATCAGTATATATGGCGTCTAGCGAACAGCTTTTATCAACTCTAAAGCGTCTCAATGGTAGAATTGAGAATCTTGAAAATTCATTTAAAACTGAAATTGTTGCTATTAAAGAGCGTAATGACAACCTGCAAAAGCTTCTTGTTTCCGTTTCTGATAAGCTTGAGGACCAAGAGATGCAGCTTGCAGCACAAAATAGCTCGTTAAATGGTTCAAATAGAGCAACAAAAGAAGATCGCAACAACATTAATATCTCTGTATTGAATATTTCTTCCAACGAAAACCAATTGTTTGACAAATCATTGTATATGTCAGGTGTATTTGCTTACCAACGTGAAGATTACCACGGCGCTCTTGAAAAATTCAGCAAGCTTAAGTTCGACGATGCCCCAAATAATACTTTTGAAAACATATTATATTGGATGGCTGATGCTTACCAACATACCGGTCAGTACAATCAAGCCTTTGTATTGTTGAACAAGATTACATTGGTTGGAAGCTCAAGGATTGATGACGCACTAATTCAAATGGGTCTCCTCCACAAACAGATGGGTCAAGCAGATCTCGCTGAAGCTGCTTTCGAAGATGTTTTAGAATATCATCCAAAGAGCGAGTACGTAAGACTTGCTCAGATGGAACTCAACAAAACTTTTGATTAATAAATAATGAAGAAATTTTACATCATCCTCTCTTTTATATTTCTGCAGGTAATATCATTTGCAGGCACGCGAGTTGTATATCTTAGACCTGGACCAATGATGAAAATTCCATTCACTTCTATTGCACCTTCACCATATTTTTTTACTGCAGGGACGGGAACAGAAATCCATAATTTTGGCCCTTTTAATACTGCTAGTGGGGCTTATTATAGTATGGACTTTGCCAACGGGTGGAGCTGGGGTGTTTCCACAGCTACTGGTGGAGATACTACTCGAATCGCAAATTTGGAGGTATCTACTTATCAGGCGCCAGTGGAGTTTGGATTTCACTTTCAAAAACGTGTCCTAGTTAGGGATAATATTTCATTTTCACTAGGACTTCAAGATATTATTTTTGAAAACGAGAAAGCTGGCTTGAACCTTGATCCCGCACAACTTTCTTTTTTTGGAATTGTCAGCAGTGAGTCTCAAATAAGTAATTACACATTTAATACATTTATTGGTTTTGGTACAGGTGGATTCGGAGCGATTGACACGCTTGAGGCGGTTGACTCTCTTGCCACTGAACCTGCTAGCACCAACGCAGGTGTATTTTTTGGAACCATTTTTAATACTCCCTTTTTAGATAAATGGGGAGGCATAGACATTGTGGGTGAATTTGACGGTAACGGCATCAATGTGGGACTCCGCATCCCCCTTACCTCGGATTATCGCCTGAACCTAGGATTCACCCACATAGAACAGTTGCCCAAGTGGAAAGAGCCGTACTGGAAAGGACATTCAGCGTTTACTTTAGGGTTTGAAATAACAGCTCCCAGAAGGTCGGCAACCAAAGTTCCAGGCAGTGGGCCATCGCCAGCTCCAATGTTACAACCAGGCAACATTGACATGGCTGAAATTGACACCACGTTAAAACTCGCAGACTATACTGTATCAACTTTGCGTGATTCTATGGGTCTGATGACAAATGAAATGAGAAATCTTATGACCAGATTGTCTGCCATGGAGCAGCATTCAAAATTTCTTGAAGACTCTTTAAAAGCAGTAAGATTGAATAGTACGGTTAGCGAACAGAAGATGAATAATGCTATGCGTCATCTCTCAAGATCATTAAGATATTTCTATTCTGGTAACTACAGAGCATCATTGCAAGAAGTTGAATCCGCTTTAGAGCTTAACCCTAATCTTGCCTTAGCCTATGCTCGTAGAGGATCTATCTATTACAAACTTGGCGACGTTCAGCGCGCTACGATTAATTGGAATTTAGCCTTGCGTATGGATCCAGAATATGACGACGTACGGAATGTGCTTAAGGCGCTTCATGAAAATAGATTAAAATCAACAACATTGATAGAGGATTAATCATGGATATTGCAACCCTTATTGGAATTATTTTTGGTTTAGGTGCCATTGTGGGAAGTATTCTTTTAATGACACCAGATATGGGAATGTTTGTATCTGCTTCAAGTTTCGGAATTGTGTTTGGCGGTATGCTTGCATCCGTTGCTGTTGCTTTCCCACTTAAAGATGTATTACAGCTTGGTACAGCAATTGGCGCAGTCTTTAAAGGAGGCAAAGATACACTTGGCGGTCTTGTTGATGAGGCTGTTGAAGCTGCTGAAGCAGGAAGAAAAGGTACAGCAGATCTTGAGAAACATATTGAAAGTATTGGGAGCTTTTTCTTTAAGGATGGAGTTCAAATGGTGATTGATGGTTATTCCCTTGAAGAAATAACGGAAATATTAAATACTAGAATCGACTACCGAGAGCTAAGAGAAAACACGCAAGCTGGCTTGTTTAAATCCATGGGGGTCATGGCCCCAGCATGGGGAATGGTTGGTACTTTGATAGGTCTAGTGGTTATGCTTTCAGGTTTTGGTGGCGAAGGTGGAGGCACAGATACTCTTGGGTCGGGTATGTCTGCTGCACTGATTACAACTATGTATGGAGCTATTTTTGCAAACTTGTTCTTTTTACCTATGGCTGACAAAATCAAAACAAGAATTACTTCCTCAAGTACAGAACAAAATTTACAGCTAGAAGCGGCTCGATTGATTCATCAAAAAAAGCATCCAATCATTGTTCGCGAAAAGCTCAACTCTTTTATTCCTCCAAAAGAATGGAAAAAAGAAGCTGAATAATTATGCCTGCAACACCACAAGAAAAGAAGAAATTTATTGCTAAGGGCATGGAACAAGTCGAGGAAGGTTTGCCAGGATGGTTTGGAACTTTTGCTGACATGATGACTTTGCTTTTTGCATTTTTTGTGTTGCTTGCAGCTATTTCAACGATTGATCCTGTCAAGCTTCAAAATATGGCTGACAGTATGGGAAAATCTGTTGGAACGAAAGAGGAAATGGACAATCAAGCCATGTCATTGGGAGACATCCATAAGGCTGCCGTTAAGATGGTTGAAGAAATGACTCAGGAATCTGGAAGCGACGAGGGTGAGACCCCTGTAGAAGTCACTACAAGTCCAAAAGGTGTCACTATAGGAATATCCTCTGACATAAGCTTTGAGTCAGGATCTGCAACAACAAAACAGGGCTTTCTTGATATACTAAAGAAAATTGTACCTACTATTCAGGAGTCTTATTTTATGATTGCTGTTGAAGGGCATACGGATAGCGATCCACTTCCTAAAGCTCTTCGAGAAAAGTATCCAAGTAATTGGGAGCTATCAGGTGCCAGAGCCGCTGCCGTTGTTAGGCTCTTGATTGGTCTTGAAGTTGACCCAACTAGATTACAATCGGTTGGATATGGAGAATTTGTCCCGAGGGATAAAACTACAGCAGAAATTATAACGACCGATTTAATACAAAAGTATAACTCTACGCCTCAGCAAAAATCTCGTAATAGGCGTGTAGAAATAACATTTTTAGCACCAAATAAACTTTAATTGAGGTAAAATATTCATATTAATAAGGGAGCAAATATGATGAAGCGGAATAATAAGCCAGTAAGATTATTAATGATTTACTCTTTGCTGCTATCTTTAGCGCTAGGGCAATCAAATGGTTATCTTGCTCAAAAACTTATGATTGAAAATAGTCTTAGAAATCGTATTTCTGATGCGATGGAAAAAGTTATTGACAATCGTAAATACGTGATTGACGTTAGTGTTGACCTTGAAGTGAGCAGCGCCATAGAGAGCGAAACAACTTTTTCACCAAATGAAGGATCGGTGCAATCATTGCAGTCGGCCAGAGACCTTGTTAATTCTAGCGATGCTCCAGCTAGTGGCAGCGTTGGTCTTCCAATACCAGGTTTTGATTTTACAGCAGAAGCTCCCGAAACCACTACGCCAACTAACCCTGAGCCAAAAATGGATTCTCCAGTAAACGACAACGTGGTTTCTCGTACTGAAAAGGAAATGAAGCCCTCCATGGCTAGCGTTAGAAATATGGAAATTAGTATAATTATCCAAGAAGGAGCGGCTCCTGAGCTAATTGAAAATATTCGCCAGGTTGTCATGGTTGCCTCAAGATTCAATAGACCCCGAGGTGATGTTTTAAGCATTATGACAGCAAGCTTTAAAGAGCGCCGTGATGAAAAATCTGCTGAACAGGTTCTATTAAAAAATATTGCTGAAAAACTCGAAACTCTTGAGAGTCAAAGAGAGCGTCTTGGAGAAGTTGACTGGAAGCAAGAATTAGAAAATTACAAGCAGTCCGAGTCTGAAAGACGGCAAGAAGATAGATTATATTTTCAATCTCAACTCGCTGAACTAGAAGCCTCTGCGCGCGACAAGTCTTATGATCAAGAGCGCGAGTCTATGCTTAGACAAGATTCAATACGACTTCAAGCTCTAAATGAAGAAATTCAAAATTTAAAATCTTTTCTTGGGGCAGCCGATATATCAGATTCGGCCGCTACTGCTGCTCAGTCTAGCGTACAGCAAAAATTAGAAGAGAGGACCAATCTTGATTCGCAGATAGCTGAAAAATTAGCAATGCTTGACCAAGCTCAAGCGGAACTTGACAGGCAGTCTAGCAGAAGCGGTGGTGGATCAGGGATGATCATATTGGTTTCTGTTTTATCTGCCCTAGTGATCGGCCTTATAGTTGCATTGGTCTTTATGTTAATCAACAAGCCAAAACAACAAATGCCTCCGCCCTGGATGATGTATCCTCCAAGAAGACCTAAAAAAAAAGATAATGGCGCACCAGAGGTAGTAGTGGAAAACAAAACACAACAAACAAGTCAACCCCCTCTAGCTGCCGCAGCCCCAAATGAAGATATCGCTGTTCTTCAAAGTGAAGTGAATGATATGAAACAAGCTGTAGTTTCAATGAGCGTTGGTCAGCCTCAAGCCGCTAATAAAATTGTTAAGGACTGGATACTGGAAGAAGCGCCACCTGAGCCTGAGCCTGAGCCAGAACCCAGTAAAGAAGAAGCAGATGATGGTGGTAAAAAGAAAAAGAAGAAATAAGAGGCAGTTATGATCTCAGATTACAATAGATTATCAGGATTGCAGAAAGTGGCAATTTTGTTCTCCGTTCTTGGTGAAAGTCTTGCTCTTAACTTGGTCAATGATCTTGACAAGACTGAGATTAGAAAAATTCGCGCTGCCATGAGAGGTGTCAACAATGTTTCGTTCATGGTAAAAAAGCAAGTAATGGAAGAGTTCTATTTCTCATTTGTTAGCGAAAAATTTGTCCAAGAAGAAAGTGATGAGCCTAAGCGACCATTTGAATTTTTAAACGACCTAACAGATGAGCAATTAATTGCACTAGTGTCATCTGAAGATTCCAGAGTTGTAGCAATTACATTGGCACAACTTGAAGGTGAAAAACGTACTAAAGTACTTAACAGATTGGATGAAACTCAAAAAAGGGAGGTCTTGGTTAATATTGGAAACCTTAACGACGTTCCTCTTGAAGCGGTTGTTCAAATTGCCAACAAGCTTAACAAAAAGTCTAAACAACTGCCGAAAACTGTAAACTTTTCTCGTGGTGGTGGTAAAGACTTAGCGGATCTCTTAGGTGATATGCCTGCTGAAGATGAGGCAATCTTTATGGAAAATCTTGAGCAAGAAGATCCCGTACTGGCTGAACAGGTAAAAAAATATCGGATTACATTTGAATCAATTTTTGAAATTTTTCCAGACAACTTATTACGCGACCTCATGAATGCTGTAGATTTAGATGCAGTATCAATGGCTTTGAAAGGCATGGACCAATCGATAAGCGATAAGGTTCTAGGTATTCTTCCAAAGAAGAAGCAGGCAATGTTTGAACCCGTAGAAGGAGCAGTTCCCAAACGCGATGTGGATGATGCTAGAAAGACCATCGTATCTGCAGCAAAGCAAATGGAAAAAGATGGC
>Ga0160422_10001150_pt1 | contig 16478 bp, 14 predicted proteins | sample Fk160mmetaG_FD_108192 | JGI IMG/M metagenome (GOLD analysis project Ga0160422, IMG submission 108192) | Marine microbial communities from the Central Pacific Ocean - Fk160115 60m metaG | ecosystem: Environmental > Aquatic > Marine > Oceanic > Photic zone | place: The Central Pacific Ocean... | reverse complement strand
ACTCTCTTCTGATATATTTAATGGTTTTTCAAATGGAATATTTAAATGAATAGGTCCTGATGAGTTTATATTATTTTTTAAAATTTTTGCAAGCAGATTATCTATCTCTAAATCATTACTTATATGAATTCCTTTCAAATGGGTACTTAAAAAAATATTACATACTGATTTTAAAAATTCTTCTTGATTTACTGTCTGATTTGCTCCACAATCTTTCAGATTCAGAGGTCTATCAGCTGTAATATAAATAACTTTATTTGATGATTTATCTGCTTCTACTGCAGATGGTAAAAAATTCGCAACTGCGGTACCTGAAGTGGTTATGACAACAACAATTTTTCCTGATGCCTCTGAAATTCCAAGAGCATGAAAACCAGCGGAGCGTTCATCAATAGAATTAAATAACTTAATTAATCCTTTTTTATAAAGTACTCCCGCAGCTATTGCTAAAGGAGCAGATCGACTTCCAGGACATAAAATAAAATATTCAGCACCAATTTGAGCTAAATAACTTAATATTTGCAAACTTCTATAAAAATTTTTACATTCTATTGATAATGTCATAATCAATATATATTTTCGTGTAATTTTGGTTCATTAGAATAATGAATATAAACATATGACAAATACATCAGATAAATTAAAGTCAATAGTAAAAGATTTAAAAAATTTTCTTATTTGGGTTGTTATTGCATTAATTATACGATGGCAAGTTATTGAACCAAGATGGATTCCATCTGGCTCAATGCTTCCTACATTGCAAATTAAGGACAAAATACTTGTTGAAAAAATATCTACAAGAATAAATCTTGAGAAGAATTTATCAAAATTAAAAGACAAAATTATTATTTTTAATCCACCAGAAAAACTTATTAATGCTGGTTATAAATCAGATATCGCTTTAATAAAAAGGGTCATTGGAATACCTGGAGATAAAGTAGAGGTTAGAGGAGGAAAATTATATGTAAATGATATTGAGCAGCAGAAGTATCCAACTGATTTTGGAATAAATTACACTTTTGATCCAATAATAGTTCCGGAGTGTTCTTTATGGGTGATGGGTGATAATAGGAACAACAGCTTAGATTCTCATGTTTGGGGCGCACTTCCTTATGAAAAAATAATAGGGACCGCATTAATTAGATATTGGCCACTAGATCAATTTGGTCCCATAAAATTCCCTGATAGTAATATCTTAAATTAACCTCATCATGCTATTGTATTGTTTATAAGAAGGAGGAAAATAAATGTTTAATCCAGAATTTCTTGCAACTGAAAATAACGACCCTAATGAGGGTAATGATCTTATTCAATATTTACAAAAGCAATCACCTGAAGTCCTTCAAAGAATTGCTAAATCTGCAAGTGAAGATATTCAAGAAATTATTAGGCATAACGTGCAAGGTTTATTAGGAATGCTCCCTTCAGATCAGTTTGATGTGAAAGTCACTTGCTCTAAAGATAATATTGCTAATCTACTCTCTTCAGCTATGATGACTGGCTATTTTTTAAGGCAAATGGAACAGAGAAAAGAGTTAGAACAGACGTTAATTAATGACGAGAATATGTCAATTGATAGTGACTAGCTTTTACTCTAAAAATTTACATTTTCTGGTATAACCCCTAATTTATACAATCTATTATAAAAATTTGAAAGGAATTTATTATTTTCATTTAAGTCATTCCACTTATCTGAATTAATATTTAAAAGTAATTCATCGCAATCCTTTTTTCTAAAATCACATAAAGGGGAATAGTGCGCAGATATGAGATATTTCATTCCTTCAAAATCTTTTACTGCCATCAACCACTCACAAAGAGCTTTTTTAGATCTTGGAAATATAAGTTTTTGTATAACTGGTGCAATTTGTATTTTTGGACCATTTTCTCCCATTATTCCTCTTAAAGATAATTCCCAATCTTCATCCCATAAAAAAGGATAAATTCCAAAGTGAGATTTTTTATTTCGGAGACCATTTTTAAATGAATATCTAAAAATCATTTTCAAAGAGGGAATTTTGAGTTTTCCAGGTCGTAAAAATGATGCGAAAAGGACCAATCTCGCCCAACCTTTTTCTCTAAGTTCTGTTGTGTCTAAAAGTAGCTCATCTCCTCTGTCTCTAGAATGAAATAACAAAGGAGTTGGATCATATTCGAATATCTCAGGAGGCTTTCGATCTATTCCAACTATTACATCGGTAACATTTAAAGTTCCACTCGGTTTATGAAAACAACTTATTTCCTGAAATCTTCCTAATCCTAAATTAATAGGTCCTAATGAGGTCCACTCACAAATATCTCCAAAGGGGACGCCATCCTTGAAAAATATTTTTGTTCTATTAGCTGGAATGCCAATAAATTCTAAGGGGAGATTAATTGGGAAACTCCATTGCCCAGGACACAACCATATTTCAGAATCTGGAAATATTCTGGATAAAGAAGGTAATCCAATTTTATGCTCTAAACCTGATGCATTTGGTAAAACGATTGTATTTATTCTCCCATGAATTGCTATTAATTTCTCTAGCTCGTCGACAAGTTCATCTGTTGGAGGAATTGGATTAATAATCATCAAACCATTATTAACCTTCATTACTGTCATCCTTATAGGGACTGCAACATAATAAATGCCTTGGATCTGCTCTAATGACCAAATCTGATTTGGTATTAATTCTCTGCAAATTGTTTTCTTTATTCCATAAGGATATAGAGGGAATAAAGGCCACCACTGCCATTTTTTATTATTAGAAGAAACCATCTTTATTTTGAGGAGGGTAATAATTTTTTAAATTTAAAGATTCCATATCTTGGTGCAAATAGAAACGCAATTAGAAAAATGAATGTTTGTACTAAAACTATTGAACCCCCAGTCTCAATATCAAACCAATAACTCAAATAAATACCTAGTAAACTAGAAACAATGCTACTAACAACAGATATTATTGACATCCTATCAAATTTATCGGTTAGTAAATATGCTGTTGCACCAGGAGTTATGAGCATAGCAACCACTAAAACTATTCCAACAGTCTGTAATCCAACAACTGCCGCCAAAGACAAACAAGTTAGCAATAAATAATGCAAAAACGAAACATTTATACCCACTGTTTTTGCATGCCTTGGATCAAAGCAGTAAAGCATAAGGTCTTTCCTAAATATTGTTAAAATTACTACAACCAATAATGAGATAAAAATAGTTTGATTAATATCAGATAGAGAAATTCCCAGTGGACTCCCGAAAAGTATATGCATTAGATCTATATTGCTTCTAATCTTTGATACTAGAACAATCCCCAAAGCAAAAAAACCTGTGAAGACTAAGCCTATTACTGTATCCTCCTTAACTCTAGATTTCTGTTTAATAAAACCTATCAAAGCCACTGAACCAACGCCAAAGATAAAAGCACCCAATGAGAAAGGGACTCCTAAAGCATAAGCGACTACAACACCAGGCATGACAGCATGTGATACAGCATCACCCATGAGCGCCCATCCTTTCAGCGTTAAAAAACTCGAAAGCAACCCACATACTGCTGCTACTAATGAACTAATTAAAATAGCCTTTCTCATAAAATCATGAGTTAGGGGCTCATTAAAAAATGTATTTATATCTATTGAAATTAAATATCCATCCATTTATTTCTCTGGGAATTATGACTCTGCTCCAAATAAGAAATCCGGAGACATCCCTCCAAATGTACTTGTAATATTTTCTGGAGTAAAGACTTCTGATGTATCTCCATAAGCAACAACGGTCTTATTAATTAATAAGACTAGATCACAAAATTCTCTTACATGAATCATGTCATGAGTGGAAAGAAGTATTGTTTTCCCTTCATTTTTTAATTGAATAAATAATTGCGCTATTAATTTCTCAGTTCTTATATCTACACCAGAAAATGGTTCATCGAGTAATAATATTGATGCTCTTTGAGCAATTGCTCTTGCTAAAAAAGTCCTTTTCCTTTGACCACCAGATAAATTACCAATAGGTGTATTTGAAAATTCAAGTAGATCAACTCTCTCTATCGCATTTTTTACCGCTTGTATATCTGACTCTCGAGGAGATCTAAAAATATTCATCGATCCATATCTACCCATCATGACAACATCCCATACATTTACTGGGAAATCACAATCAATTCCATCATTTTGAGGCACATATGCAACAGATTGATCTCTTTGCGCAGACTTCAAAGATTCACCGTTAATCCTAATTTTACCTTTTGATAAATTTACAAAACCTGTTAGTGCATTTAGAAAAGTTGTTTTTCCAGCTCCATTCATACCTACCAAACCACATATCTGACCAGCTTTGACAAGCAAATTAGCATCATATAACGCAACCTTACCATTGTAATCTACACAAATATTCTCAGCTTGTATTCTGTAATTTTCAAATTCCATTGGTTTCATTTTAGTTCGTAGAGTGATCTTTAAATGCCTTCTTAATTAGATTTAAATTATGCTTTAACAGTTCTAAATAAGAACTTGCAGGTCCCTCTGACTCTGATAGAGAATCAACATAAAAATTTCCTCCAAACTTAGTTCCTGTTTCTCTTACGACTGTTAATTGGGATTCAGAACTTACTGTGCTTTCACAAAAAACAGCCGGAATATCATTTGCATTAACTAAGTTAATAACTCTTGACATTCTTTTTGGTGTAATTTGACTTTCAGCATTGACAGGCCACAGGTAAGCTTCTTTTAATCCATAATCTTCCGCAAGATAAGAAAATGCTCCCTCACAACTTACTAGATACTTCTTCTTTTTCTCTAATGTATTAAGAAAAAGTGAAAAATCTTCATCTATTTCTAAAAGTTGACTTTTATAATCCTTAGCATTTCTCTCGAATTTGGCAGCAGCCTCAGGTTTGATATCAGAAAGGACCTTTACAATAGTATCAATATAAATTTTTCCTCTTTTGGGTGATATCCATGCGTGAGGATTCGGTTTACCTTTATATGCATCTTCGTTAATAAATATTGGTTTAAGATTTTCAGAAATAGTTGTTCTTTTTACCTCAAGATTTGAAACAAATTTCTCTGCCCATAATTCAAAGCCAAAGCCATTATCGATAAATATTGTTGCCTTAGATCCCCTTATAAGATCACTGGGTGTTGTCTGGTAACCGTGAACTTCCATACCAGGTTTGGTAATTGACTGAACATCAAACTCGTCTTGTGCAATATTTTTAACAATGTCTTTCAATATCGTAAAACTAACCAAAATTAATTCCTTATTATTATTTTCGACATTTTTTTTAGGGCTACAACCAGAAAGAATTAAACAATACAAAAAAATAGAAAATAATGATAAAAGTCTTTTTTTCATAGATATTATGAACAAAGGTTTTAATTAATCAAGAAAAATTTAGCTTAAGTGGAGTTTTTAATTCAGAAATTAAATATCTCCAATTTATTTTCTCACTTTCAAAGGCATTATTTACAATTTTTTCACTATTATTTTTGATAAATTCCAAGTCAGGTTCTGAGACACCCTTGCTAATAGCCATGAAATCAGCTAATGATCGAGAGACCACTCTTGTTAAATATGCAGCACTTATAGATTGAAAAGCCCCAGCGACCAGCCAATTTGGACCATGGAACTTAGACAAACCAATTAAAGTCTGGCTGCTCCACTCGATAACACCTTGTGTAATAGCTGTCTTTAGAATTTCTTTTGATACTTTTTCAAGAATTTCTGGGGACCAATCACAACCCCATATTTCTTTTATTTCTTTAATCATGAGAGAATTTAATACTGTCATCGATAACACATCTAATGAAGATATTGGTGATGCAAATACAGATGCGGCTACTAAAAGTTGATTCTTACTTTGAATATCTTTTAACTTCAACCTCCGTATTTTTTCAATTTCTCCTTGCCAATTTGTATGTAATTGTTTAAGAGATCTTTTTTTCGAATTTTCAATATTTTTCTTTGGATTAATTATAAATTTCCTTAAAGAAAATGGGATGTCAATAAAAGTATTTTTCATTTCATTAAAAATTATTATTTTATTTTTGAAGTTTTCTGGAATTTCACAAGTTAATTCATCTTTAAGATTTTCATCTTCAGTAGATGAAAGAGTTAGCCATACAGGCATATCTTGCGGTAATTTTTTCAACCATAAAAGTCCTTTAGCGGTTAAAGGTAACTTTAAATGATAGAAAATCGCATCATTTTTTGAGAGAAATTCTGGTAATAAATATTTTGAGTCAAGAAGGGGCAATTGATTAATTAAATTTAATTTAAAAGTATTTTTATTGAAATATTTATTCAGTAAAGATGCATAATCGATTTCATTATTTTCTGTTACGAAAGTTATTGATTGTTTATCATGTGCAGTAATAATTTGGTTAAGAATTTCTTCTCTCACTTCTTTCCCTTGATCTAATTTATTCTTTTTATCGAATTCATCAAAGAATTTCAGATCATCATTGCAAACTTTGATCCATCCATCTATACCTTTTGGTTCATTAAATTTTGGATGATCGTTTTTTAGATAAAAGTAACCCAAAAAAAATAAAATTAAAAAGCCAAAAGATCCTCCAGAGAAGTTAACAATGTCACTAACAAGCCATTCCCCGAAACCAAAAACAAAAAGGATAATTAATAAATTCCTTTTAGGAAATTTTATTAAAGTCTTAAAAAAATTTTCTTTTGCAATATCAATCAAAATACTTCCTTTAAATCTCTATAATTATTTTAGTCTAAATAATCATCGAAAAAAAGCATATTTAAAACTCTTAAAGTTTTTTATAAAAAAATTTTTTTAAATTAATTAAAGACTTCTTGCGTAACCGGATGCTAAATTTATAGTTTATTGAAAATTTTAAAAAGAATTATTAAAATGACGAACTTAAATTCTGAAAATGTTCAAAGTCAGAATGACTTTAAAAATAAAAATAACAACAATAGAAATAACTTCAGAGGTAAATATGGCAATAACAGGGAAAATGGAGGTTTTAGAATAAGACTTAGCGATAATGAAATGAAGTCAGTAAAGTTGATACAAGAAGAATTTCAATTAAAATCAACTGTTGCAGTTTTAGGTTTTTCGGTTAGAACCCTAAGCGAAATGCTTGGAGACGCAAAATTGAAAGAAAATATATTAAAAATCGCAAAAAACAATCAAAATTCCTCATCAAGAGTAAATACTAAAGAATCTAATAAAAAAACACAAAATATCAATGTTGATCCTTTCGCAAGGCCAAAGAAGAAAGGATTAGAATTAAATAAAGAAATTAATCCTGATGAAAAATAAAAAAAGGATTCTTTCAGGGGTTCAACCTACGGGAGATTTGCATCTTGGCAATTGGCTAGGAGCAATTAAAAATTGGGTGGATTTACAATATGAGCATGAAACTTTTCTCTGTGTAGTCGACCTTCATGCAATCACAGCAAAATATGATTCAAAAAGGCTTGCTAAAGACACCTTATCAACAGCAGCACTCTATCTCGCATGTGGAATTAATCCCGATAAATGTTCTATTTTTATTCAAAGTCAAATACCAGCGCACACCGAATTATGTTGGATTCTTAATTGTATAACTCCAATGAATTGGATGGAGAGAATGATTCAATTTAAGGAAAAATCTATACAACAAGGTAATAATGTTTCAATTGGATTATTTAATTATCCAATATTAATGGCTGCAGATATTTTACTTTATGACGCTGACCTAGTTCCAGTTGGTGAAGATCAAAAACAGCATTTAGAATTAGCACGAAATATCGCTCAGCAAAGAGTAAATGCAGAATTCGGTAAAGGTGAACCTATTTTAAAAGTTCCAGAAGCAATAATAATGAAAAATGGCTCTAAGATAATGAGTCTTAATGATGGTTTAAAAAAAATGAGTAAGAGCGACCCCAATGAAGGTAGTCGTATTAATCTATTAGATGATGCTGATACTATTACAAAAAAGATTAAAAGAGCCAAAAGTGATAGTAAAGTTGGAATTGAGTTTAACAATTCACAAAGACCTGAATCGAGAAATCTTCTCATGATTTATTCAATTTTAAATAACAAGAATATTAAAGATTTAGAAATAGAATTTGAAAACACAGGTTGGGGAACTTTCAAGAAACTAATGATTGAGCAAGTAATTGAATCTCTTTTGCCCATTCAAGAAAGATATAAAGTTCTAATTGACGATCGACATGAACTTAATAAAATACTCTTAAAAGGGAGAGAGACTGCAGAAAAAGTGGCAAATAAAACACTGCAAAGAGTTAAGTCCCATTTAGGTTTTTATTAAATTACGGAGCAAGGAATATGCCAGAAATAACTCTACCAGATGGTTCTAAAAAGGTTTTCGAAAACCCAGTGACTATTCTTGAAATTGCAAAGAGTATTGGATCAGGATTAGCCAAAGCCACTATCGCAGGAAAAGTAAATGATGTACTTCTTGATGCCACTCTTCCAATAATTAATGATTCCAAAGTCGTAATAATTACATCTAAAGATAAAGAAGGAATCGAAATTATTAGACATTCATTTGCGCATCTCATTGGTCATGCTGTTAAACAAATTTACCCAAATATAAAAATGGCGATTGGACCTGTAATCGAAGATGGCTTTTATTATGATATCTATTCAGAATATAGATTTACTCCTGATGATTTATTAAAAATTGAAGAACGGATTAATGAATTAATTAAAACAAATTATGACGTTGAGATTTTGCAAGTATCTAAAAAAGATGCTATTAAAACATTTCAAGAAAGAGATGAACCTTTTAAGTTGAGAATAATTGAGGAGATTGGGGATAAGGACATAATAAATTTATATAAACACGAAGAATATATCGATATGTGCAGAGGTCCCCATGTACCCAACACACGACATCTGCGCCACTTTAAATTACTTAAATTATCTGGTTCATATTGGAGGGGAAATAGTGAAAATGAATCATTGCAGAGAATTTATGGAACAGCATGGGCTAAAGAAAAAGAACTAAATGATTATTTAACGAGAATAGAAGAAGCCGAAAAAAGAGATCATAGGAAACTGGGAAAAAAACATTCACTATTTTATATATCAGAAGAATCTCCAGGAATGATTTTCTGGCATCCTAATGGATGGACAATTTACCAAGTGTTAATGCAGTACATAAGAGAAGTATTAAAGAAAAATGATTATCAAGAGATAAGGACACCTCAAGCAGTTGATAAATCTCTATGGGAGAAATCAGGTCATTGGCAAAAATTCAGGGATGATATGTTTACTACCTGCTCAGAGAATAGGACTTATGCAATAAAACCAATGAATTGTCCATGTCATGTTCAAGTTTTCAATCAGGGTTTAAAAAGTTATAAAGATTTACCTATTCGTCTTGCTGAATTTGGCTCATGCCATAGAAATGAACCTTCTGGCGCACTTCACGGATTGATGAGAGTTAGAAATTTCACTCAAGATGATGCTCATATATTCTGCACTGAAGAGCAAATTCAAACGGAGGTTTCTACATTTATAGATCTTGTTTTTGAGGTTTATAAAACTTTTGGTTTTGATAATATTATTATCAAGTTATCAACTCGACCTGACAAAAGAGTCGGTAGTGATGATATCTGGGATAAATCAGAAGAGGCACTCACCAAGGCCTTAAGAAATAAAAATCTTGATTGGGAACTACAGCCTGGTGAAGGGGCTTTCTACGGTCCAAAGATAGAATTCTCATTAAAGGATTGCCTTAATAGAGTATGGCAATGTGGAACAATTCAAGTAGACTTCTCTATGCCTATGAGATTGGATGCAACTTTTGTAGATATTAATAACGAAAAAAGAAATCCTGTAATGCTTCACAGAGCAATTTTAGGATCATTTGAAAGATTTATTGGAATCTTGATTGAACAATATGAGGCTAAATTCCCCATTTGGCTTGCTCCTCATCAAATAATCCTACTAAGCATCACAGATAGGAATATAGAGAGATGTCAGGAATTTAATCAATTTTTAAGTATCAAAGGATATAGATCAAAAGTTGATATTAGGAATGAAAAAATAGGTTATAAGATAAGAGAAGCAACAATTGCGAGAATCCCTTTAATCGCAGTTATTGGCGATAAAGAACAAGAAACTGATTCAGTTTCTTTAAGAGCCTTAGACGGGAGAAATTTAGGGATTTTCACTCTAACGAATCTATACATATTAATGGATGAATTAATTAATAAGAAAGGAAGAATAGAATAATTTCGAATAGATGAATTTTCTTGCTTGTGATTTAGGAGGTACAAAGGTCCTTATAGGGATATACAAACAAACCAGGAAACAATCATCACCAAAATTAATCTTAAAAGAAAGGTATTTATCCTCAGAATGGGATTCTATTTATGAAATAACAAAAGATTTTCTTCAAAATAAATGTAACAATAAATATTTTCCAAAAATTGCATGTTACGGAATAGCAGGTCCAATAGAACAAAAAATTGCAAAAATTACTAATTTAAATTGGGAAATAAATGAATTTGAGCTTCAAAAAATTTTCCAGTTTGAAAAGGTTGAATTAATTAATGATTTTGCAGTTCTCATTTATGGAATACCATATTTAGAAAACAAACAATTTAAAACCCTAAAAAATAATAATTATATTAAAAATAATACTTTCAAAGATTTTCACACGATTGTAGGAGCAGGAACTGGGTTAGGTATATCAAGAGGTATTATTTCTAATAAAAAAATAACTATATTACCAAGCGAGGGGGGGCATGCTGAATTCGCTCCTAAAACGGATGAGGAATGGCAATTACAGCAATGGATTAAGAATCATTTAAGTTTAGAAAGAGTCTCTTATGAAAGAATTATTAGTGGAGCTGGTTTATTAAATGTAGCTAAATGGAGACTAGATAAAAAAGATGCTAAGTGGCATCCTTTTCATAAAATTCTAAAAGAAGCTGAGAGTTCTAATTTTCACTATAAAAATTTACCTTCAAAAATTTGCGAGATGTCAGATTCAGGCGATTTATTAATGTTAGAAATAAAAAATATCTGGTTAAATATATATGCCTCATTCCTTGGAGATATAGCGATTCATGAACTTTGTTATGGTGGCTTATGGATAGCAGGTGGTATAGCACCAAAACATATGAATTTCTTTAATTCAGATTCTTTTTTGAAACAATTTTCAAATAAAGGTAGATTAAAAGATATTGTTAAATCTATACCTATTAAAGTGATTTTGGATGAAGATTTTGGATTACATAGTGCAGCCTGCAGGGCAAAAATGCTCCTTAATAATAGAAATTAGTGAATTAATTAATTAAAAATGACTATTCCAGACGTCGGAAAAAAAGTTAATGTATCAGTTCCATCCACAACAGCTAATTTGGGACCAGGATTTGATTGCCTAGGAGCAGCACTAGATTTACATAATGAATTTATTTTTACAAGAATTGAAGGTGGAGGAGATAGATTTGATCTAATAATGGAAAGTACCGATGGCAATCACTTAAGGGGAGGACCAGAAAATCTTGTTTTTCGAGCTGCTCAAAAGGTTTGGGCAAATGCTAATGTTTCTCCTTTCGCTTTAGAAGCAAGGGTTAAACTTGCCGTACCTCCTGCTCGTGGACTTGGTAGTAGTGCTACAGCAATAGTCGCTGGGTTGATTGGTGCAAACGCGATTATGGATTCACCTCTTCCTTTAGAAAAACTTCTTGAATTGGCGATTGATATTGAGGGTCATCCTGATAATGTTGTCCCATCATTACTAGGTGGACTTTGCTTGACAGCAAGATCTTCATCTCAAAGGTGGAGAATTGTAAGATGTGAATGGCATTCTTCAATAAAGGCTGTAGTTGCTATTCCAGCAATTAGGCTTAGTACTAGCGAAGCGAGAAGAGTAATGCCAAAAAACATTCCAATATCTGATGCTGTAACAAATATGGGTGCATTGACTCTATTACTTAATGGGTTAAAAACAGGTAATGAAGAGCTAATAAAAGAGGGTATGTTCGACAAGTTACATGAACCTTATCGATGGAAACTTATTAAGGGAGGTTTAGAGGTGAAAGAGGCAGCTCTAGAAGCAGGCGCCCTAGGATGTGCAATAAGTGGAGCAGGTCCCAGTATTTTAGCTTTATGCAAAAATGAAAAAGGTAAACTAATAAGTCAAGCTATGGTTAAAGCGTGGGAAAAAACAGGAGTAGCTAGCCGAGCCCCTTTCCTTGAGATACAGACATCTGGAAGTAATTTTAAATTATCAAATATCGAGTAATTTTACTTAGGTACAGTAAATGTTATATTCTCAACGTGTCTGCAACTCTACTACAATAATAAAATCGTTCATTATAAAATGAATTTTCAATCTTTTCCTTGGTTATCTGCAATTGTATTAATACCTTTAATTGGGGCTTTAATTATGCCTTTTTTGAAATCTCCGGATGAGGAAGATAATTCATTACCCAGAAATATATCTCTTATTTTTTTACTTTTAGATTTTTTACTGATAGTTGGAGTACTTTATACAAAATTTGACCCTTCAAATAGCTCTCTACAGTTGGTTGAAAGAATTTCATGGCTTCCATCAATTGGTTTGGAGTGGTCATTAGGCGTAGATGGTTTATCAGCACCTCTTGTAGCTTTAAGTGGATTGATTACCTTGCTTTCTGCTGCTGCTAGCTGGAAAGTCAAGAAAAAAGCTAATCTTTACTTCGCCCTTTTACTGATACAAGCTTCAGCGCAAGGAATGGTATTCCTATCCCAAGATTTTTTATTATTTTTTCTAGCTTGGGAATTAGAACTGGTCCCTGTCTATTTATTAATAGCAATTTGGGGAGGAAAAAAAAGATTATATGCAGCTACAAAATTTATCCTTTATACAGCATTAGCTTCCTTATTGATTTTAATAAGTGGCTTAGCTTTAGCTCTTACAGGAGATAGCTTTACTTTGAATCTATCAGAGATAACAAGTAAACAAGTTTCTGGAAGTCTCGCTTTGCTTTCTTATTTCGGTTTTTTAATAGGCTTTGGAGTAAAACTTCCAATATTTCCTCTTCATACTTGGTTACCTGATGCTCATGGAGAAGCAAATGCGCCAGTATCTATGCTTTTAGCTGGAGTACTTTTAAAAATGGGAGGCTACGCTCTACTTAGATTTAATGTGCAAATCCTCCCTGAAGTTCATCTTCAGCTAGCCCCTGCATTAATCATTCTTGGTATCATCAACATAATATATGGTGCTCTTAATGCTTTTGCTCAAGACAATGTTAAAAGAAGGATAGCTTGCAGTTCTGTCAGTCATATGGGTTTCGTTCTCTTAGGAATTGGAGCTGTGGATGCATTAGGAATTAGTGGAGCAATGCTACAAATGATTAGCCATGGATTAATTGCAGCAGCAATGTTCTTTGTTACAGGATCTTTCTACGAAAGGACCAAAACACTTTCAATTCCAAATATGGGAGGTTTAGCAAAAGTTCTACCAATAACTTTTGCCTTTTTTCTAGCTAGTTCACTTGCTTCTTTAGCTCTACCTGGAATGAGCGGCTTTATCAGTGAAATCACCATATTTTTAGGAATTACTAGTCAAGAAGGCTTCACTTCTCTTTTTAGGTCAATAACAATTCTAATAGCTGCAATTGGTCTTGTTTTAACTCCTATTTACTTACTATCGATGTGTAGAAGAGTATTTTTTGGCCCAAGAATTCCAGCATTAGCTTCAGTTAGGGAAATGAATGGAAGAGAATTATCTATAGGTTTAAGCTTATTGTTACCAACACTTTGCATTGGTTTTTGGCCAAAAATCGCAATAAATTTGTATGAATCTTCTACTAATGCTCTCAGTCAGCAGTTAACTTTAGCTAAATTGATTGGAATAATTACAATCTTCAATTGATTCAAATGAGTAATGAAAATAGTTCAAATTATAATCTTTTTAAATGTGAAGGATTGCCTGATTTTAGAAAATTTACTCCTGATAACATAGGGTCTGAATTCCCCAGAATTTTAAAAAAGATTGATTCTGAATTTACAAATATAGAAAAATTTTTGTCAGATTATATTCAAGAAAACGTTTTGGAATGGGAGAAAGTAATCAATCCCCTGAATAAAATTAATGAAGATCTAAGATGGAGTTGGGGTGTTATAAGTCATCTTAATGCAGTTAATAATTCGGAAGATTTAAGATTAATATATTCTCAATTGCTACCTAAAGTTATAAATCTTGGAAATAAATTTGGTCAAAGTAAGATTATTTATAGTGCTTTGAAAAAACTTAGAGAAACAAATAATTTCGATCCAACAAGGAACAGAATTCTTGACAAAGAAATTATCGATATGGAACATAGCGGTATTTCCTTAAATGCAAATGAGCAAAAAGAATATAATTCAATATCAGAACGTCTAGGAGAGTTATCCACTAAATTCAGTAATAATGTTTTGGATTCTACAAATAAATGGGTTCTAATTCTCAATGAAAAGAGTGAAATTGAAGGGGTTCCTGATAGAGTTCTTGAATTAATGTCATTATCAGCTCAAAAACACTTAAAGCTAGATGGAATTTCTGATTTCAAGAAGGGTCCATGGAAGCTGAGTTTAGACATTCCCACCTATACAGCTTTTATGAGCTATGGATCTAACAGAAATGTTAGAGAAAAGCTTTATAAAGCTTTCGTAAGCAGAGCTTCGGAAGGTAATGAAAATAATAATAAAATTATTGAAGAAATACTAACTTTGAGGACAAAACAATCAGAATTATTAGGATATCAAAGTTGGGCCCAGCTTAGTCTATCAACAAAGATGGCAAATGAAATTAAAAATGTAGAAAAACTCCTTGAAGAATTACGAGACCCTTCATTTAAGACTGCAAAATTAGAACTAGATTCTTTAAATAATTTTGCTCATGAGAACGGGTTTGATAAAAATGAACATCTTAAGCCTTGGGATATTAGTTATTGGTCTGAACTCCTCAGGAAAGAAAAATTAAATCTCGATCAGGAAGCTTTAAGACCTTGGTTTCCGCTGAATGATGTTCTTAAAGGTTTGTTTAAATTAAGTGAAAGACTATTCGATATAAAAGTTATTGATGCCACAGGAGAAGCGCCCACATGGCATGATGATGTACTATTCTTTAATATTTTTGATAAAGATAATATTAAAATTGCATCATTTTACTTAGATCCTTTTTCAAGACCTGAAACTAAAAGAGGAGGAGCATGGATGGATGAATGTCTAAGTAAAAGAAAATCCTCCAAGGGAGATAATATTATTCCTGTTGCCTACTTAGTTTGTAATCAAACTCCTCCCTCAAAAAATAAACCAAGTTTAATGAGCTTTGATGAAGTATTGACACTTTTTCACGAATTCGGTCATGGATTACAGCATATGCTTACTACAATTGATCTCCCTCAAGCTGCTGGTATAAATAACGTCGAATGGGACGCAGTAGAATTACCGAGTCAATTTATGGAGAATTGGTGTTTTGATAAAAATACCTTATTAAATATCGCTAGACATTGGGAAACGGGAGAAAAATTACCTCTAGATGATTACAATAAACTTTGTGCGAATAGAACCTTTAATTGTGGGATGTCTACTTTAAGGCAATTACATTTCGCTATTACTGATTTAAGATTACACAGTAATCTTAAAGAATTAAAAGATAAAAATCATGATGAGATAAGGAATGAAATTGCTAAAAATACAACTGTTCTACCACCCATAAAAGAAGATAATTTTCTTTGTTGTTTCAGTCACATTTTTGCTGGTGGATATTCTGCTGGATACTACTCATATAAATGGGCAGAAGTTTTAAGTGCTGATGCATTTGCAATGTTTGAAGAGGCAGGTTTAGAAAATGATCAAAAAATGGTAAGCATTGGGAAGAAATTCAAAGAAACAATTCTAAGCCTGGGCGGTAGTTTACCTCCTCTTGAAGTGTTCAAACTATTTAGAGGTAGAGAACCAAAAACTGATTCCTTAATAAGACATCTTGGTTTATCCTCAACTAATTAGTATTTCTTTAACAATTTCCTTCACAGCTTTTTTATCTCTTACTAAATTTCTATGTTTTAAGATATTTAAGGAGATTTTATTCCCCACTGGTAGATGAGCTCTCCATCCTGGAAATACCATAAGATCCCAAATAGTAAAAAAACTAATGCACTCAAGATTGTTCAATAAAGAATTTTTAAGAGCAAGTTTTCGTAATAACCTGCTATTCATTTTCATTTCAGAAATACCTTGCAAAGGATATTTAGGTACAAATTGAGCAGTCAAAGTTCCCTTATGCGGTGAACCTATACTTATAAACTTTCTTGTTCTCTTATAACCATGAAAATTTTTCAACCAATACCTCCCAATAATTCCTCCCATAGAAAAACCTACAATGTCAATTTCTCTATCTACTCCATATTTTTCTTGAACGAGTTGATTAAATAATTTAGTAAGAGTAACTATTGAAGTCATTCCATATTTATGTTCAATAGTAGGTGCAAAATATTCCACCTGATTTTGATCAAGTATCTGAATAATAGATTT
>Ga0160422_10001149_pt1 | contig 16484 bp, 13 predicted proteins | sample Fk160mmetaG_FD_108192 | JGI IMG/M metagenome (GOLD analysis project Ga0160422, IMG submission 108192) | Marine microbial communities from the Central Pacific Ocean - Fk160115 60m metaG | ecosystem: Environmental > Aquatic > Marine > Oceanic > Photic zone | place: The Central Pacific Ocean... | reverse complement strand
ATGAATTAGTGTCATTTATTGAATTAGTAAAAAGAGAAGCTAGAAGATATGGGATGTCATGTTCAATAAAAATAGATGATAATTTTAATTATAAGAATAAAGAAAAAGAAGGTTTTATTATTGAATGTTCAGGGAATGAGGACTATACAAAAAAAATATATTCAATGGTTCCAAAACTAAATCAAGATCTTATTCAAAGAGTTTCAAATGAAATAAATATTACCCCTAAAGGGCAAATATTTAAGCCAAATAATAAAACGCAAGGAAATATTTTAATTTTAGTTGATTTATTGAATAAAGCTAAAAGAAATCAACTTAAACCAAAATGTATTCTTATTAATGTTCCCTCAGGTGTTATTTCTGTAGGCAAATATAATATTGATGACTCTTATTTTGATTATTCAATTAAAAATAAATATTTATCTAATTTAAAAGAAACCTTTTGTTTAACTGATTTGAATCTTTAAATTATAAAAATATCTTAATTTTTATAATTTAGTAATATTTGATTCACAATATTATGGTCTCTTTCGAATAATTTGTATAAAGTTAAATATATCATCTACTTTTTTATGGCAAACTCTTTAAGAATTAGATTCGTTAATTATTTAGCCAAAAGGAATATTAGAAAAGAGTCAGGATTTACTCTCGTTGAGCTAATAGTTGTAGTTGTAATAATAGGAATATTATCGGCAATTGCAATTCCTAGCTTTAATAATGCTTCAGATAAAGCGAAGCAGAAGGAGGCATCTACTCTTTTGGCATCTTATGCAAAAGCTGCACAAGCTTTTTATACTGAAAATAGTGAAGTCGCAGATTCTGTAAGTGATTTAAATCAATATATTACTGTCTCTGCATGTACTTCTAATAACTCTCAAAGCTGCAAGACTTCTCAAACAACTTCTATCACTACACTGCAGTGGAATTCGCCAACTGGCATGTATGTAATTCAAATGGCTTCTGATGAAACATCTACTTCTTTCACGGCCACTCCAAAATCAGGCTGGAATGGTTATCCTGTCGCCTCTGTATTTTGTACTTCTACTGGCTCTACTATCCTAAATGAGGGAGGTATTAAAGGAGCAGCCGCAAGCGTTCCAACTTGTCCCTGATTAAATTTAAATTTTTGAATTTATTTTGAAAATAAATTTTAAATTTTATTTAAAATCAAGAAACAATAAATCAGGATTTGTATTAACACAAGTTCTTATTTTAGCTATAGGACTTTCCTTAACAATTACTGCTTTAATTTCTAGTGCAGTTAATAGATTAGCACTCACAAAAATTAAGAAACTTGAATTAGATGCAAGGAATGCATCTGACAGTTCAATTACTGTTCTAAAATCATTATTCAATAATAGGAAGAATAGGGCATTTAACTACTATTGGCTACAGAAAATCTGTTCAGAAAATCTTAATCAAGAATATTGTCCAATTGAAAATAGAAAATATTCAGGAGAAGATTCAATAATTAAAGATATGAGTTCTTTATATTGGAATAATGAATCAACTAATTGGTGTATTAATAGTCTTGAAAATTGTTTTGGTAGGCAAATAGCCCCAAAATGTACTGCTATAACTAATTTTTCTAGAGGAGCTAAATCAATTGACTGGATAACTTTTAATTCTTACATATCAAATTTTTTAAACAAGGAAATTTCAATATCAGATCATTTTGGATATGATCAAAAAAATAATTTTCAAAGTTTTTCTTTAAAGTCAATTGACTATTATGGAGATGATAGATTTGGAGGAACAACTTCTCTTTTAATTGAAGGTATTTCAAGAAAAAATCTAAATTCAACTATAAAAACTGCAAGTAATAAGTTAAGAGTAAATATAAAAGTAGTTCCTGAAATTGAGAGTAGCGGTTTTGCTTTTTTAAGTGCTGGTGAGAATGATAATGATAAAAATTCAATATTCCTTGGAAATCTTGAGATTATTGGAGATACAGGCTCAATTCTTTGGAGAAGAAATATTAAAAATTCATTTGAATGTGAGAAACTCAATCAAATCACAGGAATCAGTCAATTATCCTCTATCCCATCAAATGGAGGTATATGGGTTCAACCAATTTATTCTCCCCCAAATCCTTATATAAATATTCCAAGAAATCAAATAGTTAAATTTGGTAATTTATATTGCTTAGATAGTTTATCTAATTCGACAACTTGTAATTCAAATAATTGGGGAAAGATAAATGAATTAGAAAGGGTATTTAGCATTAATAATCTCTTAATTCGAGGTGAGAATTCTGAATTAAATATCTTTACTTCAAATACCTCTAAAGTGACGATAATTATAAATGGATCAGTAGATATAAATTTTGGAGGAAAAATTTGCCATATTGATAAACGTGATTTTTTTAGAAGATGTGGTTCAGGAAAATCTTCTAATCTTACTCTTATTTTAAAGCCCGAAGAAGGAGGTGTTAAATCTCAACAAAAATTACAATGTTCAAGAAAGGGAGGCATCTCATACGTCAGAAATAAAATAACTCCTAATAATTCTTTTATTTTAGGAAATACTGGTAATGATGACTCAGAAATATTTACTTCATTTATATATGCTCCAAGCTCAACTTTTATTACTGCAATTCCTAATTTAGATTATTACCAAGATTCTTCTAATAAAAATCAAATATTTATTTATAGGGGAACATATTCTTATTTAGAAAATATTAGTAATATCGTTGAACCAATATTTTTTAAAGACCCAGAAGGGAATCTATTAAATTTTATGAGTAATTATGAAGATATTTCTAAAATGGATTTTTTTAGCAATCTTTATTTAGTTGGAGTTGGGCAAAGATCTTTAGAAAATCAACCCACCTCAAATACTATGTTAAATATGGCATTAGTTAAGAAAAATAATGAATACTTTTTATTAGGATTTATTATTGAAAATGAGAGTGCCAAATTTGTAAAGGAAAATACTAATGGTAGAGTTTGGAGAATATTTTTAGGTAATAATCCTTTCTCAGTGGATAATACTGGTAAATCATGGATTAGCTATTATGGAATTGATTTAAAAAGGACTAACCAATTTCACTCTAATATCAATGTTGAAGGAGCTTTATGGGCTAAAAATATTTGTTTTGATAAAAAAATAGTAAATTGGGAATTTAAAAAGGAATTTATTAATAATTTAATAAATAGATATGGCCAAGAATTTAATTATGGGGTTCCATACTATAGGGGAACATCAATCGAAGTATGGGATACAATGAGAGACTTTTCAAATTAAATGGGTAATTTAGAAATTAAAATAAAAATTAGAAAAATTATAAGTAAAGGAGGTTTTGGTTTATCCGAAAACATCTTAAGTTCATCATTGTTAATTTTTCTAGTAACCTTTTCAACTTATTTTATATCACTTAGGCAAAAAGTAATGTTTAATACAAATTTAAATAATGCAATAAGTGATGAGATAAAAAGAGATATTGAAATAATCAAATCAGAATTAAAAAACTATAAAGTCTCTAAAAATGAATCTGATAATATTTCAATAATTCAAAATAATTCTGAGAATTGTAATGAAGATATTTTATTGACTATTAGAAACTTGAATAGTTGGAATCCTAATGAATGGAATCCTGGTTCTGATAAGCTTTCTAGATCTGGTCAAATAAAAAATAAAATTTTTAAAGGGAGCAAAGTCAAAATTAGAAGGATTGCTAAGAGAGGAAATCCATTGCTAATTAATAGGGAGGAATCTCAAATTGATAATTCAATAGTAAATATTCAATATTCGGTTAAGTTGGATAAAAATAATGAATCTTGGGAAATTTGGAGTAATGTTGTTTTATCTAATGAATTAAAATCATATTGTCCACCACTATGAAATTAGATAATATTATCAATAAAAAATTTTTTCAAATTTTTAACTTTAAATTTTTGTTTAAAAATAAAAACAATGGATTTACTCTATCTGAATTAATTGTCTCTGGCTCAATTTCTATTTCAATATTATTATCAGCTTATTATTTTATAAATATTATTTCTCAATTAAATAAGAATGACTCTTCTCAAATAAAACTGTTCTCAAAATTAGATTCTGCTGTAGATTTTATTCTTGATGAAATAAATAGTGGCAAAGAAATAATAGTTGATAAATATAGAGTAAACCCTTCATGTGAATTACCAAATGGGGAGTTTGTATTCGCATTGAATTTCCCTAAACAATTTGTTAGAGAAGATTTAAATGATTTTGAAAATGATTATTTAAATGAAGAAAATTTTAGTAATGTAGATTGTCCAATAATTTATTCTCTAGATTTAAATAAAAATATTAATAAAGAAAGTTATAAATTAATCAGAAGTGGACCTGCTATTAATAAATTGGGATTTTATAATCCAGATAAATATCAAGATACAATAGTAACAGATAAAATAAGTAAGACAGTTTATGATATTAAATTAATTTGCTTGCCTAATAATTGGCAAAAAATTCAAGTTAAAGGAATTGAATTATGTGTAGATAATTTCAGAAAAGCAGCTGAAATAAGTATTACTGCAAATACAGATTTATATAATAAAGAGGTTAAATACATAACCAAAACTTCAGCTGCCCTAAACAGAATTGATAAAAATATATTAAAAAGTAGTACTTTAGATATATATAATGAAAATATTAAAAATAATGGTAGTTTATGTCTTAGGAGACCCTGTAATTTTGGACCAATCCCATTAACTGGAGGAATCAATAATAAATCAATAGTTTTTATTTTGGATCTTTCAGGAAGTATGAGCAGAATTTCTAGAGATACAAGAATTCAAGGTGCATCAAGATTGCAAAAAGCGAAAATAGACTTAATCAATGCAGTATTTAACTTAAAAAAAGATGTTAAATTTCAGATAATATCATTTGGAAATAGTGAAAATTTAATGTTTAAAAATGGACCTAGAAAAGCTTCCTTTTCAAATAAAACATATGCATATAGATGGATAATTACAAGAGTTGCTTATCAACCTGAGACTCTTCCCAGTAAAGCGATTATGGACTCAATGTTTAATAGAGATATAGGCCAAATAATAATTATTTCTGATGGCCAAATAAGTAGAAAAGAGTCATGTCCTTATCAGTCTTCTAACTATTCAATTGAAGAATGCGCCTCTCAATACAATGAGATTGAAAGGACTAATCAGGATATAGGAAATAATAAATTTATAGATAATAGAGTAACAATAGACTCTATATCAATTGGAGAAAATTATTGCAATACTTTTTCAGATTCAAATAATTGGATGGGTAAAATTGCTAGGCAAAATGGAGGAAGATGCAGTGTCCTAAGGTGATGATTCTTTATCTTCCAGAAAAACTTTTGCCTCATCAGTTTTAGCTTTATAATCAAAATTTAACTGCTTATCATTATTATCAGAATTAAGTATTTTAGGTGTTACTAATATTACTAATTCGTTCTCTTCTTTAGAGGTGGCTTTACTCTTAAACAAATTTCCAATCAATGGTATATCTCCAAGCAATGGAAACTTTTTAATAGTTTCTTTATCAGTGCTATTTAGGACACCTGTCATTATTAATGTATGCCCATCTTTTACTCTAATGGTTCCACTATCTAATCTCCTTGTAGCAAGTAAATCAATTGTTCCACAATTAACTATATTTCTTTGTTCAGATGGAGCTGTTACTGAGGGTGATATAGCAAAAGTAACATATCCCTCATTATCTATCTTGAGAATTCTCGCTCCAAAAGTAAGTCCTTTAATTCCGTAGTCGAAAGTAGGAACAGTAGAATCCTGAGCGGCTGTACAATTTACAGGTACCTGAGTTCCAACTATTACAAAGGCCTCATTTCCAAATGATCTTCCTATCGAACCTGTTGAAAGAGATGATGAAATACTTGAGAAGCTAATTGCTTGACCTCCAGCCTTACCTGGATATTCATTTAAAATCAGTGTTGGACTGGCTAATATTTTTGTATTTTTTGATTCTATTTGAGCTCTAAGAAATTTAAGAAAATTGTTGTTCATATAATCTAAACCTGGATTTGCCTTTAAGGCAGCAGTTGCACTCGAACTAAAATCTCCTGACTCATCAGGAGGTAGATTTTGCCCGAATGCAGCTAATAATTTACCATTGTCATTTACTATGAAATTATTATTTTGTCTTAGAGACCAACTATTATCAATTGTATTACCGTCCGATATATTTACATCAAGTATTTTTACAGTTAAGGCAACCTGTTTTTGTTTCTTATCAATTTTTTCTAAGAAATCTTGAGCTAATGAGACTAAATTTTTAGAGCCAATTAAATTGATTGTCTGTAATCGATCATCAGTCGTAACAAATAATCCAAGCAATGGTCCTATATTTGAACCATAAACATCAACTGATTGCTTAATAGATGTTGTTGTTGTTGAAGCACTTGAACCACCTGAAACAGACTGAGATTGTGTTGCACCCTCAGTTACTGCTGTGCTAATGGTTGTGGTTTTTGTTACTCTGGCGCCAAGATTTGCTAAGTAGGATGCAGCAGCATTTGCCGAGGTTTGATTAAGTTTATAAATCCTAGAGATTCTTTTTGAAAAAACTCTATCTTTTATATTCGGACCTACGTAGATAATATTATTTTCAATTTTGGCATGTAATCCACTTGTAAGAAGAACTGCATTAAAAGCTTCTGAAAAATTTTTATCTTTAAGTGTAAGAGTAATAAGTCTTGGTTTATCTACTTTATTTGGATTAGCTTGAGGATTAAATGAAGGATCATTCTTTACCCAAACATAATCATAATCTATTTTTGAAATTAGATAAGAAATAGCTTCTTTTGCAGGTATATCTTTAAAAGCGATAGTGACTTTTGGACCTTTAATATTTATTAAATTTGGATTCGGTAATTCAGATTCAAAACCATTCATATAACTATTCTCTTCAATCAAATTCTTTTTTTCTTTTGCAAGGATTTGATTTTGTAGTTGATCACTTTTAATGCCTCTTATTTGTGGAAGAAATATTATGAAAAATAATAAAAGTAACTTATAATTTTTTTTCATATGTTTTCTTAAAATTATCTTCTATTATTAATGGTAGCTCTTACCACTATTTTCTTCAAATATTGATTTAATATGGAAAATAATAAATTTATTTTGTTGGATAATTAAGAATAAATTTAGTATTTAAAATTATCCCTTTATTATTATTGATTTTATTTGTCAATCTAGAAATATTTGTTAAATAACAAGTAGAAGATATTGTCGTTTTATAATTCTGCAAATTTCTAAGAAATAGTAAATAATCTTTAAAAGTTGATTCTGTTTCTAGAAAAAAATAATTTGATCTGTAAAGACTTCCAATGTTTTCTGATGATTTAATAAAAATATTATTTAACCTATCTTTATTTAAATTAAAACTTGATGGGTCAATAGCTAAATTATTATTATTATTTTTATTTGATTCATTAATTATATTTTCGCTAAAAATTCTTGGAGTTCTTCCATCATTATTTTTTCTCAAAAGGCAAATTGATTTCATTTCTTTTTCTGATATCGGTCTAATTACTTTAATGAATACATTAGAATCCTTCGATGTTTTTTCCAAAAGGATAGAAAAATCTATTATGTCTGATTTTTCGGATACTAAATTATCTAAATTTTTAATATCTTCTTTGAGTTTTTCTTTTAAATTTTTTTTCTTATTAAGAGTTTCTTTTAAATAATTGATTTGTTTTAATTCAGAAATATAAAGTTTAGATTTTTCTCTATAAGTCTTAGTTTTATTAATGGAAGGAATTAATAAGAAATTTGTCAGTAAAAATGCTATTGTCAAACCTATTGATGGATAGTAAGCTTTAGACTTTTTAAAGTCAGAAAATTTAAATTTTTTTAAATCCTCTATTTTTATTGATTGTGCTTTTTCTAGAAGTTCTACAACATCAATTTCTTTTAATCTTTCAATAAAAGATTTAATTGAAATATTTACTTTATTCATTGGTCTTTAAAAGTTTTTTTAATATTTGAAAATATTCCAAATTTATATACTTTTCCTTTATCTGAAAAATTTTTACTAGCTTCGATTCTACTTTTTAAAGATAAATTTTTTAATCTTCCTGAGAGTTCAAGAAAAGATCTATTATTATTAATGGTTTGAGAGTTAATAACTTGTGGTTCATCAATTGAATTAATAGTATCAATTTTTAAACTAGTTGAATTAATCATAGGATTATTTCTAATTAGTACAATGAATTCATTAATTACTTCTAAGTTTCTTCCCTTTAAATTAATCCTAAAAATATTTTTATTTACTTCAACTTTTGTAATTTGTATTCCACTAGGAATAGATTCCTCAAGGAATTTACCAAATAAAAATCCTTCTAAAGAGTTTCTATAAAATTTTGAATGATCTATAACTCTATTTATATCAGAATTTAAACTTTGAACAATCATCCTTAGTTGATTAGTATTATCTACATATTCTTGATGTGTATCCTTTAATCTAATAACATTAAAGATCGAAATACTTGAAAGCACCCATATAAATAAAGTAATTAAAATTATTGAAAAGGCTGGATAATACAAAATCCTCTCTTTTATTAATTTCTTGTATTTCTTTTTAAGATTTGATAACGAATCTGAATCAATTATATTTTTATTTTTTTCATAAATTGGATTCCAAATTTTTATATTTTCATATTGATCTAGAAAATTATAAATATAATTATCTTCCTCTAAAAGAATTTGAGAATATTGATTATATATATAGTTGTATTTATTAGAAGAATTATCATAAAAATATCTTGACTCATATTCATTATCTAATAGTCTAAAATTAGCTGGCAAATTATCTTCCAAGGTCAATACTTTACTTAAGCCTGAACCTGTCAAAAATATTTCATAATTTTTTTCTTGTTTAAATTTTTTTAATACAATTTTTATAGATTTATTTAATCTTGAAAAATACTGAGATCTTACTTCTTTTTTCTCTGATGAGTATATATCAGTTCCATAAGGTAAACTAAATGTAAGAAGTTCACAATTTTTTTTAATATAGTAAATTGTTGTATTGAAATTATTTATTTCTACTAATAAAACAGGATCATTTTTTTTGTTTATATATTCAAGGATAGGTAAGAGACCATTAGTTAATGCAATTAAAGGATTTTTGATTTCTTTAAGAGATCTTATCCATGATTCAATTATTGATTTATTACTATAAATAACTCTTGTGTAAGTTGAATATTTATTCCCCTCAACTTCATTAATTAAAAATTGAGTATCACCCTCTAGATATGGGCTTTTACTACTTATGATTTTATATTTATCTTCTACAATTAAAATTGATTCTTTCGAGAATGTATCACTTTTAAAAAAATCTGAACCTAATAAAAGTAAAACTGGAACATTTTCAAGTTTATAAATAGATATTATGTCTTCAATTATTTTTGCTAATCCGTTTATATTTTCTACTTTATATTTACCTATAATTTCTCCAGGGATCTCCAATTGAACAGTCTTCTCTATGTCTAATTTATATTCACTTTTCAGTATTTTTGAGATGAATAGGTTATTCTCTGAAAAATATATACCAATATACTTAATATTGCCTTTTCCATTATATCTTTTTCTGTGAGAATAATATTTATTTATAGATATTTTTAAATTTGATTTGAAATTACTAATGTAAATATTTTTTAATTTCTGAATTTTTTCAATATTTTTATTTAGATATTCACGGTTAATCATGATCAACTTATTATTGATAAATTTTAAAAAGAAATCATATCTCATAAAAATTTCTTTTGATTGTTTTGATATTTTTTTATTTTTCATTTATTTAAGTAAATTCTTTCAACATTTTTACCCTTTTGCAAAACGATATATTCAGGCTTTATTGATATTTCTTTAATTTGGTATTTATTAGCAAGAATTTCTCCTTCTTTAAATGATTTTATTTCACCTGAAGAAGAAATTAATATACTTTTAATCCCTTCTATTTCTGTCAAACCAACCAATTGAAAATCGTATAGGCTAATCTTTTTATTATAAAGTTTAATATTTTTATAAGAAAATATATCATTATCGGGGGAAACTTTAGTTCTTATAATTTCTAATTTAAGTTTAGGAACATTTTCTAAAATGTTATCTCTTGTAGAGATATTATTTTTTTTAATTAATCCAATATCTATTTCTTTTTTTTGTATCTCGCTCGATTCTTTAGAATTAACTAGTTCCGAAAAAAATAAATTTGAAATTAATAAGATAATAGTAAGATATAAAATTATCATATAATTACTCAATATCTAAGGAAATATTACTTCAATTAAATTATATTAATGTTTCTAAATTATGTAAACAAATTTTTAATTTATATTGTCGTGTGTAGAATAAATATATAGGAAAATAAATTCCAAGATCATGACTTTTATAGAAAAAAATGATTTTGTAGATAACCTTAATATTGAAGAAATAGTAAGTAAATCTATTTGCGAGGATTTAGGAATAATATTGGAAGAATATAAGGATAATAAAATTAAAATAGGAGCAATGAATCCCAATTTTAGTAAGGTTGTTCAATTTCTAAATAAACTTAAGAATGAATATGATATTGAATATGAAGTCTGCCAAATATCTTCTGAAGCATGGGAAAGTAAATTTGCTGATATTAATAAAAATAATCTTCAACAAGATGTTTCAAAAAGAATATCTTTAAGAGAAAATTTTCTTGATAAGGAGCTTGAAAATTTAGAAAAAAATTTATCTATAAAAGCTAATTGTGATGAAAATAGTTTAGAAGATATTAATAATGAAAAGTATGATTTTTTTGATACTGAAGAGGAAGAGGAATCTATTGAAATAGAAGATATCTTTGATTCGTCAGAGTTTGAAGAAAAATCAGATCCTGTTATTACAGCTGTAGGATCTATACTTTCAGCTTCAGAAAAATTAGGAGCTTCAGATATTCATGCTGAACCTTTGGAGCAAAGAATGCGAATAAGATATAGAGTTGATGGAGTATTGCAAGATGTTTATACTCTTCCTAAAGCAAGATCTAAAGCAATTGTAAGTAGAATTAAAGTTATGAGTAAGCTTGATATTGCAGAGAAAAGATTGCCTCAAGATGGAAGGTTAAGATATCGAACAAATGAAAAAATATTAGATTTTAGAGTTAGTACTCTTCCAGGTAAATGGGGGGAGAAAATAGTTTTAAGATCATTACAATCAGATACTTCATTATTAAAACTTGAAAAGTTAATTACAACAGAAGAAGAATTGAAAGCTGTAAGATCAATGGGAAATCTTCCTTATGGAATTTTTATTGTTGTAGGACCTACAGGCAGTGGAAAATCAACTTCATTATATTCAATCTTAAACGAAAGAAATGTTCCAGACGTTAATATAATTACTGTTGAAGATCCAGTTGAATATACTCTTGATGGGATACATCAAGTCCAAGTGCTTAGAGAGAAAGGACTTGATTTCGCTAGAGCACTAAGAGCTATTATGAGACAGGATCCAGATATTATTCTTGTAGGAGAGACAAGAGATAAAGAAACTGCTCATACGGCTATGGAAGCAGCTTTAACAGGGCATATGGTTTTTACAACATTACATGCAAATGATACAGCAACTGCTATTGCAAGATTAAATGAAATGGGGGTTCCTCCCTATCTAATAGGATCTTCTATTGTTGGAGTAATGGCTCAAAGATTAGTAAGAAAAGTCTGCCCAAATTGTTGCAGGACAAGAAATGTAAATCCAGATAAAGATAGGCTTGCAAGTTCTTATGGGATAAAAACTATTAAAGAACCAACAATTCTTGATCTTAAATCTGATCCATATGATGATACTAATAAGAGAAATTTGTGTAACAAATGCAATGGTTCTGGTTATAAGGGAAGAATTGGTCTTTATGAAGTTATGAGAGTAAATGATTCAATTAGAGAATTAATAATGAGTTCTAGTAATGCAGAGGATATAAGATCATGTGCTTATCAAAATGGAGTAAAAAGTTTATTAGTTTATGGTATGGAGTTAGTCAAGAGAGGCATTACTACAATTCAAGAAGTTGAGAGAGTTTGCTTACTAGAGGATTCAGGAAATGATTAGTAAAGAATTGAAGATTACAAAATTAATGAGTGAGCTTGTAAAAAGAAATGGCTCAGATCTTCATATAACAGCTGACTCATACCCCTTTTTTAGAATACAGGGCCAAATACTTCCTGCTAATAACGAAATATTTTCAAGCGAAGATTTTGTTAATGAGATATGTACAATTTTGGGAGAAGAAAAGTTAAAAAAACTTTGGAAGAATAAAGAATTAGATTTAAGTTATAGCCTAGATGATATAGCTCGTTTTAGGATTAATTTATTTTTTGAAAGAGGAAAAATTGCTTGTGTAATGAGGGCTTTAAATAGTTCTATTCCAACATTTTCTGAGATAGGAATTCCAGAAAGTGTTCAACAACTACTAAATAGACCAAGAGGCCTCATCCTTGTTACAGGACCTACTGGATCTGGTAAAACAACAACAGTGGCAAGTTCGATTGATTGGATTAATGAAAATCATGCAAGTCATATATTAACTATTGAGGATCCGATAGAGTTCTTATTTAGAAATAAAAATTGTTTGATTAGGCAAAGGGAAATTGGCGAGGATACCTACTCTTTTTCAAATGCTTTAAAAGCTGCATTAAGAGAAGATCCAGATATAATCCTTGTAGGTGAAATGAGGGATTTAGAGACAATCAGTTTAGCTATAACTGCAGCAGAAACAGGACATTTGGTTTTAGGAACATTACATACATCTTCTGCAAGTCAAACAATTGATAGAATGATTGACGTCTTTTCTTCGCAGCAACAACAACAAATTAGAGTCCAATTATCTACTTCTTTAATAGGAGTAATATCGCAGACTTTATGTAAAACAAGAGAAAATCAAAGAAAGTTAGCTTCTGAAATTCTTATCAATAATACAGCTATTGCTAACTTGATTAGAGAGTCTAAATCCGCTCAAATTTACTCCCAAATACAAATTGGAGCTAAATTTGGTATGCAAACCTTAGAGCAATCTTTAAGTCAACTTTTATTAAAAGGAATCATTACAAAAGAGGAGGCCTACTCTAGATCAAATAGACCTTCAGTTTTAAAGGGGATTATTGATAATGAAATTACTTTAGAGGATTAATTTATATGAAATTTAAATACATATCAGACCCTGAGATAAAAAAAGTATTAGAAGATGATAAAAGAAAAAATAACCAAAATCTAGAGAATGAAAATACAAATCGAATAAGTCTAAATCGAAAAGCAGAAAATATAATTTTAAAAAAGAAAAAAGAATCACCCAGAAATAATAGATTGGATAGTTTAAAAGTTAAAAAAGTTTTAAAAAAAATAAAAGTAAAATCACCTTCTACAAAGAACTTAGCTTTAATTACAAAACAACTAGCAGCGATGCTAAAAACTGGGCTCCCCTTATTAGATGCTCTGAATATTATTTCGGAAAGCTCTGAGGATAAAACTTTAAAAATTGTATTTAAAGATGCATCAGTATCTATCAGTAGAGGTTCAACTTTTTATTCTGTTTTAGAAAAATATCCAAATGTATTTGATGAAATGTATCTTGCATTAGTAGCCGCTGGAGAAACGGCCGGTTTATTACCAAAAGTACTTGAAAGAGAGTCTTTACTTTTAGAAAGTCTAGCCAAAATAAAAGGACAAATTAAAAGCGCTTTGGCTTATCCATTGGCAATTTTTGTGTTAACAATTTTGGTCGTATTTGGGATGCTTATTTTTGTGATTCCTGTTTTTCAGGAAATGTATGCAAATTCTGGATCTGATTTACCTGGAATAACCCAGCTTTTAATTAATATTTCAGAAACTCTTAGAAATAAAGATCAATTAATTAGATTAATCCCAATAATAGGTAGTGTATTTTTTATTGGAATTAGATATGCAAAAACTAAATCATTTAAAAAAAAGTTTGATATCCTTCTTTTAAAATTACCAATTATAAAAGAAATTATTACTAAATCATCATTAGCCAATTTTTCTAGAACTTTATCTGCTTTAAATAATGCAGGTGTCCCAATTCTTGAAGCCTTAAATATATCAAAAAGAACTTTAGGTAATTATGTTTTTAAAAACATAATTGAGAAAATGAATAATGAGATACAATCTGGACAACCCATTTATAAAGTGCTAGCTCAGGAAAAGATTATACCTATTATGTTTACTTCTATGTTCAGAATTGGAGAAGAGACAGGAGAATTAAGTCAAATGATAGATAAATTAGCAGATTTCTATGAGGAAGAATTATCATCAACAGTTAAATCATTGACTTCTATTATAGAACCATTAATGATTGTATTTGTTGCGGGAATTGTTGCTGTTATTTTAATTGCAATGTATCTGCCAATGTTTGGAATGATGAATACTGTAGGTTAGGATAAATATAATTTATTTTGATAAAAATAAGAAACTTATCCACTCCATTAATTTTTATAATTAGCTTTTTATATTTTATAATTTCTTCAAATAAAAATACATTATCTAGATATTTAATTTCAAATTATGCACTAAAAGATGGAGAATTCTACTTAAATAAGAATTCATTAGATTTATTAAATTATAAATTAAACCTTGCTGATAATAATTTAATTCCTAAATTAATAATTGATTCAAAAGGTAATAAGTTTTATTCATATAAAAAAAATGAGTTTTCTAAAAATTTGTCTTTTATAGAAATTGAAGAGCTTATAAATAATCCTCCGGTTTTTAAAAATGAAAGATTATTTATAAAAAATATTATTAATCTTTTGTATGAATTAGGTATTAATGTAATTTTTATAAATTTTAAAAATAGTAAAATTTCTGGTGAATGGGATTATAGAAATAAAATAATAAAATTAAATCTTAATCTTATAGAAGGTGGTACAAAAAATTTCACAAACGTTTTAAATCATGAAGTTATTCATATTGTACAGTCATGTGTGAATGGAAATATCACATCAAAACCAAAGTTAATAGGTTTAAAGTTAAATTTAGATAAACAAAAAACACATTTATTATCATCTAAAATTTACAAGAATAAGTCAAAGAAAATACTAAGCTTTGAAAAAGAAGCATATTCTTATCAGGATGATTTTGATTTGGGTTTAAAACTTCTTAAAAAATATTGTTTATAAATAATTCTTAATATTTCTTTTTAATAGAGCTAAAGAATTTTTTCAAAGCTTTTTGATCAATATCTGTTGAGATAAAATTACTAATCAAGTCAGCTTTTAATTTTTCAATTTTCTCAACGGTATCACCATCTTCAAGATTAATAGAAATAATTTCACCTCTATTATTTTTTCTTTGTACAGTAGCCTCCCATAGGATAAGAAGTGCCTGCCTTCCGGGTGTTAAATTTTCTACATCTTTTATTAGATATTCAGAACATGCTCTTTTAAATGAAGCCCAAAAAGGAAAAGAATCTAATTCTCTGTCAGTTTTATCAAGTAAAGCTAAAAGTTCTATTTCATCCATTAGGGATAATTATTTGAAATTACTTATATTTAAAATTATAGTGTAACGCTTTTGGCAAATAAAATTTCAAATCTTATTCTCATTATTTAATTCATGAATATCTTTGAAATATTTTAATTTATCTTATTTAAAAAAATATTTTTCTATTAAATTTTTAATAGTAATAAGTATTTGTCAAAACATAAATGTTTTATTATTTTTTATTTGCGAATTTGACCAAATATATTCGCCTATAGATACTGAAATCCATATTAGTCTCAATTTTAGCTTTAGTCTTGCGGCCGCATTGCAAGCACTAGGTCGTAGGTTCTAATACTATCGCCCCTATTCAGTTATGGTAGAAAGACTCAGCTGATAATAATTTTCCCTCAAAAAAGCGTTCCCTCATGTTTCCCTCAAATAAACTTTTTAATTGCAAATTTGAACTTCAACAAGTCCTTTCACCTCACCCCATTTAGTTTTTGTTTGAAGATTATTCCAATCTTCTTGAATATCATTCCAGGTTCCTCTATCCCATCCAATAACAGAGTGGTTTTCTAAACCACGCGAATTATCTGGCTGGTTAGTTCCCCAATTGCTATAAGTTACCTCCTCACCACTTATCCATTTCCAAGTTCCCTCTTCTTCTCCATCAGTTATGCCGATCATGACACCTAACCCTTCACTTGAACCAGTAGATATTTGCTCAAAATTATTAAATATCCAATCATTCTCCTCTTTATTATTAATAGTTGCTAAATTACCTCCTAACTTAATAGCATTTGCTTGTGCTTCAGACCATGAAGGTCCCTCTACTAATACATAACCAGAACAGCCTCTTTCTTTATAAGTGTTTGCGACAATAAAATCCTGATTTAAATTAATTTTCTCAGGACCACAATTCTTAAAAAAGTTATCAGAGGAGTTTTTAGTACATTTTACTCTACTTCTATTGGAAAAATCATAACTATACTCTGGCAGTCTGGATGGATTATTAGGTTTAGCAACAATTAATCCATT
>Ga0160422_10001148_pt1 | contig 16489 bp, 14 predicted proteins | sample Fk160mmetaG_FD_108192 | JGI IMG/M metagenome (GOLD analysis project Ga0160422, IMG submission 108192) | Marine microbial communities from the Central Pacific Ocean - Fk160115 60m metaG | ecosystem: Environmental > Aquatic > Marine > Oceanic > Photic zone | place: The Central Pacific Ocean... | reverse complement strand
GTCTCATCCATGTATCCGTCTCCAGCTACGTTTGCACTAACGTTTCCTAATGCCAATAGGCCGAGGGTTCCGATCAAAAGCAGGCTCGATGTTCTCTTCAAATTTGATTTAAACATATTTCTCAAGCCTCGGTTGCTTCGTTTAGTATATAAAAGAGTGTTAAGATTTATAATACATCTATGCGTTTTTGCTACTTTTGGCCGGTTTGCACCTTCCATAATCTGCTGTATATTCCACCTTGATTTACCAATTCATCATGACTGCCTGACTCCACTATCGAACCTGCATCCATGACGAGTATGGTATCACAATTCCTGATTGTTGATAATCTGTGAGCTATTATCACTGTAGTTCTGTCTCTGGAAACATAATCAATCGACCGTTGTAAAGAGGCTTCCGTTTCATTATCAACTGCGGATGTAGCCTCGTCTAAGATCAACAGTGGCGCATCTTTCAGCACAGCCCGGGCGATTGCTAACCGTTGCCGCTGTCCACCAGATAGACGATATCCCCCTTCACCGACCAAGGTCTGCCATTGGTCGGGCAGTCCGATGACGAATTCAGCAATTTCAGCTATCTTTGCCGCCTCGAATACCTCTTCATCTGTAGCATTTGGGTTTCCATAGCGTATATTTTCCAGTATCGTAGTTGGAAATAGCGTTATATGTTGCTCAACCAAAGCAATAGAGGTACGCAGATGCTTTAGTGACCATTGTTCTATGTTTTTACCACACCAGAAGATGCCGCCAGTATTTGGTTGGGCAAATCGCAGTATCAGTCTTGTAAGTGTGGTTTTTCCTGCACCGGTTGAGCCAACTATACCAGTGGTTTTGCCCGCAGTTATTGTCAATGATAAGTCGCTGAATGTGTCCTCTCTACCGCGATAAGCAAAGGCTACTGAGTCAAAAGCAATGTTACTATTTTCAATTGCTTGTCGTTCAGGCATATATTCACCTTCCTTGATTTCGATTTCCGATGTTAACACATCTAAAACGCGAGTAGACGACGCCATCGCTCGCTGGTATAGATCAAAAGTTTCACCCAATCTAGTCAATGGCCACAGCAACCTTTGGGTCATAAAGACCAATACAGAATATGCACCTACGGCTAAGGAACCTTCCAAGGTATACCAGCCACCAAGCAATAATGTTGCAGTAAAACCACACAAGATTGCCATCCTTATGAGGGGTGTAAAAGCAGCAGACAGACGAATTGCTTTACGATTCGCTTCACGATAGTCATCACTGAGCATTCTCACTCGATCGACTTCTATTTCTTCAGAGGTGAATGACTGAATGGTAGACATGCCAGATAAGTCATTTTCTAACAGAGCATTCATCTTACCAGCAGCACTGCGCACTTCGGCATATTTTGGCTCAAGACTACGTTGATACTTGAATGAGCCCCACACAATTATCGGGATTGGGATTATCGCTAACATAGCAACTTCCCATGAGATGAATAGGAACACTGCACCAACCACAATAACTGTAGTAGATACTTGCAATAGGTCATTAGCACCCTTGTCGAGAAATCGTTCCAATTGGTTGATATCATCATTTAAGATGGCTAGAATATCTCCTTTTTGCCGTTCATCAAACCATCCCATACCTTGTTTTTGCACGTGATTAAAAGTGTCTAGACGTAACTCATGTTGTACTGTTTGAGCAAGGTTTCGCCACAAAACACCGTAAAAATATTCAAACAACGATTCTAAACCCCATATGGCAAAAGTAAGTATGGACAACAAGATCAATTGGTTCCATGGATCAATAAATCCTATGCTGGCGAGAAAGGAATCCTCTCTTAACACCACTACATCAACTGCTAAACCGATTAGCAATGGTGGCGCAAGGTCCCAAATTTTGTTTGTTACAGAACATAATGAGGCTAAACGAATCGTTTTGCTGTGACCCTTCATGTGAGACAGAAGCCTTCTGAAAGGTCCAACCTCGGTCATAGACATTCCACACGGCCCTCATTGATAACTGTGTGATTAGCACCCTAGACAGATATATCTCCGCAACAAATATGCGATGTAGGTTAAGCCAACGAACGATTGGCATGCGTCGTGATGAGGGCAGCGTTCTATCTTACATCACAGATACCAAAGGACGCGTTAGGCATGTCACACTAATAGACCCAGACAAACAATCACCTCAAACGGCATCAGACCGGGCATGTGTTGCTGTAGAGGCGGGCACATCAATGATTTTTGTCGGAGGCTCTACTGATACACCTGATGAAATTGTTCATGCGACCTGTGTCGCCATACAAGAAGGATTAGAATTGCGCGCTTTTGCTGCTAGCCAATCACCAGATGGTGACGAATTGAAGTGGCAAATCCCCGTAGTTCTATTCCCTGGGGGATCCCACGCATTGTCTCCCGCTGCCGATGCTATAACATTCATGATGCTGATGAATTCTACCGATCGGCGCTTCTTAGTTGGCGAACAACTTCGTGGTGCACCGTATCTCGATAAATTCGGCGTCGACGCACTACCCACAGGTTACTTAGTTTGCCATCCCGGAGGTAAAGTGGGCGAGGTTGGCAGCGCAGATCTACTGATGCCTAATGATGTTGAGTTGGTAAAGGCATACTCATTAACCGCAGCAATGTTCGGCTTTAAGCTACTTTATCTTGAAGCAGGTAGCGGCGCTAACAATCAGGTTAATCCTGATTTAATTAAATCAGCCCGAACGACTGAAGGCTTGACCATCATAGTTGGTGGCGGCATTAGAACAGCAGCCCAAGCCAAACTCGCTGCGGAATCAGGTGCTGATTGGGTTGTTACTGGGACGTTGACTGAGGATGCAACAGATTTGAATGATTTGAAGAATAAGATTTCAGCTATATGTTTAGCACTAAACGATTAATTTCTTACACCGCTAAATTTACCAATCTGTATGACGAAATTAGTTGCTGGCGCTAACGCACCGGACATCGCTTTACCAGCGATAGACGGAAGTACATTCAAAATGACCGATTATTTAGGCAAAAGAGTAATCTTGACATTCTTTAGATTCTCATCGTGTCCATTCTGTAATATTAGGATCAATCGCCTAGTAAAACGATGGAATGAGTTTTCCGCTGACACAATCATGGTAGGGGTATTTGATGCAAAAATCGGTGAGCTTACCAAGCGGATGAAAAAGCACAATGCACCCTTCACTATTGTCGCCGATGAATCATATGAACACTTTGAGCGCAACTCGGTAGCGAAGTCATTTGGTAGATTCCTTATTGGAGCGTTGAGATCACCACTAACCTTCATGCAGGCAACACTCAAGGGTTATTTTCCTTTGACACTATCTATAGGCAAACTATCAATTATTCCGGTCGATGTTTTGATTGACGAACAGGGTAAAGTCGTTAGAGCGCATTATTGTAAAGATACGGTTGACCATATACCAATCGATGAATTAATTGCGTTTTCTAAAGGGCAGTAATATCGCCTACAGAGAACGTCATGTGACATTATGACCGGGTATTCGATTAATCAAATCCTCCACGGGATTAAGACGCTTTCTTGCCCGAGGCGGGAAAGGGGCCATCCCGGCTAATACTTGCGAGCACCAGTAAACAGTACGCCCTTTCAAATCTGTCAGCCACTTGTCTAATGAACTATTATCAGATTTAACTTGCTGATAATTATCTAAGGCGATTAAAATCTCATTAGCCCAAGGGTGCCCATCGGAGTCAAATACACCTGACTTTTCAGAGCGCTCAACACATTTCAAAATTAATTCTCCCACGTTAACCAACCATTCAGAATCCTTGTGCTCATCGTTGCTCTGCACCATCATAATGATTGTCGCAACAGCCTCGCTAAGCCATATGTCACCGTAATTGACAGCCCATCCCCAACCACTTTTTTTCTCAGCTGCTAACTTGAAAATGTTGATCGCGTAAGACCATTCTTCCCTGAGCATAGCCTCAATACCATCAGTCCACATGAATCTTGCAGCTTCTAGTAGTCTTTTGTTATAGCAACCTTGGAGGTTTTGTTCGGCATAGAATCTCACCTCGTCATCTCCGAAGGTAAGTGCATAGCCCAAGTATAATTCACATTCGAATAGTGCATTTTCTAATAATTTGTGCACATTCATGTGATAACCACCAAGATTACCCCACCATTTTCCATTATCGAGCCGTGGATGAAGCTCCAATAACTGTCTCAATTGGGCTAAATCTTCACACATTTGTTTGCAAGTCTCTCTATTATCTAACTGGCCATGTTCCCACGACATCCAAGTCTGACTCAGTGAATTAACCAAAACCTTCGCTCGTTTACGAGCATTCTGCTGCACATTCTTGAACTTCTCAAAATCAAAATCTTGTGGGCAGGTATTCTGTTCAATATTTAGGGTGATTTCAAATCTTATAATTCCAACATCTGTTTCTTGCCACTTGTTAGTACTGACTGCAACGAAATTGACATCATACTGCTCTTCTCTGTGCGGGTCATAAGAGATAGTCCCATTGAGCGAACCATTATCGCTGAAAGTTAGTCCGGGGGGCAGTCTAACTAATGTTGGTGCCTGCAGGAATCCACCAGCGTTTGCAATCACATTATCTGGATAGAAGTCAACCGAGTCGCCCGGTTTGAAACCACCAAGATTAATCTCATAACGAGTAACCTTTAGATTATTTCTCGCCGCGCAGCGGTAATGCTCGCTGTATAGTTCGGCATAGGTCCAAGACTTTGGACAGTCGTTACAGCACTGACACCGCCCATTGCGGTGATTGTGATAATCGACATAATCACCATCATGACAATTAAGTTGGTCATTAAATATCAACGAACTTTTTACCTCTTTTGAGTGAATAACATCCTCTGCCAAGGCATCCTTTCGACCTATTATTCTCAAATCTTCCTTAAGAGCTTCCCGGCAATACCTATCATCATCTAATGGGACATAGATCAACGAGTAATCCTCCTCGAGGGCAACTTGGTAAGGGGCATATTCACCTTGTCCCCAATGGTCTTCTCGATAATTCATCGCAATAACTCGACCAAGCTTCCAACCGCGCTCGCCAAGATTACACATCACTAATTTTCCTACTTCAAATCGAAAACTGTCCATCTAGCACCCGCCTAACAGTAGTTAGCTGTATAGCATGTTTGCAAAATTTTCAGATTATCAATTGTTGTATCAATTAATACTAGATGATTATTGTATCGTGGGAGGTTAGTCTTCGTCTTCAAAGACCACCGGGTCGCCGCTTCCGCCAGGTGCTGCAGGTCGATCAGTATCGACCTCCATTCCGGGTTCAATCACCGTTTCTTCAACCTCAAGGCTCACTCGGCCACCGTCTGCTAGATTAGCCATATCGTCTAAATCTGGCGTGGAGAGTTTGCGCTCAACGTCTGGTGAATTTGCATAAGCTTCACGTTTCATTTCTCGCTCGTCATGGCCTCGTACAAGTGATAGAGAATCGGCAAATACGCGACCGACAACTTCTCTTGTGCGTTCACCTCTGCGAACAGAATCTAATTCATTTGACATTGATTCCCTAATATCTTCGAGTTCTCTTAGTTCAGCGGTTCTGTCCTGTAATGCGGCCTCGATATCACTCATTGTCAAGGCCATTTGTTGTATTCTTTCATCTCTTTCAAACACATCACTATGAAGTCGGCGCTCTCGGCGACGAAGAGACTCATATTCGCGATTCCTTTCCAACAACCGGCGCTTCAATTCTTCAATCTGTTCGACCAGATAATCATGCTCTGCTGATACTGAGCGGGGCCCTTGCATAACTCTCTCTAACTGCTCTTCCAGTTCTGTGAGTCGACTATCACGAGCATCTAGTAGGCCCCGCAGACGGTCAGCAATATCTCGAAGTCTCTGGCGCTCTTCTTCAAGGGCCTTGTTGGCAGAGGCTTCAACCTCGTATTGTTTCGTCATACTATCGACTTGTGACTTCAGGCTTCGAACCTCGTCTGCAGTTACTGAGGTTAGTCCAGCATCAGCAGCCCTCTCAAGGGCTTCAACCATTTGCGAGATTCTACCTTCCATCTCTCCAATAACGTCATCTTGTTCGGAGGTTAGAATCCTCAAGGCTTCAACCTCTTCCTCCATCTTGAGTTTTTCTTCATGCGAGAGGGAAGATTGTTGAGCGGCAAGATCTTGCCTTGCGTCCGAAAGTAATCTTTCAAGATGAACTAGTTGGCTGTTTTTCTCCTCCAGTTCGGTTTCTAAATCATTCATTCTGGCAACTTCGGGGGCAACCATGTCCTCTCTTTCGGCCAAATCTAGTTCTAGAACTCTTAGTCTCTGTTTTACCGATACCACTTCGTCATTGCGCTTAGCTAATTCATCCCAAGCAATCAGGACCTCTTCAACCAGTTGTTCGACAGGATATCCTTGTAGCATTCCTTCTAAGGCGGCTCGCTCCTCAGAAGAGTTGTCACCAACGCGTTTTATTCCGTTGGGCGACGAGGAACCTACTGTCATACGACGCCTATCGGTAATCAACCACTCTTGAACTTTCCCAATCATTTTGGGTCCAATAGGCCGTATTATCGACCTTATGTGAAAATCCGGCTAGTGTCTTAATTGATTGATGTATACATCTCGTCGGGCATTTCTCCGGCTAATTTTAGTGCACCGTTTGCAACACTATTGATCGCATCTTCAACACACCAAACGTTGACATCGCCTATATCAGCAATCTCTTCAGCCATTCTGGCTGCAATACCATCGATTAATGACCCTCCACCTGAGAGGATTATGTTGTTTCTAAGCACCGGTTGATATTCAGGATCAGCGGTTGCGACAATCTTCTTGATTGCATTGCCAATTAGTGGGACTATAGTTTCACATGCTTCGACAATAAGATCACCAATATCAACAACTTGCTTTTTACCTTCAACCGACAACTCTACCATTACTTCTTTGACGTCCTTACCAACGTACGAGGAAGCTTCTTTCCAGCGGCGAACCATGTCTTTTGTAACCTGTGCGCCGGTGTATTTTTTCTCAACTAGTTCCATCAGTGCAAGGTCCAACCAGTCACCAGCCTCTTGGATAGTAATTTGGTCCTCGTCTGAGGGGAACGTGCCATGAATACGGGCTATATCGGTTGTTCCAGCCCCTATGTCAACCACAATTGAACCAGCGATTTCTTCGATTCCATATGCAGTAGCAAATGGTTCTGTAACAACCATGATCGCATTTACTTGCCCCCTCAGGGTTGCGACCAGGTTTGACTTATCGGTAAACGAGACGTGACTTGGAGAGCAAATAACTCCAAACACCTCATCATATTCCTCAGGGTCAACAGTCTCCAAAAGGTGGGAAACGAAGGCTTTGGCCGCAGCAAGATTAGCCTCATCATCTTGAGCAACACCGGCAGCCATTGGACGATACAGGTTGCAGGCAAGTTTGTTTTTCAAAGCGTCATTGCCAAATAGCACATCACGGCCGAGAAAGTTTCTCGCTACAGGGTCTTTCGGTCTTCCTACAATAGTCTCGATTGTGTGGCTTGCACCAGCACTAGATGAGATAGTAGATTGGTATGTTCCTAGGTCAATTCCAACATAAAGGCGGTCACTCATTTCATTCACCATCCCCTTGGGGATATATGACCCAAAACGACATTGAACTTCAAGGTTCACCTTCCAAAGATTCAACGACAATACCGCTCAAATTACACTAATTATCACGCAGTCATTCGTTTTCAACTGATTTAAACGGCTCACCGGCAGAAAAGTCACCATTATCAACAGAGGCTTGATTTTCTTTCATCACCAACCAGAGGCGTTGTAGCATTATTGCTACTGCAAATATTGTTATCAAACCCCAACCAAGTGCCCGGGTCGCGCTGGATGCACCGGCATCAGAATCTTCACGGCTTGTGGCTATGTCATGAGGATTTTCCGCGGTAAAGTAGGTTTTCGAATCTAGGTATACAAGGTCATTATTTGCCTCTGGTGATGAATTAAGACTCTGCGCAAAATACTGGACGTGTAGAGCGTAACCCTTGATATCAAAAATTGGTAAATCTTCGGGGATATTCCAAGTACAATGATGGGTATTATTTTCTGTTCTAACTTCATGAGCCGTGCAGGTTTGGATTGGGAAAAATGAGTAATTTCCAGTTTGATTTATCATTATTCGTGCCCCGGTCAGATATGGGTCAAAATCATCATCCGTAATCTCCCAACCAACGCGAATGAATTTTGACCAAACACCGCCATCCAAACCTTCTATGTCAATTTCTGCAATACTAATTTTCGAATCTACTGGACGACAACCAAATTCATCAACGGGGTAGTTATCATCCAAAATCTCCGTTAGGCAAATATCAACATCGTTACCGATGCCGTCGCCGTCACTGTCATCAATACAACCATCTAAATTGTTATCAAAGCCGCTAGCGTTAGTATTAGGGCACAGGTCAAATTCGTCCGCAATACTATCATTATCAACATCATCAGGACATCCATCATCATCGTTATCGTAAGGCTGTGAATTCTGATTCGGACACAAATCTACGGCATTTGGCAAACCATCACCGTCAGAATCTTCCCAGTTGGTTGAATCACGAATCACTCCTTTTGCTGCCAGAGCAAAACCCACCCGATCACCGTCTACTCCGACAGTACCTTGGCTATTCCCTGGCGCGACATAATTTGCAGTAATGTCGATGTCTAACCAATCGACATTACCTAACTCAGTAATCGGGATCTTTACTCCAATACTCGTTTCATTTGACTGATTTATAGTTACATTAGCGAAATTTTCAGCGGAAAAAATGCTCGAGTATCCTGAGTAATTGTATACTTCTCCAATGGCAAATTTCCCATTTGATAGTCTGACAGTCAGTTCTAAATTATCAACCAAAAATGGTTCAGGTTTTGCTGGAAACGACATCACCACCTCAAAATCCTCTTGTTGGTTAGGCACTAAACGCTTCGTCCAGGTCTCGCCAGTCTGCAAAAATGGTCCGACAGCGCCAGCACCGTTCCATGGGTTCTCGACAAGCCCGCTCAGCCCTCCAACTGTTATCCGTTCAGTCAGCCACTCATTGATATCGAATGATGAGCGGTAACTATCATGTATCCATACATTGGGTGTTACAGATATCGAGTGATTTTCACTTGGTGTAGATAATCGCTCAAAATCAACCAATTCTGCAAGAGATAATACACCCCAACCTGACTGGTTATTCCTCGAATAAGGCTCTCCATCATTCATCAAATCCTGAGTCGCTATTGCTAACAAAGATCGGAGCAATGGTCCAGAGGGAGTAAAACCTTCACCTAATTCAAGAGATTGGTTTGCCACATTTGACCATACCGGGGCGAGTTCAGATAGGTTGACGGCATCTACATCCTCATTGGCCCCCAAAATCCAACCCTGTTCTATCATCTGCTGGATAATTCCAGTAAATGACGCAGCTAGAGGGGTTGCCATGCTTGTGCCGCTTGATACTCTCATAGCATTATTCATCGAATTATCAAATCCGTCTGCCTTCGCGGAATTTATTGACACTCCTGGAGCGACTGCGAAAATACCGTATGTTTCAAACTCGGTTGGGCCAACCGAGGATGATGACCACAACTCAGGATTAACTCCCTTGTTTGTTGCCCCAATGGCGACAACATTTCGACCATTAGCTGGCTCTAACAGTTGTCCGCCAGTGTTGCCTGGCGCGATAAAAGATAACGACCAGGGCACTTCGATGGCCCACAGGTCAAAATCAGCCGTCCGATCGGTATATGCAGTGGTATCATCGCCCCACGAGTTGGAATGAATAACTCCCCCGTTGATTGCGTTTTCCAACAATAATTCTGTAACATTATCTGGAGGCACCCATCCATCTTCTGAAACAATATCTTGGAAAACCAGTTTAGATTTATAAGCCATAGTTGACGCATTCTGAGGTTGCTCGCCACTCATCGAACTGTACACATCATGGCAAACCAGCGAACCAGCAACATGAGTTCCGTGTCGGTAGTCAGGCTCACCGGGATCATCACCATCATCGATACTATTGTTCAATAGGACAATCTTGCGATGTTCAGCACCGAAATTACCGATAGAGTCTGCAGTTTCCCTGAAGCAAGAATGATCTGCATCGATACCGCTGTCTGCAACGCCCAAAACTATTCCTGCACCATCGAGACCGTAATCCCAGTGTGGTTGAGTGCTAGCATACCCATCGCCCATATATGCGGAAGCAAGCAGGTTGCGACCTTCAGTTGGTAGAATAGGTTCTACCCACAATACACCAGGGATAGTAATTATTTCTAAAATATCGGCTTTAGAGGTTACAGGTATGGTAATTTTATGCGGCATTACCGAATAATCTAAGCCGATTAAATCGTCAGTAACAGTCCCAATGAGCGCCATATCACGATATATTTGTTCAAAAGCGAAACTCGGCAAACGGGGTTCGAAAAGAATCTTGATCGCCTTCGGTTGAAAATCAATCAAATCGAAGGTGTATCGCCAATCTGCTTCACCGGCCACGCGGATTGTGAGGTTATCATCAAGTTCCAAATTGGAATTCCACCAAGTTAGTAGTTCTGATTTGCTTAGTAGTCTGAGCGGGAACCCTCCAGAATCAACAATATAATCCCACATCGATGAATCCCATTGGTTAGAGTCCGTGGTTATCACCGCTTCAAACCACTGATTATCGTGTGATTCATCGATGCCAGGTGGTGGTATTTGTAGTGCGTTACTGATGGGCATTAGTAGTAGTAAAACCACTAGAAACATGCCCCGCATGAACACGCTCAAGTGCTCAATATTAGTCAATCTCACGCAAGATTAGCTTGATTATTACGCGACGGGAAGTTTAAACCAACCATGCAAGTCGCCGACCCGATGAAGGCATATCGAGTATCCGGAATAGCACCATTCGGTAGCGTAAGAAACAAGTTTAGTCTCGACCTACCAGCCGAATCAAAAGATGCAGCCGAGCATATGGCGTATTCAATTTTGGGCTCGAAGCACAAGGCGAAACGCCGAGCTATCAGTATTGATTCAATTAAAGAGATAGATCCAAGGACTTCAACAGAGCCGAGAATCCTCCACACCTTCAGGGAACAAATTGAGTTGGCTGGAGGAACTATTGCGCCAACCAGCGAAGAAGAATAACCAATGACTTTTTGATATCCTCCTTCGAATGGGAATTGAATGATATGGTCGACCGTAGCGAACTCCAAAATAAAGCCAGACTGGTGGAAAGCCATCGCCAACACTTGGAAGAGTTGCAACGTCGAATGGAACAGATAACGAACGTCATAAATGAACATCAGGTAACCGAAGAAGTATTGTCGAGATTAATCGGTATGTCAAAGTCAAGCGATGCCAAAGCGCAGGTTTCTATCGGTGCAGGCGTCACGCTCAATTACCAACATTCAGGATCTAAAGAAGGGACCGCAATTATTGATTTAGGCGCCGGAATTTTTGGTGAAAGAAAGTGGTCGGAAGTTATCAAAATCTTGGTAACCAGGCGGAATGAATTCAATGAGTTACATGAAACCTTACTGAAGCAAGCGGGGGCTATCGAGGAAAAACTCGGCGTCCTCGCTCAGGAGTTTAATGAGGCCGCTGAAAAATTACAAACCAGTGCACCCGTTAAAAACGAATCCACATCTGAAAATGTAGTGGACAATAGTGAAACTGCGAAACCTAAACCACGCAGGAGAGGCGGTATGTTCGGAAATGAACTTACTCTAGATGATTGAGGGCGAGATATGGGATTGTTTGACCGATTCAAACGGCGCGTCAAAGAAGTAGCCGATGAGGTTGACACAGACTCACTGACTGTTAATGAAGATTCTGCGGAGGCAAAAGAGATAGTTGCTGCCCGACAAGAAATGATTGCGAATGAGACAACTCGGTCTGAAGTTGTTGAGATTGTTGACGCGCCGATAGCTACTGCTGATGATGATTGGGAAATCCTAGATGACGACCTAGATTCCGCCGAAATATCTACAACCTCTGATGACGATTGGGAAATCTTAGATGACGATGAAGAATACCTCCCTCAGCAACTCTCACGCAAGGAAAAAAAGCGATTACAGCGGGAACAGAAACAGGCAGAAAAGGCGAAAAAGGCCTATGAGAAGTCAATGAAAAAACGCGGGGCAACTGAGGTTGCAAGACCAGCAGGCTCAAGAGTAGACCTTTCTATGATGCGGACGACCACCGGAAGGAAACTTGTGGAAGTGGCTCAAGCACCAAAAGGTTCGACAAAGTCGGCTAGTATTGAAACCGAAAGCGGCTCAACCATAGAGGTGGAGTTAGGCGGTGGTGTAGTAGAACAAGGTGGGAGGCTGATAAAATCAAGTTCTGCATTAGATAATTTGCTTGAGGAGCTCGAATGGGTCCTCCTCGAGTCAGACATCTCTAGTGATGCGGTATCTGCGGTAATTAATGCCCTAAGACAGAACCTTATCGGTTCTAGGTTGCGCAAAGGAGCAGATTTATCCAAGGTCGTTGAAGCGGCCCTAAAACGAGCATTACGCAACATACTCCGGGCGGGATACTGGGACTTTGATGCCTCAGTTAAGTCGTTTATCGATGCCGGCGATACACCTGTAGTAGTCATGCTTGTGGGTGTTAATGGTACTGGGAAAACGACTACAGCGGCAAAGATTGCTAAACGCTTGCAAAACAATCGACTATCGGTTATTGCAGCTGCAGGCGACACTTTCAGAGCAGGAGCAATTCAGCAACTCGAGGCACACTGTGACAATCTTGGGATTCGTTGCATTTCAAGTCAAAGAGGCGGAGATACTGCAGCAGTTGCCAGAGATGCGATTGAATCTGCTCAGGCAAAAGGCATTGATGTTGTATTAGTGGACACTGCAGGTAGAATGCAAAATAAGACTAATTTAATGAACGAATTGAATAAAGTAAAACGCGTTGCTAACCCACACCTTACCCTGTTTGTCGGCGATTCTTTGGCAGGTAATGATGCGGTTGATCAAGCACGAATGTTCCAAGAAATAATGCAATTTGATGGAGCTGTTTTGACTAAACTAGACACCGATGCAAAAGGCGGCGCTGGGCTCTCTATCGCTTTTGCAACCGGACGCCCGATCGTATTTGCTGGAGTAGGTCAAGGCTATGATGACCTTAAGCAGTTTGACCCAGATTGGCTACTTGATCAGTTATTCGAATAATCAGTTAATTAATTGATTAACACCACTTGGGGGTTAATAATGACAGAGATATTTTCTGATGAAGACACAACACGATTATTTCAATTAGTCCACATGTTTCAACGAAGCGCGTTACTTCACATGGGATACATACCAGATCAAAATGGTAACAAATATTATGACTTATCCGAAGCAAAGGAAGCGATCGATTTGTTATCTATGTTACAAAACAAGACGAGAGGGAATCTTACAGATAAGGAAACGCAGTTACTGCGCAGTGTAATCAGTGAACTCCAGCTACAATTCACCCGCGCACCAACGATGAAACGCCAAGCAGATGACGATTTAGCCAAATCAGAAACCATACGCGAAACCTTCGCTAACCCTCGAGACGGCCCGGTAGAAGACCTATCTACTAATATTGAGGAAGAATAGTTGAAAACTTCCGGTTGATTGATTTGTTAGTATACAATCGGGTTGTTAGATTGACATGGCTTACGTCTCAAATAATTCGGATGATGGCTCCCCAACCGTCCTTATTGTCGAATCAAATGCAATGTCTATTCAACGATTAACCTCGATATTCAAGATTAAAGATTTTAACATTGAACTCTGTCAAGATGGTGACAAAGCAGTTGATGAGTATATCCGCTTAGACCCTGAACTGGTGGTAATATCCCTTGATATTCCGTCATTGGACGGACACCTCGCTGCTTTAGAAATGCGTGAGCACGGCGGCGATGCACGGATTGTCTTTGTTGCTCCGAGAAGACTTTCATCGGTGGCTGCCGACGCTAAGTTTTCCGCTGGGGCGGTCGCTTGGCTGCAAAAACCGATAACTACTGCAGTAATTGACGAACAGTGGGCAACAATACTTGGGGCGATTCCCGAAGCCCCTGGTCTTGCGGACCTAGACCAACTATACCCAATCGAACGGATAAAGCCAGAGGAAGACGATGGTCCAATACCATTGCCGGCCTTGCCCGGGTTGCCGCTTCCAGGATTAGCGGAACTACCCAGCCCTGGGGAATTACCGGCACTGGAAGTAGGTCTACCGCCAGCAGAACCGCATGACAATGCAAAAAAACGGGGTTCTCGTTTGGTGTTTGTTTTAATATCTATCTCGATAACACTAGGTATAGTATACTACGCATCGACTATACTTCTCTAGTCACCATTCGTCGGCACCATAACTAAGGTAGCATTCTCGGTTACAATCGTTCCAGCTGGTGCAGAGACTATTTGCGTGATTTTAACGCTTGAATCTGTTAACAGAGCATCGTCGCACCGGGCTAATCTCTGGTTCAGTGTTTGGCTTTTATTCCAATAATAATAGAGTAGCCAAGCCGGTAAGCAAAGGCATACACAAGCAATAAACCACAAGAATAGCCCTAGCATTTACTCACCTATTTAGTAGGGCTTTCCAGGAAATTTGCGCATAACTCTGCGCGGCAGTTTTTGGATGTTCGGCGCCATGAATACCGGAACCAACAATGATACAGTCGGAACCTGCAATTATTGCGTCATGTGGGTCGCCATATCGCTGCCCCATCTCTCCATCACCAACGTCATGGTTAACACCTGGTGTCCAAATCATTTTTTGTTGTCCGACTTTTTGTCGCAACTCTGCCAATTCATCGGGTTTTGAGCCATTACCAATAAATCCTAACACACCTTCATGGACAGCACCTAGTTTAACAACAGTATTAGTGTAATTTTCATTCAATAAATTACCGCGACTTGACATTTGAGCAAGTAATAAAACACCCCCTTCTCGGTTTACATCCTCCCACGCTGTTTGCAGACCATCAACCACATCAGGGCCTGAGATTAAGTGTGCTGTAACGATATCTGCCCATGTATTAACATTGTATATCCCGGACATTTGGGACCGGCTTATTTTTCCAATATCCGCAAATTTTCGGTCTTCAAAAATTAATAAGTTGTGGCGGTGAGCGAGTGCACAAAATTCGGCCCATTCACTTGGCGACCAATCCTCTATCAAATCGACATGAGTCTTGAGTGCGGCAATGAACGGTCCAACCTCATTGATTAATTCGAATAGCCCGGCCATTGTTCTTCTATCTGCTGCAAGGCAAACTAGACTTTGTTTTTCAGTGGCAACGGTCATGTAGCGTCTAGCGATTGGGAGCGTGGCATTCAACCAACGCTCACCCCACACCTCATCAGGCTGCATGAGACTACCCAAACAGTGCTACAACTCATAACTTCCGGATTAATTCTAGCAAGCATCAGTTTATTGAAGATGACTTAGAGCCTAAACCATGCGTCAGGCTGCGTTCCTAGTGGTAATGTTCCTGATGATGCCATTGTCCGGTTGCTTTTCACCCAGTAACTCAGCTAGCGATGATAACAAACAAGGATACTATCCCGATATCTACGATCGACACAAGTTAACATGGAACTGGGATGGATCATATGCCATGGTTCTCGAGCCAGGGCCATACGAGCCATTAGACGTCCAAGAAGCAACGATTACCGTGGATACCTCGGGCGTTTGGCAAGGAGGACCAAACAGTGCAGATGTGCATTTATCTTACTGGTTACCATCCAACACTCAAGCGGGAGAAAAGGTCCCGGTTATTGCAGTAGTCAGCCCGTACTTTTCTTATGGACAACCCGGCGATGAGTCTAACCCAACAAACATTGTTGGAGCTGGCCGTGGTGAGTTTATTTACGATAATTTCGTTCCACACGGTTATGCCTTAGCCCAAGTTGCGGTATTTGCCACCGAGGAAAGCACCGGCTGCTTCGATTACCGCGGGGACGGGGAAGGTCTTGGAATTCACTCTGCGGTAGAATGGCTAGGCGATCAGGAATGGAGTAATGGTAATGTAGCCATCTACGGCAAGTCTTACGAAGGCGCAACTGCATGGGAAGCAGCAGCTTTAGGCAGCGACCACCTCAAAACAATCGTTCCGATTTCTGGAACTACCGCCCTCGGTCCTTTGCTCTACAAAAACGGTAGCGCCGAAGCAAGATCTCAGATAATGCATTCAAATTATGGTAGCAGTATTTTAGACTATGATGATGATGACCTTGACAACTTGTGTTCAGATGTAGTTGAGGGCTTTTTAGCCGGTCCAATGAGATACGGTCTCGGAGAAATGGACCCTTACATGGCAGATTATTATGACGAGCGCAGCCATATTGACAAGGCTCTTGGAAAATACAACGGGAGCATATATTGGGTTCAAGGTATGCAAGATTGGAATGTTGACCCACACCAAGTCTTTGGCGGACCGCCCGGCACAAATTGGTATCAAGCGTATATCGATGCGGGCTACGAAGTGGCTGGCATGCTTGGCCAATGGGAACATAATTATCCAGACCAGTGG
>Ga0160422_10001147_pt1 | contig 16495 bp, 20 predicted proteins | sample Fk160mmetaG_FD_108192 | JGI IMG/M metagenome (GOLD analysis project Ga0160422, IMG submission 108192) | Marine microbial communities from the Central Pacific Ocean - Fk160115 60m metaG | ecosystem: Environmental > Aquatic > Marine > Oceanic > Photic zone | place: The Central Pacific Ocean... | reverse complement strand
TTTAAGTAAAGATTCAGATCCCTTTAATATACTTAATTCAGCACCTTCAGTATCTATCTTAAGATAATCAATTACATCTAAATCAAGTTCATCAAATAAAATTTCAAGTGTAGTGCATTCAACTTCATTTTCTGCTATACCTTCACAAAAACATTCCCTATTATATAATGAAGAGATAGCGTGTGCCTTTTCTGGATTATTTGCTCCAGGTGTATACAAGATACGTGTTCCAGCAGTGTCAGCGATTGCTTTCTTAATTAGAGTAACTCTTTCATCATTTTTCCACTTCTTCTCATATGCTTGCCAATATAAAGGGTCAATTCCATATACCTTAGAATTAGGATATAGAGATACAAATAGTTCCGTAAAATCGTCAAGAATTCCACAATGAGATGGTATCTTATTAATGTTACATCCAATATCAAATACAACTGGTTTATAATTTGAGGGAAATTCTATCTCTCCTAAACATGCTCTATAACTATACATATCAGTTCCTCAATTCATAATGGTCTTTCTTTAATGCAATAATTTTTGCTTCATATGGATAGTCTGGATTTTGCATTTGCTCTTCTGCAAAACAATATGAAGGTGTAAGTGAAAGTGTTGGTGGATTATCTATAAGGTAACGATTCATCTGTGATTCATCGTGCCACAATGCAATAACTCCTCTTTGCAAGTCATCATTCACACGTTCAGCGATAACCTTTGACATTTCTAAAAATTTCTCTGTTGACCCTCCATTAAAACCACCTGCATAATACAATTCACCCTCTTTGCCTTGTGGGACATATGCGTGTGATTGTGGATTACGATCATATGTTCTTTGTTCCTTTGGATAGAATGATTGATATGGGTGCATGGTTGCAACTAAATCACCCAATACCTCATCTCCTACATTCGATACAATTCCCATATCAACATCAAAGTAGTAGCAATAATCAAACTGTGAAATAAATTCTTTCTCTTTTAAAAAATAATTGTATCTTTTAAGAGTTGGCATTGGCCAATCTTCATGTTCTATCTGTGATACTTTAATATTATCTGATGTTTCTACATCATGCTCTGTAAATAATAGACCTTGTATATCGTGCCCATTAAGAAAATTTTCCTCTATGTTATCATACAATCTCTCTACAAATTGTATGTACTTATTGGTTGCAATTGTAAGAATCAAAATTTTCATTTTTGTCGAATGTAAAGTGCATCACCCCAGATATCTCCTGCCCAATCTGTTTCAACTCTGGTCATATTATATCCAAGTAAAAATTTATCTATTTCCTCTACATATGCATTGTTTTCATACACTTCATCTCTATTGACTTCACAATAAACATAGTCAACTTGCTTTAAAGTTTTTATTCCACCTTTGAGAACTTCCAATTCATAACCTTGAACATCCATATTGATAAAATTATAATCATGACAATCATAATTGTCAAGTAAATGAACTTCTACTGTTTCTTTTGATGGAAACTTAACATGAGGATGATGAGTAAGATGAACCTTTGGTTTTAGAATAGAACTACTTTGTTTTTGATTATCACTAATATACATTGTATATTCACCTTCTTTAGAACCAAGTGCAACTTGATGCCCTTCTATATTAGCATTTAAGTCTTGTGCATTTTCACATAAAATATCAAAGTTATCAGAGAGTGGTTCAAACAAAACTATATCTTGTATTCCCTCATCAATATAATCAACTATTTCCTCACCATAATGAGCACCAATATGAATAATACCTTTGATATTCATATTATATTTTCTCTTTAAATTGCTAAAACTAATCAGCATTGAAAATCTCCATCAATTGTTCTACAGATTTACTGAATGATAAATTATCTCTAATAAATGATTTTGAATCATACTCTTTTATTGTAGCATAAAATTTATCAAATGTCTCCTCTAGGTCAGCAATACTATAAAATTTCTCTCCACATCTCTCATCCCAAAATGGAACTGATGTTGCAGGAACACGATATGCTTCTCCTTGATCTAACCATTCTTTAATATCCCAAGCAATGATTGGCACTCCCATTGACATAATTTCTTGAACTGCAATACCTTGACTCTCTGTGCCATTGATAAGGAAACAAAACTTTGCACTATTTACTAGTTGTCTAAATCCATCTTCACCATATGATCCATACTCTACCATACGATACGTAAATCCATTCTTTACTAAAAATTTTTTGATTGCATCTAATTCTCTCTGGTCTCTTCTCTTAAAATATATGAGGCAATCATAATTAACTTCTCTGGTATTATTAAACTCTTCTATACCAACTGACCAGTTGCTGATTTTATTTTCTGGAAACCCAAATTTACTTACATATAAATCTTTCACCCACTGTGATGGTGTAATAATTTTCTTATAATAATTTTGATTATCAATAAGAAACTGTCCATATCCATCAAACATCCAAACCTGTGGTCCTATGATTGTTGTATCTTGTTCAATCTTAGAGTGTTTTTCGTGTGCGATTGCATCATATTGAACTAAAAAATTATGCTTAAATTTTTCTTCATTAGTAGCATAAACTATCTTCTCCTGTTCTAAACTTTTGATAAGATTATCTACAACTTTATGAGGTCCGTTCATCGTTGCTGAGTGACCCCAATATGACTCAGAGTAATAAAGATTAATCATAACCACACCCACTTTCCAAATTCCATATCCTTAACGGATTTATGTGCACAACTATCAGCAAACCAATTAGATGGTGCTATAACTTGTTGACTGTTTGCTAACCAAGCACCCCACCAAGAAAAAGAAGAATTTGCTATGATATGATAATTACATTTTGACATCAGACATAAATCAATATCTGCATCATTACCTTCAGATATTAAAATATCATCATTGTCGAAAAGTTTTTGTTGTTGACACCAATCAGGATCATCAGAAAATACAATTATATGTTCGTTCCTATCAAATTTTTTCAATGCTTCTTCATAGTAACTCATTGGTTGAACGGGATGATTTGGATTAATAGTATAATCTGTTCTACGAATATGAAGAGAAATTACATCTCTCCCATTGTCAAATGAATCAAACATCTCATCACATATGGATTGTGTTTCTTTTGTAAAAGTAAAATCAGATTTTATTTCATCTTGTATATGCTCAAAGTATTTTGGTGATTGAAAATATCCATAAAGATCAACATTATCAGGACACTTATTAAAAAGTTCAACATCAAACTCGTGCATTCTTTCTGCGAGAACTTGATTTCTAGTTATCTGAATATTATTTTTACTGTCTAATTGAAATACATCATAGATGTTAAGATTATCACTTCTAACCAATGGGTCGTGCTGACCAAAAACTTCTTTAGGTGGTATTGTAAAATCATATCCGTGTTTTCTTGCAATACCCTTTAATGATGCATACTGAAACATCTGATTAGCAAGTCTACCAAGATTGCCTATGTTATTAAAACTAATCATAATAAACTTTTCCGTTGATTGAGTGGTAAATGTCTGTTTTTAATTTTGTACTTGAATAGTCGTGATTTCTAGTTAACCATATGATATCAATATTAAGATCTTTTCCTGTGTAACTACCGTCACGATAGTCAGTTCCTAAGAATCTTATATCATAATTTTTAAGATACTCGTGAAAAGTTTCTTCTCTTTGATATACTACCACATCATCTACGTATTGTATAGCCATTAATATTTCTTTTCTTTCTTCAACTGTTTGTACTGGTTTTAATTTAATTGGTCTTTCTGTAGATGGGTCTTCATGAAGTGCGATTGTAAAATGATTGCAGTATTCTTTTGCTTCTTTAAACATCCTAATATATCCAGGATGAATAACATCAAAATTACCAGCGATAATACCTTTCTTAGGTGGTACAGTTTTCTTCCACTCCTCTACATTTATTCCCTTATCATCAATAAAGATATCAGCAGTGGGTTTATGAAACATAGGTTCTAGTTCATGATACTTAACACCCCATCTATCTAATTGTTGGATTGTTAAACTCGTCCAATCTATTCCTGATCCTCTTCCCCTAGCAGTCATTATAATTATATGATTCCCTTCATCAAATAATCGATTTACCTGTTCTACCATAAATGGAAAAGGTACTGCCTCTAAGTATCCTGGTTTCAAGTCTTCTTTTCTTAATGGAGTATCACAGATAGTTCCATCTAAATCAAAACAATACTTCATACTACTCCATGTAAAAATATTTGGTGCACACACTCAACAACACCATAATTATCGCTATCTATGTGATAGTTCCAGAGTGCATTTCGTGATTCAGTTCTTATTGTATTGTCTGATTTAAATCCTGTCAATACACCGTAATCTACTTTATTATATTCACACCAATCAACACAATTTAACATATTTTTTGACTCTCCTCCTGAGCTCATGATAATAACAAGTGTATCATTCTCAACATAATACTCTAGAAACTTTTCATATGCTTTATCATATCCAAAATCATTTGTTAGCATTGTAATCATTGAAGGATCAGATAATATTGAAACTCTCTTACCATGAAACTTCATATAGTCTTGAGAAATATGAGATGCAACAGAATTGCTACCACCATTTCCTAGTATTATAATTCTTGGATGTGTATAAAATGCTTTCTGAAACTTAAAAAATTCAACCTCCATAAGTGCAGATTGTAAAGTTGAAACATATTCATCAAAAGGATTCATAATTCTTTCCCTGTTACACCATTCGTTTCTACATTTATTTTAACACAATTAAACGGAATATTCAACTGACCTTTTCTTGAAAATGTAAGAAAAAATCCACCATTACCTGCACCACATAACTTATGTGCAAACACACTCTTATTATCAAAGAGTTCATTATCCATCTCTCTTATCCATCTATTCTTTAATATTGTAGTTGATGTGTTCTTTTTCTGCGTCCAACTATCATTCATTAAATTTAAAAACTCTTCATAGTTTTTGTTCATAAATGCATCGTGTGCTTTCTCAACTGTTTCTAATAATGGTTTTGATTTTTCAATATTTGCAGTAACATCTTTTAATACATTCCTAGAGTTTCTTGTGACACCTGTGAATACTAAGTGAGCATCATATTGATTGAATAATTCTGTATTCATAAAATTATATTTTACAATACCACCCCTCTTAAATTCGATTCTTTTAAATCCACCAACACCACAACCATATGGATCTTGATAACCACAGTATGGATTCATTACTAATTCTAATTGATATGCCATCTCACATAACTCAATGTCTGTCATCGGTGTTTTATAATACATTGAAAGACATTTAAGTAAACTAATAATATATGATGATGAGGATGCAAGACCACTACCCTGTGAGTATGCGTCACTTGTCATCGAAATATTTACTGGGGGTGTTCTAAAATAATCTAGGACTATTCTTATCAATTCATTTTTTATTTTACGAACATCATTTACCTCTTCTCTCTTAGAATAATTAATAATATATTTTCCACCCTCATTATTATAACCTAATTTATCCTCGTGAAGTGTGATATAAGTTTTTAGATTACAAGCAAAACTTATAACAGAACCATACCCAAATTTCTCAACAAAGAATGGATTATCAGTCGAACCACCAAACAATGATACTCGTAATGGACAAGATGAAATAAACATTATGATAATAAACGATTATATTCTTTATCAATTTTAGTTGTTATATAATTTCTTACATATGAATGAACATACACCTTTGACTTTTTAATCGACGGAAGTGTGTTTAAATGAGACGACATGGATCTCATAAACTCAAAGAATGCTGTTTCTGTAGTGTGAATCTGTTCTGCATCATTTAAAAGTTTATAGTAATTAAATAAAACAAATCGATCATCATTATAATTTAATTCTTTATTATATCTAATAATTTTATACTGAGTTGGTAATCTGTCTTCGGGTATGCATATACTGTAACCCAAGGAGTGTTTGCCATCTTCAATAACGAAAATATATTTTTCATTATTAGGATTCAATGTGCTCAATACATAATCTTCAGATTCCAAATCTCTTTCATAGTGAAAGTGTGAGAATCTATAATTAACAGGCAAGTCATACATCATATAATATGCCTCATAAAATGGTATTATTTCTTTTGACATATGATGAAATAAAACTAAATTAGAGGGTTGAGTAGGCAATGCATTGAGAGAATGATCATAATTCTTAGAACCCTCTGGTATACTTCGACAAAATCTTCCTAAATCATGTTGAATACCAAGTTTAATAACACTGTCACCGTCTAGTTGACCACCAGATGATTTAATCTTACCTACTTCTGTTAATTCATATACCCTTAATTTTTCTTGATTAATAAAATTAATTATGGTTTGCTCCCATACATGATGAGAAGGATATGGAACTGATATAAAATTTAAATTTTTTATATCTCTAAGCATCCACCTTATAGATTTACAGAAATGCTCACTACAAAATAGATGCACTAAATCATATTCATCACATATATTTCTAATTAATGCATTAAGACATATTGCATCACCAAATCCTTGAGCTGGCCACAAATAAATTTTTTTCATATTAAAATAGGATAGTCAGTACAAATTGCATATGGAGAATATCCAGAACAAAAAGGAGAATCAATTAAAGGAATTATAACATCATCATCGATTTTCATTGAGAGATCATGAAGCCATACTTTTCCTGTTGATGTATATGTAAAAGGATCAGATGTATGACAAAAAGCTTGATATTCCCAACATTGTTTCGCTGTCTCTAAATCTTTACAGTGAATCCATAAATGATCCTTTCTACATTTTAACCAAGTATGGGTAATTTTGTATTGTGGTTCATCATGTCCCAACCACAACTCACCATCAACAGTATTAATGTCAATCTCAACATCATATCCATTACCAAGAGCACAATCAATATAACTTGGTCTATTTTCTTTCTCAGGAATAGAACCTCTAATATTTCCTCTATGTGAAATTATTTTCATAGTTCTTCTATCCTTAATGATTTGTCCTCGATAAACAAATCATAAAATGGTTTATCAACTTTAAGTTCATGATACTTCGCACCCCATTCACAAAGTTGTTGTGAAGTCAATTCAGTCCAATCAATTTGTTTCCTACTTCCTCTCGCTGTCCAATACACAATCGTATGACCCTCATCATATAACTTATTAATTTTTTCTATATTCTCTTTAATTGGTTCTGCTTTCTTGTAATCATGAACAACTCCAAAATCAGTTGATTTTTCACGACGACAAATAGTTTCATCAATATCTACATATATTACTTTCATTGAATCAAACTTCTCCTATATTTTTCACTTGGATGAGTATTTACAGCGTCTATCTCATCTTGAGTTAAAAACTGTACGTTACTAAGCATTTTAGCACCAATAAAAATTTCTGCAGATTTCTCACACATCAAAGTAGAAACGATTGCCTCCTGCACTGAAGTAGATGCTGTTATTATACCATGATTTTTAAGAAGAATCAACCTTGGAAAAAAACCATTACTCACTATAAATTCTAATACACTTTTTTTTATCTCCTCCCTCAACGGAATACCAGGCGTAGCGTAAGGAACTACACAAGATTTGATACCATTTCTTACTACTTGATCTGGGAATAATCTTTTACTGGCAAAATCAATTAAATCTCCAGAACATAAAATCTTATTTGTATTTGTAGGATGTGTATGACATACACATTTAATCTCAGGGAAAGATTTTAATATCCAAGCATGAAAAGATACTTCCATACTTGGTTTTTTCTTTTCATCATCTAAAGCATTACCATCAAGATTACAACGAACTAAATCTTCGTCCGTCATTGTCTCAAGAGTAGACCCACTTGCCTTAATAAGCATAGTATCTCCATCTCTTATAGAAACATTTCCTTCCCCTGCGATAGTATATTTACTTACCTTCTTTGCTAAATCTAATACATCATCAAAGATCATCAATTGCATCCACAAAATTCTTAAAGTTATTTAGATTGACTTTCCAAGGTGAATTTAAACCGCCAGAAATAGAAAGAGATCCTTTATCCTCTATACTTTCTTCTATTCTACCTACAAATTTAGTGTCTGTAAAGTGGTAAAGATTAGTATGACACATTGCATATTTTAACCTGCGATTGATATCAAAAAATGTAGGACTATCAATTGATATTACTTTAGTTTCTGGTGGTGAGAAAATTATATTTGCCATACCACCACCTGAAGGAGCAACAATAATTTTTGCTGAATTAAAAATACCAATTTTATCTTTCATACTTAAATTCTCACAGAATATCTCTTTGAATCCTCTCTTCTGTAAAAAATTAACTACATCATCTTCATTAAGGCAGCGTCTTCTTTCTGTATAATCTGTTCCAAGATTATCTTTATTATTATGAATCCAAGATCTACGTGACACATAAATTTTTTCTACACCATTAGAATTACCTTTCATTCTGTTTATGATATCAAATATACCTCTATGAGGTGGTACATCAGAGAGACCATCGTGAGTTAAAGAAGATCCAACTAATACTGTATTGTATCTTGTTTTAGTATCTAAAAATATTACATCGTCACGAGTAATTCCTAATAGTTCTAATGTATCCCACACGAAAGGATATAAGTCCTTCTTACCCTCTGGTGGACTCATTAATAACTTTAAATTAGGAAAATATTTTTTCTCATTAAAATATCCATAAAGATATGGAAGAGTATCATAAATGAAATGAAAATAATTTGCTGTATTGTAAACAAAATAATATACAAAACCGTCTTGTATTGATTCAGTCTTTTCTATGTTTACATCATACTCCATCTTATCTTCATAAACAGTTCCTCTTCCTAAAGACATAAACATCTCTTTGGTTGGAAGTATTAAATTATTATCATAGTAAGAATATATGAGTGGTTGGGGATAATGTATAGAGTGTCCTGTAAATTGAACTTCAAAAAAATATCCTATCTCAACCTTTCTCCCATTATCATCTTCTGGAGATATAGTTCTTGTCTCTGCATCATTCCAATATTTAATTGGTAAAGTAGTCTTTTTCATATTCATAAGGATGCCAGTTTACTTTATTAAAAAATATTTGCCAATATTCATATGTTTTTAAGTCATTAGGAGTTCCCCAACAAATATATTCATCTACTTCAAAGTTGCGAACAATATATCCCAATTGTATCGCTTCATTTAATAAGTTATCAATATAAAATTCACCATTTGTGCGAATGTTTTTTTCATATAATTTTTTTAATGAGTTATTATAAATTTCTTTATTTCTAAAAAACATCGTGCCTACAACAGCATATTCGTCAAGTGGATTAACACCTCTAAAATCTTTTACGTTTACTTTCGTAATAATATTTTCATTGTCAACATCCAACCAAGAATAAGCATTAGGATTACGATAACTTGTAAAATTATTTCGATAACTCCATACGATTATATCATTTTCAGAATCATTTACCAAATCTAAAAATTTATCTGCATCGTATAAAATACCATTATCACAAGCAGAAACTAGAAATGACTTATTAGGATCAGAAATATGATTTACAATTCTTTCAGTTGTGCAAGCCTGTCCCTCCAATACGTTATCTAACCATACAACTTTACCATACTTTTCCAAGTCAAGTAAATCTTTACGTGATGTAAGTGAAGCAAAAAATACATCACTAGTATTAGGTAAACATTTTAACGCTTGTAAAAACATAAATGAATCATTTATAGGGATGCAAGGTTTAGGGACATCATATCCCTCCTTCAAGAATCTACTTCCCTGACCTGCCATTGGAAGCACAGTAACACAGTTTGGTATATCTACTTTTTTTTGACCCTTTAGAATATTACGATTATAATTTGACCATTGCATGTATTCGGAAACATCAATTGGAGTTCCCCATTGAAGCATATGTGGTATCTCATATACTAAATTTACCAAACCATCTTCAATTAAAAGATTATGAACAAGACTTACATAATATTCACAATTAATATTAATATCTTTTTCAATTAATTCCTTAAAGTATTTTTTAACATATGAACCCTTCTTGAAATAATATGTACCTGTAGATGCAAACTCAGACATTTTATCATCTGTAAATGGTTGCTTCTCTCTTATCTCTCTTATCTGCAATTCTTCAGGACTATCGGTTCTACAGAAAGCATAATTATCACTACCTAACATATGAGGATGAAACCCTGTATAACATACAACACATCCATCACATTCAGTATCATTTACATATTTTTCAAAGTCATCATAATTCCAATACATTGAGAAGTCACAATAATTAATAACAACTTGTTCATCATCATTAATATAATCTTCAAAATTTTGTATTGAAAATACTGGACCTTTTTTATGTCTAGGTATTACAACTATATTTTTTTTATCGACACTATTTTCAAGTAATTCTACAATGCCTGTATCTTCAGCATGTTTATCGTTGATGATAAAAAGAAAATCAGAATCTTTAGGATACAAATCTATAATATGCTCGATGACTTTCTTACCATCAATATCAATCATAAATTTTGGAATAGTATATCCAGCATTGGAAAATCTACTACTCAATCCAGACATAGAAATGATAACTTTCATTAAATATCAACTACCTCTTTATAAACTTCAATGTATTTTTTAATAACACTTTCTAATTTATAAACATCTTGATATCTTTTATTAGAATTAATCTTACAATCTACATAATAATTTTTATTATACATCATTTTCTTCATTATCTCTGCATATTCTTCATACTCCTCAACAACCTCTCCTGCATTACCTATTTGTTCTAATTGTCCCATACTAGGAGCAGTGTGACTTATTACAGGTAGACCATGAGACATAGCTTCAATTATGGCACAAGAACATTGTTCACCATCTGAACGTCCGTGAGCATACACATCAAGTGTATTTAAAAACTTATGAATTATTTCTAGTTTACCTGTTGTGGGTAAATATATAAAGTTTTTTAATCCTAAATCTTTTGCTTGCTTCTGGTAACTTTCACTTCCACCTAAAAGAATAAAAGCAGTATCATCAGTTTCAACTTCATCATATGCCTCTAATGGTATTGGTGAAAAAATATGATTGTCTCTTCTTTGATGTAATCCAAAAATAAATTTATTTTCTAATGCGAATTGTTCTCTATAATTATCATTTCCCACATCAGGTATTTTAAGAGGATTTGGTATTGAAATAGCTCTATCAACAGATCCTCCAGCAGCAATCCATCTTTCTCTTTGTTGATTTGATATAAGAACAGTTTTTAATGAATTTGCTTTATTCTCTGCCATACCAGATAAATGTATACTATCAACAATTGGTGTTTTATTAATCATATGAAATGGATATTCTGGATGACCTGCCCTACCTGTTTGTATAACATCATATTTTTCTTCATTAAATACATCCCAAAAATTTGTATTAACCCAATCATGAGTTGGTTTTCTTACATCTTTATATTCGACATCAAATTTTATAAGATTGACACCATGTTCTTTGACATATTCAACACGAGAAGGATCAGTATCAATATGTTTAAAGTCTGAACCAATATAAGGTGCAGCATCACAATAAAAGAAGTCAACTTCAAATTCATCTTTAGGAAGTTCAGCAGCGATTGTTTGTAAAACTTTTTCAGTTCCACCAGTTGCCATACCACCAAACTTAATAAATGCAATTTTAATCATCTAGTCATCCTTCCTGTTTTATTAACAAAATAATTTCTGAGTTGTGGAACATGCCAAATGTTTAATTTTTCAAAGTATTCCACACCATAATCTTCAAAGTATTTGTAAACACCTGGTAGTAAATCTGCTCTTACAAAAGAATTATCTTTCCACTCTGGATCAAAATTTTCCACCATCGGTAATACAATTCCATCATACCACGATTTAGGCATTTCTTCAAGTCCCACATTTTGCTCTAATAATGTAATAGAGTATTTAACATTAATAGATTGATAATTATAGGGTTCTTGTATTAATTCAGAGCACCTCAACCAACATTGTTTCAATTGAAAATTATTATATGCTGAAAATTGAAAATGCATAACAGCACCATAATCATTCTCAAGTCTTCTCCATTTATCATCAGCAATTTCTGTTGGTGATATGGGTGTTCTACCAACGTGCATATGTTGATTATGATTATAACTCAATGATGGTTCATCACACACAACAAATTCTTTCCAATTATTACTCCATACAGTTGCATCATTTCGATAACTTGTATAACTTTTCCATAGTGCCAACCACTGAAGAGCCATCTTTTCACCAGGTTCTAATTGTGGTATCAACTCTTGAAAGTTTTCTATTAATGGATTAGTAAATGTCTCATCAGCATCAAGACAAACAAAGTGTGTGCCACCTGCCTCTCTCCCTAACTTCAAAAGTTCTGCACGGATAGAACCTTCAGACCAACCAGAATTGAATTTATTTAATTTTTCAGAAGAATAAACTTTAGCTCCTGCATCTTCTAAAATTTTAACTGAGTTGTCTATTGAACCATCATCGATAGCAATTATCTCATCAACTATCTTAGTTGTATTATGAAGGTATGATGGTAAACACCATTCTTCATTTCTAAATGGTAATAAAGCTATTACTTTCATATAAATTTTTTAGCAAGTGTCTTAACATCATCAACAATAATATTATCTACATCATATTCATTAGTTTGTGAAACTAAATGAGGTTCTAATACTCTTATATTATATCTGAGTTCGATAACTGTTCTCTCTAATGGTTGCACAGAATCTAATCTTGTGCTTTGCCCTAGTCCTTCATTTAAATAATAACCTAGAATATTAGGAATATGCATACCCTTACCACACCTTGCAAATCTCATCGCAAGGTCATAATCATTGCAACAAGAAAATTGTTCATCAAAAACTCCTGTTATTTTTAAGAAGGATTTTCTAAACATAAAGAAAGGTCCTAATATCATACCTGTTGTTAATTCATCTTCACGACCTGTTTCATCAACGCACTGACCTTGTGTCAATCCAAATTGAGGTACAATATGATAATTTCCATAAACAAAATCAACATCTGGATTTTCATCCAATGTCTTCGCCATTACCTCTATAGAATCTGGTGTTCTTAAATCATCAACATTCCATATGCAAAGATAATCTCCACTAGCAAATTCAATGCAACGATTCCAAGAAATACCTAAAGGATCAACACCCTCTACTTGAATATGAAATATATTATCATAGTTTTTATTATATTCTTCTACCAACATAATTTCTTCATCTGTTGGTTCATTATGATCTAGAACAATCTCTAAATCTTTATGTGTTTGACTTTTTATATTTTCTAAAAATCCTTTTAGATATCTACCACTATTATAGCAAGCAGTTATTGTACTAACTTTTGTCATTATTGATCCATCCAGTTTATAAATCTTTGGAATAGATTTACCGTATTTGAAACTTCTTCATAACCAATACTTTTCTTATACCACTCATATGTTGATTTGATTCCCTCTCTTAAACTTATCTTTGGTTCCCAACCCAATGATTTAATTTTATCAACATTTAATACCTTTCTTGGTGTACCATTTGGTTTTGATGTATCCCATTCATAATCATTTTTATATCCTGTCACTTCGATTATTGTCTCTGCCAATTCTTTAATTGTAACATCCTCTCCTGTGCCTATATTAATTATTTCTGATTCATTATACTTCTGCATACAAATATATAATGCCTCTGCCAAATCATCAACATGTAGAAACTCTCTCATTGGAGAACCATCACCCCATAACTTAACAACCCAGTGCTTGCTCTTTTCTAATGACCCATGAAATCTTGAAATTAAAGCGGGTAAAACATGGGATGAATCTAAATCAAAATTATCATTAGGTCCATATAAATTAGTTGGCATTACAGATATAGCATTAAATCCATATTGTTTACGATATGATTGGCACATTTTAATACCTGCAATTTTCGCAATCGCATATGCATCATTACTTGGTTCAAGATGTCCTGCAAGTAACTGGTCTTCTGTGATTGGTTGTTTGGCAAACTTAGGATAAATGCAAGATGATCCTAAAAATAATAATTTTTTGACACCTGAAATATATGCAGAATGAATAACATTTGATTGTATCATTAAATTTTGGTATATGAAATCACCAGGTGATTCTGAATTCGCACCTATACCACCAACCTTTGCTGCAGCCAAAAAAACATATTCTGGTTGCTCAACCTTAAAAAATACTTTAACTTCATTAATATTAGTTAAATCACATTTGTTTCTATCAGCAGTTATGATATTTACAAAACCCCTTTCTTTTAGATTGCGAACTATTGCAGACCCAACCAAACCATTATGTCCAGCTACAAAAATTTTAGAATTACTGTCCATAGATACACATGTCCTCAACTAATTGTTCAAATGTTATTTTAGGTTCCCAACCTAGTTTTTCTTTTGCCTTTGATGCATCACCTAGCAAACTTTCAACTTCGGTTGGTCTAAAGTATTTGTCAGAGACCTTTATTATACTTCTTCCTGTTGTTTTGTCAACTCCTTCTTCCTCTATTCCTTCCCCTTTCCATTCAATATTAAGACCAAAAAATGGTGCTGCTATATCAACAAATTCTCTAACTGAATGCTGCTCACCAGTTGCAATAACATAATCATCAGGTTCATCTTGCTGTAACATCAACCACATTGCTTCAGCATAATCTTTTGCATGACCCCAATCTCTCTTTGCAGCAAGATTACCAAGATACAAAACATCTTGAGCACCAACTGATATTCTAGAAAGACCTTGTGTTATCTTGCGTGTTACAAATGTCTCACCTCTTCTTGATGACTCATGATTAAATAAAATTCCTGAACTTGCATGCAATCCATAAGCTTCACGATAATTTTTTACTATCCAAAATCCATAAAGTTTTGCAACACCATATGGCGAACGTGGATAGAAAGGAGTCTTCTCTGTCTGTGGAACTTCTTGAACCTTTCCATATAACTCTGAAGTTGATGCTTGATATATTCGTACATCATTCTCCATTCCAAGAATACGAACTGCTTCTAATATACGAAGAGTTCCAAGACCATCTACCTGTCCTGTATACTCTGGTATCTCAAATGAAACTTTAACGTGACTTTGTGCTCCAAGATTGTATATCTCATCTGGTTTTACTTTTTTAATTACTCCAATTAGATTTGTAGCATCTGTCAAATCTCCATAATGTAAATGTATATTTTTGTAGATATGATCGATACGATGAGTATTAATAAGAGAACTTCTTCTCACAATACCATGCACTTCATATCCTGTTTCTAATAACAACTCTGCAAGATATGATCCATCTTGCCCTGTTATGCCTGTAATTAATGCAACTTTCATAACAATCTATTATCCAAATCCTTTTAATGATTTTGTTTTTGAATCCTCTATCATCATTCTTGGATCATATGTCGAATCGCCTAGTCCAATCTTATCAGTTGACATGAGGTTAAATGCAAGTGAATATCTATTATCCTCCATATTAAGATGAGAATAATGATATATCCAACTTGGAAAGAAAATAATCTTATCTGTTTCAGGTGCAATCGCAATATCAGTAATCATAGGATTATGTGTGTTTGGTGCACCATCTATACGAAACAGAGTTGAAACATTAATTGGATTAACAAACATCAAGGGACAACTTTTTTCAGTATATTTTCCATAATAATATACTGCACTCCATATACAATTATTGTGATTATGGTGGTGAACTGCTTCTCCCTTTGATAATTTTACAGCCCATGATGTAGTAATCTTGAAATTAACACGACGACCATAAAAAGCATCTGCAAATTTCTGAAAATAATTTGTTAATATTTTTTCAGAATATGGATATTTCTTTAAAATTGAAAAAGGATTTTGCCCGTTAGTTGCCCCCTGTGGACCTTGAGCAGTTCCTTTTGCAAATAATTTAATTTTTTTTAACTCACTTAAATCCTCTTTTACAAAATCTTGTCCAAAAGTATATCCAAATGGAGTTTTTAGTTGTAGATTATTTTCTACCATGATCATCCTCAAATCTTTCAATGTCGTCTTCCTCTAGATATGAACCACTCTGAACCTCAATAATCTTAAGTGGAATCTTACCAGGATTTGACAAACGATGCTTACATCCTAATGGGACATATGTGCTTTGGTTTTCACCGATTAGCTGTCTTGAATCATTTAGTTGAACTTCTGCAGTTCCACAAACAACAATCCAATGCTCCGCTCGATGATGATGTTTCTGAAGTGATAATCTATGACCTGGTTTAACTTCAATGTTTTTGACTTTAAATCTTTCACCCTGATCAATTACTTCATACCAACCCCAAGGTCGTTCTGTCTTCATTTCTTAAAGTACTTGTGAATAATATCAATCTGATCTTGATACTTCGCAATCATATCAAGTTCTTGCTCGATTGCCTCAACAATATTTGAGTGCTCACCTATTCCCGCAGGATTTGTTAGGTAAACTTCTACATTGGCAACGTGCTTT
>Ga0160422_10001146_pt1 | contig 16499 bp, 15 predicted proteins | sample Fk160mmetaG_FD_108192 | JGI IMG/M metagenome (GOLD analysis project Ga0160422, IMG submission 108192) | Marine microbial communities from the Central Pacific Ocean - Fk160115 60m metaG | ecosystem: Environmental > Aquatic > Marine > Oceanic > Photic zone | place: The Central Pacific Ocean... | reverse complement strand
CATATTTTTTTAAAATTGAATAATCAAATTTAATATTTTGTCCAATTTTTGAAATTCTCTTATTGGTAAAAAGATCATTAAATATATCTAAAGTTGTTTTTGCTTCGTCAAAATTTTGAGAAATGGGAATATAATAAGCTTTGTGTTGAATTACAGAAAAAGAAATTCCTACAATAGAGGAATCTTGAGTATTAAGTGAAGTGGTTTCAAGATCAATAGCTACTTCGTCATAATTAGAAAGATCTTTAGCTAGTAACATACATTCATTATCAGTTGATATAATTTTATAGTCATGGTCTATATTTGAAATATTGTTATAAGTTTTTTCGTTTTCAATATTTGAAAAATTATCATTAACAGACAGTGCATCTTCATCAAATATTCTTTTTAAAAAAGTTCTAAATTCAAGAGATATTAATATTTCTTTTAATTTTTTATTATCTATTTTTCCTTGAACTAATTCTTTTAATTCAAATTTAATTGGTGCGTTACAATCTATTGTTGCCAATTTTTTTGAAAGCAATGCATTTTCTTTATGATTCTCAACATTTTCTTTTTGTTTTCCTTTAAGCTCATGAACATTGAAAATTAAGTTTTCAATTGATCCATATTGAAAAATCAACTTCTGAGCTGTTTTCGGGCCTATTCCGGGAATTCCAGGTATATTATCAACACTATCACCCGCAAGTCCCAATATATCAATTACTTGATGAATATCGTTGATTTGCCATTGTTCAAGAATGTCATTCTTATTAAGAAGTTCTTCTTCTTTGCCTCCTCTAGCAGGCTTAAGTATAAAAGTGTTATCGTCAACTAATTGAGCGTAATCTTTATCAGGAGTTACCATAAATGTTCTAAACGACTCAATTGATGCTTTTTTTGCAATAGTTCCAATAATATCGTCAGCTTCAAATCCCTTCATCTCTAAAATGGGAATATTAAAACTTTTAAGTAAATCCTTAATTATTGGAATACTATACCGTATGGGTTCGGGAGTTTCATCTCTGTTTGCTTTATATTCTGGATATATATCATGTCTAAATGTTGAACCAGAGAGGTCAAATGCTACTGCTATATGAGAAGGATTATGTTTTTTTTGAATTTCTAAAAGTGTATTTAAAAAACCAAAAATCGCTGAAACATCTTCTCCTTTAGATGTTATTCTTGGATTTTTAATGAATGCAAAATAGGCTCTATAAATCAAAGCCATTGCATCTAACAAAAAAAGTTTATTATTTTCATTATTCATCTTATAAATTTACTAGTTTTTAGTTAATTTGTCTTTTAATAAGTTAATAACTTTTATGCAACTTTTCATTATTGAATATTGCTTCAAATCAATTTCTTGGATAATTTATAAATATAACATATTGGAGTGTTTTTATGAGAAAAAATATTATTGCCGGTAACTGGAAAATGAATAAGACGTTTGATGAAGCCTCAGAACTGTCTAGATTAATTGCAAGAGACTATGCTGATTGTACATCAGTCGATATCGTTTTATGTCCATCCTTTACTTCAATTAAAGCAGTAAGTGATATTGTTTCTGAAACTCAGATACAAATTGGTGCTCAAAATTTATCTCATGAAGATGACGGAGCTTTTACTGGTGAAATATCATATACGATGCTCAAAGATTTATTTGTTAAGTATGTAATTCTAGGTCATAGTGAAAGAAGAGAATTTTTTGGTGAAACAGATGATTTAATTAATAAAAAATTAATTAAAGCACTAGATAAAAATTTAAAACCTATCGTTTGTGTTGGTGAATCATTGAATGAAAGAGAAAACGGAATAACTAAAGATATAATCAAAAACCAAATTGATTCATGCTTGTTAAATATACCTTCTGAAAAATTTTCTGAAATTATTATTGCTTATGAACCTGTTTGGGCAATTGGGACTGGTAAAACTGCTACAGCAGAGCAAGCGCAAGACGTTCATTCTTTTATTAGACAAAGAATTAATGATCAGTTTGGATCAGATGCTGCAAATATTGTTAGAATTCAATATGGCGGTTCAATGAAAGCTTCAAATGCTCAGGAGTTATTGTCGCAACCTGATATTGATGGTGGGTTAATCGGAGGAGCATCTTTAGATGCACAGTCATTCGGCGAAATAGTAAAAATTGCAATTGGATAAATTTAGGAGATTGAATTCATGGCTATATTAAAATCGTTATTATTAATTATTGTTGTTTTAAGTAGTATTTTATTAGTTATTATAATTTTACTTCAAAAATCAAAAAGTGAAGGATTAGGTCTAGCTTTTGGATCCAGTACCGGAGAATCACTATTTGGCGCAAGAGCTGGAAATGTATTATCTAAAGCTACTGTAACCCTAACTATTATTTTTTTATCTACTGCACTATTACTTGGTATTATTTTTTCTAAACAAGATAAATCAGTAATGTCAGATATTGGAGAGGATAATATTAATCCTTTGCCAATCGAAAATACTGAACTGCCATCAAGTAATAATTAAAGTTATAATGAATAATTTTCTACTAATAATGAAAATAAATATACGTTTTATATTCATAATATTATTTTTTTTTTCTAGTTTTGGTTGTTCTAAAAATTCTTTTTTAACAAATCAAGAAGAGATAATAAGTTATTCAAGAACTTCAAGAATTAGAGGATTAGATCCTGCTAAATCTGGAGAAGTTTCATCGTCCCTAGCAATTTCTAAGATTTACGAAGGATTACTTCAATACGATTATTTAGAAAGACCATATAAGGTAATCCCTTTACTAGCAGAGGAAATGCCAACTATAACAGATGATGGGTTAACATATATATTTAAATTAAGAAAAGGTATTTATTTTCAAGATGATCCATGTTTTTTGAACGGAAAAGGAAGAGAGTTAACAGCACATGATTTTGTTTATTCAATCAAAAGAGTTGCAGATGTAAAGAATAGTTCATCAGGATATTGGGCATTTGATGGAAGAATAAAAGGATTGGATAATTTTAGAATTGAATCATCTAAAAGTAAAGTTACTGATTATTCACTTGATGTTGACGGTTTAAAAGCTATTGATGATTATACTCTTCAAATAAAACTTACTTCTCCGTATCCTCAATTACTTTATATTTTAACTATGCATTATTCATATGCAGTCCCTTTTGAAGCTATAAATTATTACGGTACTTCGTTTGTGAATAATCCTGTGGGAAGTGGTCCCTATATTCTTGATAAATGGAAAAGAAACTCACGTATAGAATTCATACGAAATCCTAAATGGATTGAAACTAGTAGAAAGGATTATTATCCATCATTTGCTTCAATCAATCAAAAAGACAGAGGGTTATTAAATGATAAAAATAAGGAATTACCGTTTGTCGACAGAATTATACAATACGTAATTGATGATGACACAACTCAATGGATGATGTTTTTATCAGGAGAATTAGATTCATCTAGTATATCTAGAGATAATTGGGACGTTGTCATAAATCCAGATAAGTTGTTAGCACAAGATTTAACAGAAAAAAAAATTAAATTAACAAGTTCGCCAACTTTAACAATTTCTTATCTTGGATTTAATTGGGATGATCCTGTGGTTGGAGATTATGGTTCAGATGATCAAAAAATAAGAAATAAAAAATTAAGACAAGCATTAAGTTGTGCATATGATTTTGATAGAATGAATAAATTTATGAACAACAGACTATTTCCAATTAATGGACCGATTCCTAAACCTCTAAATGGGTATTCAGATAAAGATTCACCATTTGAGTTTAATCTTGAAAAATCTAAACAATTATTAATCGAAGCTGGATATCCAAATGGAATTAACCCATTAACTGGAAGAAGATTAGAATTGATAATTGAAGTAGGAAGTAAAGGAACTGGAGATACAAAGCAAATGCTTGATTTAATGAGTGATATGTTTGATAGGATTGGAATAAAATTAATACCTTCATTTAACACTTGGCCAGCATTTATTGAAAAACTTAATAGAAGACAAGCTCAAATATATCAATTAGGATGGGTTGCTGATTATCCAGATGCTGAAAATTTTTTACAGTTATTCTATAGTCTAAATGAGTCTCCTGGTCCAAATCACTCAAATTATAGAAATAGTGAATTTGACCGATTATATGAAACTATTAAACCTATGTATGATTCCCCTGAACGTACTGAAATTTTAAATAAAATGTCGAATATTATTATTAATGATTCTCCATGGATATTTTTATATCAGCCTCTAAGTTTTGGATTAGTACATGATTGGGTTGAAAATTATGAATATCATGCTTTCCCATATGGAATGGGAAAATATAGAAGAATAAATAAAGAAAAAAGATTATTTTGGAATAGGTTTGTAAACTAAAAAATAGAAATTATGTTAAAATATATATTAAGAAGAATATTTCAAATGGTTCCAACAGTTTTAGGTGTTATTTTTCTAACATTTATTCTCTTTAATATTGTTCCAAATGATTTAGCAGCAATATCTTTAGGGAAAAATGTAACTCCTGAAATGTTAGAGCGTTTTGATGAAATGAGAGGATTAAATTTACCTTTATTTTTTGGTAAAAAAGCCTCTACCAGGGCGATGAATGATCAGAATTTTTCTAAGGAGATTTATGATTGGAGAGGGGATGATATTACATATAATTTTGATGAACGTTTTATTAGTGTAAATTTTAAAAATAATTTTAATCCTCTTTTATTTAAATTAAATGAATCTTATAAATATGAATGGACTGGTATTGCAAGAGGTAATGGAGTTATTGCCGGAAATGAATTTAATTCTAAGAATTGGATAAATTTTAAAATAATTTCTAACAGTAATGATAGTGAAGTTTTTTTTGGAAACATTGATTTTAAGAAAATTAAAATTAGAAAAATAATTAATAACCCTTTTAATTCTCAGTTATTCTTTTATTTTAAACAATTATCTAATGCTGATTTTGGTTATTCAGAAAGCTTCAAGCAACCTGTTACTAAATTATTATCCGATGGAATATGGCCGTCGTTAAGTTTAACAATTCCAATTTTTTTTATTGGATTATTTGTTTCAATTTTTCTTTCGCTAGTTTGTGCGTTATTTAGAAATAAATTCATAGATAGATTTTTTGTTATTCTATCCGTTGCATTAATGAGTATTAATTATGTTGTCTATATTGTTGCTGGACAATATTTACTGGGCTTTAAGATGAATATATTTCCTGTATGGGGATATGAATCATTATCATATTTATTTTTACCTGTTTTAATAGGTGTAATTAGTGGTTTAGGTTCAAATATACGATTTTATCGAACAATAATGTTAGATGAAATGTATAAGGATTATGTAAGAACAGCATATTCAAAAGGAGCATCTAAATTTAGAGTTTTGTTTAAGCATATTTTAAAAAATGCATCTATACCAATAATCACGAATGTTGTTATTGCAATACCATTTTTATATACGGGTTCACTATTGTTAGAAAATTTCTTTGGAATACCAGGACTGGGTTATCTTGGTATCAACGCTATTTTATCCGCCGATATTGATGTTGTACGTGCATTAGTTTTAATCGGTTCTCTGTTATTTGTATTATCAAATTTATTGACAGATATTTGTTATGCATTAGTAGATCCAAGAGTAAAGTTAAGATAATGAAGAAATTTCAAACAATTGGATTATGGTATGATGCTTGGAGGCGGCTAAAGAATGATAAAGTAGCAATGATCTCGTTATTTATTGTAATTGTTTTTACACTATTGGCAATTTATGGTGAGTTGGTATATCAGTATCATAACGCTCTAGATTTAACTCCTAACTATCAAAAAACAAATTTAGAAATAGCTTATACTTCCCCTAGTATGGATCATTTAATGGGTACAGATGGTCTTGGAAGAGATGTAATGGGAAGATTAGTACAAGGAGTTAGAATTGCATATAAAGTTGGTATAATAACGTCATTAATTGCTATTCCGATAGGTGTTTTTTTAGGATGTCTTGCTGGTTATTACGGAGGAAAAATAGATGATTTTATAGTATGGTTTTATTCTACAGTTGCATCAATGCCAGGATTACTTTTTATATTAGCAATAGCAATGATTTTTAAAGGCCAAGGTTTATTAGGAATTTATTTAGGTATTGGTTTAACAACCTGGGTTGGATTATGTCGATTAATAAGAGGGGAAGTTTTAAAACATAAAGAGTTAACTTATGTACAGTCAGCAAAAGTCTTAGGAATAAGTTCCTCAAAAATTATGTTTAAACATATTCTTCCAAATATTTTCCATATAATAATTGTTACTTTTACATTAAGATTTCCAGCAGCGGTTGGAACTGAGGTAATTATGAGTTATTTAGGTATAGGCGTTCAAAATCAACCATCTTGGGGATTAATGATAGAATCAGCTAGAATGAGGTTATGGCAAGGAATGTGGTGGGAAATGACATTTGTTACTATTGCATTATTTTTGTTAGTTCTATCATTTAATTTATTAGGCGATTCTCTTCGAGATGCTCTTGATCCAAAACTAAACGATTAATTATGAGTATAGAACCTTTATTAGATGTAAAAAATTTAAAAGTTTATTTTAATTCAGATGATAAACCTATTAAAGCTGTTGATGATGTGTCCTTTTTTGTAAGGAAAGGTGAAATTGTTTCATTAGTTGGAGAAAGTGGAAGTGGTAAAAGTATTAGTGCATTATCGGTAACTAAGTTAGCGCCTCAATCTGCTAAATATTTAGGCGGTGAAATAGTTTATGACAATGTAGATTTATTTAAATTATCAGGAAATAGTCTTAGAAAAATAAGAGGAAACAATATTGGATATATTTTTCAAGAACCTATGACATCATTTAATCCTGTTTTAACCATAAAAGATCAAATTCAGGAAGCCATCTTTATGCATAATAAGAAAAAAATAATTAATGTTGATTATCTTTTGTCAAAAGTTCAACTTCCTTCAAGAATCAAAAATTCTTATCCTCATGAAATGAGTGGAGGACAATTGCAGCGTTGTATGATTGCGATGGCTCTTGCATGCTCTCCAAAATTACTAATTGCAGATGAGCCAACAACGGCTCTTGATGTAACTGTTCAAAAAGAAATTCTTACTCTTTTAAATATTTTAAAAAAAACTGAAGAATTATCTATACTATTAATTACCCATAATTTTGGTGTTGTATCAGAAATCGCTGATAGAGTTTATGTTATGCAAAATGGAAAAATTGTTGAGTCAGGAAAAACAAAAGAAATATTATACTTTCCAAAAAATGATTATACAAAAAAATTAATCAGTGCAGTTCCAAGGATGTAAGGTTATTATTATGGCATTACTAGAATTAAAAAATTTAAATGTATCCTATGGTTCAAAAAAAAATAAAATTGACGCAGTTAAAAATGTATCACTAAAAATTAATGAAGGTGATATTTATGGTTTAGTGGGAGAAAGTGGATGTGGAAAAAGTACCATTGGAAAAACTATTGTTAATTTAATAAAAGCAAATTCTGGTTCTATTTTATATAATGGACAATCTTACGATATATATAAAAAATCTAAAAAAAATTTCTACCAATTTGTTCAAATGATTTTTCAAGATCCGTATGGATCATTGAATCCTCGAATGAAAATTGGTGAAGCATTTATTGATATTATGGAAGCTCATAAAATATTTGATACAAGAGAACAAAGAATAAAAGAGACAGAAGCATTACTTAATAAAATTGGATTATCAAAAAAGTATATTAATCGATATCCTCATGAATTTTCGGGAGGACAGAGACAACGGATCTGTATTGCAAGATCATTAATTTTAAAACCAAAATTAATTATTGCAGATGAACCTGTATCAGCATTAGATGTTTCAATTCAATCTGAGATACTCGAGCTGATTAAAAATTTAAATAATTTTGATAGATTAACATTTTTGTTTATTAGTCATGATTTAGCAGTTGTAAAAAATTTGTGTAATAATATGTCAGTAATGAAAAATGGTGTAATTGTAGAATCTGGTAATGCTAAAAAAATAATAAATTCACCAGAAAATGATTATACTAAATTACTTATTGATGCAGTTCCTAAGTTTTAAAATCATTTTTTAGATAATTCATTGCGCTTATTGCTGCATTTTTTTCAGCTTCTTTTTTAGAACTTCCAACTCCTATAAACTCATTATCAAGTACTTTTAATTTTATAGTAAATGTAGGAGAATGAACTTCGCCATCCTTAGTAATTAATTCATATATAGGCACACTTATATGATTTTGTTGAGTATATTCTTGAAGATCTCCTTTAGGATTATCATCAATAATTATATTATTTATCTCTAATAACGAATTTTCAATTAAATGATTAAAAATAGCATATGGCCCATCAATTCCTGAATCTAACCAAGCCGCTCCAATTAATGCTTCAAATGAATCGGCTAATATGGATTTATTCAAAGGTTTATTATCATTTACTTCGCCTTTACCTAATAACAGGAATTGATCTAGTTTAATTTTTAATGAAATATTAAACAATGCTTCTTCTCTAGCATAAAGACTTCTTAATTTAGTTAGATGTCCTTCGGGTAAATGAGGATTATTTCTGTATAAATAATCTGCAAGTATTAAACCCCATACGGCATCACCTAAATATTCTAATCTTTGGTTGTCATATTTAATATTATTTTCATATTTATAAGTTGAATGAGTAATTGAATTAATTAATAAATTTTTATTAATAAAATTATACCCTATATTATTTTCTAAATTTTCTAGATTATTATTCATTAAAATGGAGCTGCTGTTCCTATACGAGTATTTATTGTTGCTTCAGCAATTGATCGTCCATCTACTAATTTTGGCTGTCTTCGCGGACTCCATCTTCTTCTACGACTTTTAAGAATCATTTCGTGATTTGGTAAAAAATTAAATTTTGAAAATATCCACATCAATGGATAAGTTAATTTAGACAAATTATAAAGGTTTCTGTATCTATATAAATCTTCTTTTTTATTATAGTTAGAAATAATCCAGACGGGTATTTTAAAGAAGGATCTTTGGATTAAATCATTAAAAACAGCCAAAGTTTCTAATAATGCATTTGAATAAGAATTAATTTCTGGAACATCAAAACCATCTTTAAGAATTCTATATAATTGATCAGATGTATAGCCATTTCTAATGGCTCCAGTTGAGACAGGTTTAGTTTTAAAAATGTGCTGAAGTAAAGCAACTAAACTTCCTGGATATTTCTTTCTTTCGGAAATTATTACCCAACCATTATTATTAATAACACGATGACACTCTTGAATAAATTCATAATCATCTAAGACATTTTTTAGACAATCAATTATGATTAATAAATCAAACTCACCATCTGAAAAAGGGATTTTATTATTATTAATAATCTCAGTTTTATTTTTTAAATAGTAGTTTAATGATTTCGAGCTTTTTTCATTAATTGACACGGTCGTCCAATTATTATGATTTTCCATTAATTTTTGACTTAAAACTGCATCTCCTGAACTTATTTCAAGTATTTTTAAATCTGAAACATTATTTAGATATGATTTAATTTTTTTTAACTTATTTTTTCTTCTTAATGAAACACTAAATAATTTTGTTTGCCATTCGTTTATTTCAGATTTTATTTTAGTTTTGGAAGAAAGCATAATATATTTATATAAGATATTATTATTATTCACAAATTTAATATGTTTAAATTCTAATCTTATTCAATAAAGGAATTTAATAATGAATGACAACGATATTTTATCATTATTTAAAGAAACAGGAGCCTTATTAGAAGGTCATTTTGAATTACGTTCGGGTTTACGTAGTAATCAATATTTTCAGTGTGCCTTATTACTTCAATATCCAGAGATTTCAGGAAAATTATGTGAATTATTAGTAGATAAAATTAGGAAACTAATCAATATTGATGATGTAGATACAATTATATCTCCAGCAATTGGAGGAATAACCCTTGGGTATAATGTGGCTGGAATTTTGAAGAAAAAATTTATTTTTGTAGAAAAAGATAACGGTAAGCTTAAATTACGTCGTTTTAAAATAAATCAAAATGAACGATTTTTAATTATTGAAGATGTAATTACTAAAGGTGGAAGAGTAAAGGAAACAATTGATATTATTCATTCATTTCATGCTCAAGTTTCAGCAATGGGTGTATTAGTTGATAGAAGTAACAATAAAGTTCAATTTAATACTCCATATACAAGTCTTTTAAATATTAATCCAAAAACTTACGATCCCAATAATCTTCCTGAGTGGCTAAAAAAAATCCCAGTTACAAAACCTGGAAGTAAATAAAATTAATCAACCGCTTTACTTGTTAGTAAAGAGGTAGTACTTTACCGGCTGTTTTTAAAAAAAAAGGAGTTTTTGTGACACATCCTCTTGAAGCAATTGTAGCATTGCAAAAAAAAGATTTGAGATTAATTCGTCTTCTTAGAGAAGTACAGGATATACCTAAAAGAAAAGATGATATTGAACAACAAGTTAATGGATTTAAAAGAAAGTTAGAAGAGACTTCTGAGCAAAGAAAAAAAATTGAAGTAAAAATCAATGAATTAGAAAATGAAACATCATTAGCTAATGATAGAATAACTAAATATAAACAACAGCAGATGGATGCTGATACAAATGAACAATATAGAGCTTTTGTAAAAGAAATAGGTACCGTTGAAGAAGAAATTAAGGAATTTGAAGAACAAGAAATAAATTTTTTAGAAAAATTAGAAGATCTCAAGAAATCTGAAAATAAATATAATAACCATTTATCTGAAGCACAGGAATCCATCTCAGATGAATTAAAAGAACTTGATGAACGAAATAATGAACTGAATGAACGATTAGAGCAAATGAAAGCAGATAGAAAGCTTTCTGCTGAAAAATGTGATCCTTTAATTTTAAAAAAATATGTTAGAATATTGCAAAATAAAAAAGATATTGCAGTTGTTCAAGTTTCAGATACTAACAATTGTTGTGGAGGCTGTCATATGCAATTACCTCCTCAAATCATTAATGATGCAAAGAATATAAATAAAATTGTTAATTGTAATTTTTGTGGACGTATTGTTTATAATTCTGGATAATTATTACAAATAGAGTGTATCGGTCGCATCAGTTTATGATGAGGAAAGTCCGGACTCCACAGGGTAAAGTGTCCTTTGGAAACAAAGGAGGTTACGAGCCATATCTCGTAAAACGGAAAGTGCTACAGAAAATAAACCGCCATTTATATGGTAAGGGTGAAAAGGTGAGGTAAAAGCTCATCATTTTTATTGGTAACAATAAAAATTTAGTAAACCCCACTTGGAGCAAGATCAAATAGGAAGTTTTGATGACCCGTCTAATAACTTCGGGTAGATCGCATAGATAAATGACCGACCTTTTTTAAAAAAGGAACAGAATCCGGCTTACCGCTCTATTTGTATTAATTTCCTTATATAATGGAAGGATATCATAATATATAAAATTACTACAGATATTATATCAAAAGCATTATGATTTCCATCACAATAACTTTCACAGTTAGAAATAATTTGACTAAAATTAAATGTGTTTAATAGTAATCCAAATATAATTGCAATGAATGAAATTGATAGGACAAATAACATTGTTTCTTTTTTTCCAATTATATTCCATAAAGTTGTTAAAGTTAAAGCATTTGTTGCTGGACCAATTATTAAAAAAATTAATACTGCGCCAGGAGATATTCCAATATTAATAAATGATAAAGCTAATGGTACAGATGCAGTAGAGCATATATACATTGGTATACTTAAAATCAACATTGATAAAATTTCTAAAAAAGATCCTCTATGAGAAATAAAAAAATCTTCCTGAAAAAATACAGATATTAAAGATGCTATTAAAATACCAAAAAACAGAGGCTTCGATAGACTTTTTGGAAGAATATAAAAAGCATAGTAGAAACAATCTTTTAAATTTCTATCATTTGTGTAATTTTTTTCTTTTTTTAAAATTACTTCTTCAGATCTAAATTTATTAAATATATTTATTATTAATCCAACTAGTATTCCTGTTATAAAAGCAACAATAACTCTAAATATTGTAAATACAGATCCCATCATATCAAATGTTACTATTATTGAATCTACTCCAGTTTGTGGAGTTGAGGCTACAAATGCCGCTGTTGAAGATTTACTTGCACCTCTTTCTCGTAATGACGCAGCTATAGGAATAACTCCACAAGAGCATACAGGAAGAGGAATTCCTAAAATTACAGATTTAAAAACAGCAAATTTACTATTTTCAGATAAATGTTTTTTTATGGTATTTTTTGATATAAAGATAGATGTGATTCCAGCTAAAAAAAATCCTAAAAGTAAATAAGGAGCCATTTCTATTGAAAGATTCCAAAATTGGTTGAGAATATTAATAATCATAAGAATAAATACTAATATCATATGGAAAAAAATTGGTCATCAGAAATAATAAATAAATTAAAAAATACACCTAATAAGCCTGGATGCTATATTATGAGGGATAATGATGGTGTAATAATTTATATTGGAAAAGCAAAGTCATTACGAAAAAGACTTCAATCTTATTTCAGACCTCATTCATTTAGAAATGCAAATCATAAAAATAAAGGATTAATAAAATCAATATCTAATTTTGATTACATAGTTCTTAAGAGTAATTATGAGGCAATTATAAGGGAAGGTCATTTAATAAAAAAATATCAACCTTATTATAACGTACTATGGAAAGATGATAAAAATTTTCAATTTATAAGAATAGATATAAACGCCAGTCCGCCAACGGTTAATTTATCAAGAGTAAAATATAACGATAAATGTTTTTACTATGGTCCAATAATTAAAAGTAGAGTAGCTAATACCGCGATTAAATATATCGAGAAATTTTTTGGTTTTAAAATAATTTTAAGTAATAGAAATTCTAATTATAGCTCTTCAGAAAATGATTTAAGAATAAAATTCAAAATACCAGAATTAGAAAATTCTTCATATATTAAAAAGAAAGGTTATCTTGATGAAGTTTCAAAGTTTTTATCTGGAAAAAGAATTGATTTGTTAGAAAATCTTAAATCTGAAATGTTGGATTTCTCCAAAAAAAAGGATTTTGAATCAGCTGCACAGATTAGAGATTTGCTAAATGAGTTAAAAAAAATTAATAAAAATAAAATTAATTTAAAGAAATCCGTTGAGGAAATAAATCATGATCATTTTAATGGTATTATAGAATTAAAAAAAATATTAAAACTTTCTATTATTCCGACTAATATTGAATGTTTTGATATATCTAATATATCAGGAACAAACTCCGTTGGAAGTATGGTCGTAGCAAAAAATGGTTTACCTGCGAAAAATAAATACAGAAAGTTTATTATAAATTCTGTAAAAGGTATAGATGATCCAAAGTCAATTGCAGAGGTAGTAAGAAGAAGATATTCTCGTATCATTAAAGAAGAAGAAATTCTTCCTGATTTAATCATTGTTGATGGTGGAATTACACAATTACGTGCAGCAAAAGATGAATTGATAAAATTAAATTTAAACATTCCAATTGTTGGATTAGCTAAAAGATATGAAGAGATTGTTTGGGATTTTAAAAATAATTCATCTAATATAATTCTAAAAAAGAATTCAGATGCTTTTAGGGTTATAACAAGATTACGTGATGAATCTCATAGATTTGCAATTACATTTCATAGATCATTAAGAAATAAAAAAACATTAGAATCTATTTTAGATTCAATTGATGGTATTGGTAATTTCAAAAAAAATAATTTATTAAAACATTTTGGATCAGTAGCTAAAATTAAAACCGCATCAATAAAATCAATATCAAGAGTTAATGGTATAGGACTTCATACAGCAGAAATTATTTATAAAAAATTTAATAATACTGATGGTTAAATGATATCTTTTTTTATTTAATGTTAGGTTATGGATAAAAATTTTAATATTAACAATTTTTTTAAAAATAATAATTTTAAGAGAACTAGAAGATATGATGAACATATTATAAATGGTTATTTTGCAAATAATCTTCAAATTGTTTTTGTTCGTAAAATTAAAAAGGATAATTTGATTTTAAATGAGATAATTTTTCTTGGAGTAGATTTATTTAAAGAAAATTTAATAATAGGTTTTATTCTAAAAAACGATTTAATTAAGGATGGTGTTTTATTTAATAAATCTTCTTCAGTTCCATTATCAAAAATTTCACTAGAATCATTTGATAATGTTTTAAAAAAATTTGGAATCAAAATTTAAAAATGGAGTAATTAATATGGACTATGAAAATTTATATGCAAATAGGATTGGTGGATCAAATTTTGGTAAAGATACTACAATTTATAAATTTGAAAAAATTAAAAGAGCTAAAGCAAAGGCAATAAAAAGCAATCCTAATTTAGAAATTATAGATTTTGGTGTTGGAGAACCTGATAAAATTGCACCGAAAATTATTAGAGATTCTTTAAAAATAGCTGTTGATAAGAGTGAGAACAGAGGCTATTCAGATAACGGAACTTCTATTTTTAAGAATGCAGCAATAAAATATATGGATAATTTCTTTAATGTTAAAATAAATCCTGATACAGAAATTAATCATAATATTGGAATTAAATCTTCTTTATCAATGATTCCTTTAGCATTTGTAAATAAAGGTGATATTGTATTCCAAACCGTTCCTGGTTATCCTGTTATGGCAACTCATTCAAAATATTTAGGAGCACAAATTGTAAATATCCCATTGTTAGAAGAAAATAATTTTTTACCAGATTTATCTAAAATTAATTCTGATGACGCAAAAAAAGCTAAATTATTTTATATTAATTATCCAAACAACCCTACTGGTGCAGTTGCAACTGATAGCTTTTATGATGAACTCATTGAATTTGCCTTAAAAAATAATATTTTAATTGTTCAAGATGCTCCTTATGCAACATTAGTATTTGATCAAAATTATAAATCAATATTACAAAGACCAAATGCGAAAAAATGTGCAATAGAATTACATTCTATGTCAAAAAGTTTTAATATGACTGGATGGCGCTTAGGATTTTTTTGTGGTGCACCGTGGGCTGTAAAAGCTTTAGCGTATATTAAGGATAATTCTGATAGCGGGCAATTCAAAGCAATTCAAGAGGCAGCTTCTGAAGGCATAGCAGACATTCATTTAGCAAAAGAAATATCTGACCATTATAAAAAAAGATTAGAGAAAATGGTAAATGTTTTAAAATCTATAGGTTTTAATGCGCATATGCCAAAGGGAACTTTTTACTTATATGTTAATGCACCTTTAGGAGCAGGAAATGTAATATTTCAGAATGCTGAAGAAGCTGCTCTATTTCTCATTGAAAATTATGGTATTTCAACTGTTCCATGGGATGATAATGGGGCTTTTTTAAGATTTGGAGCTGTATTTGAATCAAAAGATAATAAGGATGATGAAAGAGTATTGAATCTTTTATCAGATCGTTTGCGTAACGCAAATTTAATCTTTTAAATTTTAGATTTTATAGATAATGAAATGGATTATATATAATTTTTTATTTTTATTCTTTATTATATTATTTTCACCAAAATTTATTAACAGGATTGCTAAAAGGGGAGGATATTATAAAAACTTTTCGAACCGGTTTTCTATTTATAAAAATATAAATTTTAACAATAACTCGTTTAAAAATAAAATATGGATTCATGGCGTAAGTGTCGGAGAAATAAATATTGCCCTTGAATTAATTAAAAAAATTAGGAAAAAAAATAATTCAGTCTTTTTTATTATTAGTACAAATACATCAACTGCTTATAAAATAGTAGAAAAAGAGAAGCATAATGACGATATTTTGATTTATTTTCCTTTTGATATTCCTGTGTTTATCAACAAGAGTCTTAAAATTATTAATCCACAGCAAATATTATTAATTGAGGGTGAATTTTGGCCTAATCTTGTATTAAAAGCTAAAAAATTAAATATTCCTGTGCATTTAATTAACGCAAGAATTTCAAATTCATCCTACAAAAATTATTTATTATTTAAATATTTCACAAAAGATATAATTTCTAAGATAAGCACTATATCTGTACAATCAGAGAATGACTGCAAAAAATTTATTAAACTTGGAGCAAATAAAAACTCAATTTGTGTTGCTGGAAGTATGAAATTTGATTTAGTAAAATCTTCAAAAAGTTTACCAATATCAAGTTTTTTTAATACTAAATTTGATTTAGACAAACAAAAAAAAATCTTTTTAATGGGTGTTTCGACATGGCCGAATGAAGAAAAATTAATTTTAGATACCTATCAAAGTTTAAAAAAAACATTTTCTGAACTTATTCTAATTATTGCGCCAAGACATATTGAAAGAATACCTGAAATAGAAAAGTTAATAAAAAGTTTTCAATATAAAATTATTAAACGGAGTGATTGTTTAAATTTTAAAATATATGATAATGAAGTTTTATTAATTGATAGTACAGGTGAACTTAACTCAATATTTAACGAAATAGATATATCATATATTGGGAAAAGTTAT
>Ga0160422_10001145_pt1 | contig 16504 bp, 18 predicted proteins | sample Fk160mmetaG_FD_108192 | JGI IMG/M metagenome (GOLD analysis project Ga0160422, IMG submission 108192) | Marine microbial communities from the Central Pacific Ocean - Fk160115 60m metaG | ecosystem: Environmental > Aquatic > Marine > Oceanic > Photic zone | place: The Central Pacific Ocean... | reverse complement strand
AACTTCTTTTTTAGGAACCCTTTTCATCACCGCTTTAATTCTAGCTACTAACTCTTCAATACTGAATGGTTTAGTCAGATAATCATCAGCACCTAAATTAAATGCTTTAATTACATTATCTTTTTGAGACTTAGCTGTTAAAAAAATTATAGGAATATCTTGATTTACTTTTCGTATATCTTTAGCAAGAGAAAAGCCATCTTTTTTAGGCATCATAACATCAAGTAAAATAATATCCCAATTTGGATCTTCTAAAAATTTTTGAAGGCCATCCTCACCATCAATAGCTAATCTTATATCATAATTTTTAGCTTCTAAATACTCGTTAAGAATTTTGCCAAGATTCGGATCATCCTCTACAATTAATATCTTAGTCCTTTCCATAATACAATTTAAAGTTTAAAGTAAATGTTGTACCTTGATTAATCTTACTTTTTAATTTTATTAAGGCCTTATGCTTATTTAAAATGTTTTTAACATAAGATAAACCCAATCCAAAGCCTTTAACATTATGTATATTTCCCTGAGGCTCTCTGTAAAACTTATCAAAAACTTTTTCAATATTACTCTTTCTAATACCAATTCCTCTGTCAGAAATCATTATTTCTATAGTTTTATCAATATTTCGTGAAGCTATATTAATGATCGGTTTATCAGGAGAATATTTATTTGCATTATCTAAAAGATTATTAATTACATTAAGAAGATGATCATAATTCCCATAAATAAAAGAATTTTTTGCATCTAGATTTAGATTAAGCACTCCTTCTCTTTTCTTAATTTTAAACTTAATTATATCAAGAGAATCCTTAATTATATCATGAATATTAATCTTTTCAAATTTAATTTTATAACTATCTTTTTCTGTTTTTGCTATATTTAATACTTTTTCAACTTGAAGGCCTAAACGTTTATTTTCATCATTTATAATTTTTATATAATTCTCTTTTGCATTATCATTTTTAATATCACTATCAAGTAGAGCTTCAGATGCTAATGAAATTGTTGAAATAGGAGTTTTTAATTCATGAGTCATATTATCAATAAATTCATTCTTAATTTCTGAAAGTTTTTTTAGTTCAAAAACTTTAAGAATAACATAATAAAAACATAATCCAACAATTATTAAAAATATGATAGAAAATAGCATATTAAAAAAATTATTTTCTTGAATAAACTGTTGCTGATTAGGAAAGAATAGATATAAGTCGAGATTAGAATCCATTAAATCATTCTGAAAAAGATTTATTTTGAATTCAGACTTTAAAACATCAGTATTATTAGAACTGGTGAGCTCTATTATATTATCATCATTATTAAAAATTAAAAATTCATATTTAAGATTCAAATTCATTCGTGAAAGATTAACACCTATTAACTTATCTAAATAATTAATATCAAATTCAGATTTAATTGTTCTATCATTAGTAAGGAGCTTATTTAATATTATCTGAATCATTTCAGATCTATCTAATATTTTATTAATCTGATTTTGCATAGAAGTATCTAAACTTAAATCTTGAAGGTCCTCAATTTGTATTGAGGCATTTATACTAGGAGATAATCTTTTTATCTGAGAATTATCAGCTTCTATATCATATTGAAATGAATTTTTAGATGAAGAAACATCAGATGAGTCCAGTGTTTTTTTATTAAATGTTGATTCAATTAATTCAAAATTACCACTTTCAACACCCCTTCTTATTCTAAAAGTTGCTTGTAAATTGTCTCTTGTTAATGCTAAAATCTCTTGTTCCTCAAGTCTTTCATTTACCATATATAAAACATGTTGTACATCTTGATTAAACCTATCCTCGTTCAATTTATTCAAGTCAGATATCCAATTAAACTGAAGGAAAAGAATAGAAACTAATGATATAGCTAATAATATAATAATTAACAAAAAATTTTTTCTGTTCATATTGTAAATTTACTTAAAGTATATTTTAGTGTTATCTTCGTGAGCTTTTTTAAGTATTTTTAACAAATGGGTGATTAGCTCAGTTGGTTCAGAGCACTGCCTTGACAGGGCAGGGGTCACTGGTTCGAATCCAGTATCACCCACAAATTATTCTCAATTATTAATTAAAATAGAATTTGCATTTGTTTCTTTCTTCATTTTTTCTAATTCTATAATTAATCTCTCCTTTTCCTGTGTAAATAAATTTGAGATATCATTTAATTCGCTAGGATCTTCTTTTAGATCAAATAATTTAGCTTCATTGGACTCGTAATCGAAAATTAGTTTCCAGTCACCTGATCGTATAGCTGAACCGGGCTTCCACAAACTACCATGATAATGAGGGTAATGCCAATAAATATTTTCTCTATCAATTTTAGATTTTTCTAATAATCTAGGCATCAAGCTTATTCCATCAATTTTGTTTTCATTTTTTATCCCTGCAACATCTAGAATAGTTGGAAAAAGATCATAAGAAACTGTTATATCATCCACTATTTCCTTCTCAAAATTTCCGGGTAACTTAATTAGTTGTGGAATTTTAATTCCACCCTCATATAACCATCCTTTACCTGCTCTAAGAGGATAGACAGATGTTGGAGCAACTCTTCTCAGAGTAGATAAACCTCCATTATCTGAAGTTAAAATAATTAATGAATTTTCATATAACCCATTATCTTTAAGATCATTTATTAACTTCCCTATATTTTCATCAACTGCATAAACCATAGATGCATACTCAGCATCAGTTTGATTTAATCTTGTTAGCGCGTCACCCTCATCTCTTGTTCTTGTAATATTATCGTTCATTCTTGATAATTTTTCTTTGAAATAATCGACATACTCCAAGTTTGCTTGAATTGGTGTGTGTACATTATAATATGAAAGAAAAAGGGCAAATGGCTTACTTGAATCTCTATTATTAATTAAACCCAAAGCCTCCTCTGTCAACCTATCTGTTAAATACTCTCCCTCTGGTCCATCAATAAGTTTAGGGTTTTTATAAGGAGAATAATATCCTCCCATCGGACTACCCTTTTCAAATCCACCAATATTAATATCAAATCCATGATCTTCAGGATATGATCCCTCAGAACCTAAATGCCATTTACCGACATAAAAAGTATTGTATCCAGAACTTTTTAATTTCTCAGCAATTGTAATTTCTTCAAGGGGAAGAGCATCTAAATCTTGTGGGCCGAGTAATGGTTTATCTTTTGGATCATTTCCTGGAATCCAATCAGTGATGTTGACTCTTGATGGGTGTTTCCCTGTCATTATAGACGCTCTGGTTGGAGAGCATACTGGACTAGCAGAATAAGCATTAGTAAATTGGAAACTATAATTGGATAAAGTATCAATATTTGGGCTTTCATAAAATTTACTTCCTGTATAGCCTAAATCATTCCACCCCAAATCATCAACCAAGATAAATATAACATTGGGTGTAGTTATTTCATTAGAATGATCAGAACAGCTATAAAATATTATTGGTATTATTAGAGATAAACCAATTAATATTTTATTTATAAACCCCATAAGCGTTGTCTAGTTTGAAGTATAGGGTAGAGAAGAATGATGCAATACTATCTTAACAGTGTCTCCTATTCTTTTATAAACAAACGAATACTCTACTTTAGTTTTATCACCATTCTGATCAGTAAAAAAATAATTACCCATAGCCATACCTATATCTCCATAAATATTAATGCTTTCATTTTTAAATTCTACATTAATCCAAGGGTTTAAAGCAAAACCTGAATCCTCAGAAAAACTAGGATTATTACCTATGAAATATGATAGAGCAGAATCAAAATCATTTCTAAACTGATTTTCAGAAGCTTTTGTAGGCTTGAACTGAACATTACCATTTTTAAAATCATAAAGATCATTTATAAATTTTGATGTAACTGATGACGATTCTTCAAAGTTATTTTTAGTTTTTCCAATTTCAACTATTCCATTTGCCCACTTATTTTGATTTTCTAGAATTAGGTCTTTCATAAGAATTAAAATGTGTTTACTTAAAAATTTTACTTAAATTAAATTAAAATCTCTTCATAACAATAAAGAATTATGAATAAAACAATAAGAATCTTACTTTTTGGTTTGCTTCTTTTCTCATGCTCAGAAGAAGGTACAACCATTGAAAGACAATTTCTTCCATTAAAGATAAATGAGACCTCTGGCCTAGAATATTACAATAATAATTTCTTGACACATAATGACTCAGGTGGCGAAACCATATTATATGAGTTTAATAAGGAAGGTAATATAGTTGATGAACACTTTATTGAAAATTGTGGTGAAAATAATGACTGGGAAGATATAACTGCAGATAGTAAACACATTTATATAGCTAATTCAGGAAATAATTATGGAAATAGACAAAATCTTGCTGTTTTAATACTTGATAAAGAAAGTGATTTTGAGTGCACGGGTCAGATACAATTTAAGTATAAGAATCAAGTTAATTTTGAAAACAGAAATAGGCACCCATACGACTCAGAGGGAATAATTTCTGTAGGCGACGAACTGATCTTATTTTCTAAAGACAGAGAAAATCTTATGACCGAGTTGTATTCCTTACCTAAAATACCTGGATCCTATGAAATTGAATCCATTTATTCTTATTCTGTAAATTCTTTAATTACTGGCGCTGAATATAATGAAAAATTAAAATTAGTTGCGCTAGTAGGGTATGATTTTAATTGGAACCAGTACTTCTATAAGATAAGTAATTTTGATCTTTCAAATATGGATCAAACTGTTATTAAAAAGTTTAAAATCCCAATAGGAAAAGCTCAGATAGAGGCAGTCAAAATTATTGATGAGTCGTCTTTTTGGATTACTTCAGAAGATGAGGGAAATGGACTTCCTCGACTATTCAAATTCAAAATTTAATATAGAAATCAACAAAAAAGGGCATGAATATCATACCCTTTTTAAATTTAACATCAAAAGTTTTTATTCTTGATCTTGATATTTATAATAATCACCAACAGGGTACATTACATGAGCATAAGGCGTCCCAGCAAACATTACATAAGGCTCTCCAGAATTAAAATCAGTAGTCATGCCATCTAATGAAGCAGGGTCCTTAGGCATTCTCATAAGGTGGGGGCCAGACTCAATCCAATGTCCTTCAGCTGCATCTTCCTTATTTAGAACCATAGGCTTTGTATTATCCTCACCCATGTCACCATGTAACATCCATGCGTATCCATCTTTCTCCATAACATCTCCTGGAATAGTTCCATTAAAATATGCTATCACCCACTTAAAGAACTCTGCGTCACCACAAGCTGGCATTGCCTCATGTGGATCTACCCAACCATTTTCTGGATCAGACATACCTCTTGGGTTAGCTGGGACACAAGTCCATCCGTTTGTACCTTCTCTCAATAAATTACCTCCGGGAGCATCATAAACAGCTGCACCTTCAGCAATAAATTCTGGGGCTGCAGTTGAGTAAGCCCACACTTGCCACTCAACACTTGTATGTGGACCATCAGGCTCACCATCCATACTCATTCCCATATCAGTATTTTGAGTAGGTGCAGAGCATGCAGTCAAAATAAAAATCGATGCTATTATTAGATAAATTTTTCTCATTTCTTAATAGTTTATAAATTAAAATATGAGATCAATATAAATTAAAATTTGAAGAAGTAAAAAAAGGAGTCGAAAGTCAACAATAAATTAACCTGAGCACTCACCTTCTGACCAGGAAGTAACACCATCTACCTCAGCATAACATGAGTTAGAATATGTTTCGTTATTACATCCACAAACTGGCTGGTAGATTTCAATACAAGCCATATCATCAATTTTACCAGTTTTACAAGGGGAAGAAGAATCTTCGTCATCACAACTAATAAATAGTAATCCCAGTAATAGAATTAAAATATTTTTCATAATTAATTTATTTTAAATTTAGATATAGTATATCCAATTTCCTCGTCTGCAATCATTTCATCCATATCAAAATATATATAGATAGGATAACCATAATTTTCATCAAATTGAAATGAATAGCTAAAAGGATCATCTTCTAATTTAGAATCTATTATATTAAATAACTCCTCTATTGTTTTAACATCCCAATACTCATTCTGTAACTGTTCTAATGTTACAGATTTACCATTAACCTTAAATAAATCATTGTTTTTAATTTCAATATTATTTGGACCGTCATAAATACAATAGCATGATACATTTAAAGCATATTCATAGTTATTGAAATTTTTATTGCCCCATTTTTCTCTAGCCAAACTTAAGTCCATTTCTTTAGGATTAGGGTCTAGGGTTTCACAAGAGAAGAATAAAAAAATTAAGACAAAATTTCTAATAAGATTGGTTTTTTATTAATAACGCGAATATAAAATATATATTTTATAAAGATTTTATATTAGGATATTTCCTGACATGTCATTTGGTATATCGATACCCATAATTTTAAGAACCGTTGGGGCAATATCACCCAGCTTACCGTCTTTAGGTGAGTAATTATTTTCAGAAAAGACAATAAAAGGAACCAGGTTTGTAGTATGATAAGTGTGTGGAGAACCATCTTCATTTCTCATAAGTTCCGCATTTCCGTGATCGGCTGTTAGTAATGTGGTATAGCCATTATTTCGTGCCGCTTCAACAATTTTAGAAACTTCCATGTCAACAATTTCACAAGCTTTAACAGCAGCATCAAAGTCACCTGTGTGACCAACCATATCTGGATTTGCAAAGTTTAAACAAGCAAAATCAAATGATCTTTCATTTACCTCAGAGATAAATTTTTTAGTTACATCATGAGCACTCATTTCTGGTTTCAAATCATAAGTAGCTACCTTAGGAGATGGACATAATATCCTTTTCTCTAAATCAAACTCTTTCTCTCTCCCACCAGAAAAGAAAAATGTAACATGAGGGTACTTCTCTGTTTCAGCTATCCTCAATTGTATTTTTGAGTTATTTGATAGAACTTCTCCAAGAGTGTTTTTAATATTTTCTTTTGAATACAATACTGAAACGTTACTGAAGCTTTCGTCATACTCTGTTAAGGTTAAGTATTTTAAATTTAGCTTTTTCATGTCAAAAGTATCGTTGTCCTCCTGAGTTAGAACTTTTGATATCTGACGCATTCTATCAGATCTATAGTTAAAACAAAAAACAACATCATCATTTTTAATTTTTGAAATAGGTTGATCATCATCTTTAATACATACAATTGGTTTTATAAACTCGTCAGTTATCCCTTCATTATAAGACTGTTTTATTGATGATAAAATATCTCTTGAATTAATTCCAACACCATTAACCATAGCATCATAAGATAATTTTATTCTTTCCCATCTATTATCTCTATCCATAGAATAATATCTTCCAGAAACTGATGCAATTGAGATATTTGATCCCTCTATGTAAGAAATTAATTTAGCAATTTGGTTATAGCTATCTTTTGGACTACAATCTCTCCCATCTGTGAAAAGATGTAAGCTAATTTTTGATAATGAAGTTTTTTTAAGATATTCTAATATAAGGTATAAGTGATCAGAATGTGAGTGAACTCCACCATCAGAAAAAAGACCAGTCAAATGAAATGTTGAGAAATTTTTAGTTGCATATTCTACCGCTGCAATAAAATCTTTTTTATTTTTAATTCCATCATTTGATAATGATTTATTAAGTCTAATTAAATCTTGATCGACTACTCTCCCTGCTCCAATATTCACATGCCCAACCTCTGAATTACCCATTTGGCCATATGGTAGTCCAACGTCCTCACCAGAAGCTGATAATTTAGAATTTGGGTATTGATGTAGTGCATTATCATAAAATGGAGTTTTAGCTTGATATACTGCAGACTTATCAGACGCATCTCCAATTCCCCATCCATCCATAATCATAAGAATCACTTTCTCACTCATAATTGTAAAAATAATTATTGAATTTTAGGTATTTATATTATTTTTCAAAAGATTTAGTAATTATGAAGAAAGTTGTATTTTGTTTCATTCTATTTTTCAATAACTCTAATTCATTAGAGGATTTAATAACTTCCCTTGAAATAAGAAGTAGTAAAGTCATATCAAATTACTTTGATTCTAATAGTGAAATAATAATTAATGAAAAAGTATCAAAAGGGAATAAATTTCAACTAACAAAGACTCTAGATAATTTTTTTACAGAAAATAATTTAAGAGAGTTCAAAATTATCCATAAAGGAGACTCACAAAATAATATATTTTATATGCTTGCTGAGTACTCGTCTAATGACGATATTTACAAAGTCTTTTTAACGCTATTTAAAGATGAAAAAAAGTATATTATTCAAAAATTTAAAATTGATATTAGAGAATGATTATTAGAACCAAAAAATTTCAAATGAATAAAAGCCAATATATTAAAAAGGGGTTTTTTAATCTTTTAATTGAGCAATGGTGGGTATTCATTATATATTTAGGAGTTTGCGGGATGCACTATTTTATACCTTCACTATGGTGGATTATAGGGGGGTCTATAGCTTTATTTTTATATCTTATTTTTTGGCTCATTCAATTTTTTGGAGTTACCCAAGTAGAACAAAGTAGTTACATGTTCGAAAGATTATCATATGAAATATCAAGTAACCAGTTAATGATGAAAATAAACAATAAACAAGGAATGCCAATAAAATGGGAGTCCATTAAAAAAGTTAAAATTCAAAGTGACGGATTTTTATTTAAACTTAATATTGTTCAGTTCATCATATTTCCTTTCAGAGTATTTAACAATGAGAATGAAATTAGATTTCTAAAAAGCATTTTAAATAGAAAGGGCTATGTCAAATGATATATCACAAAATGAAGCAATGCAAATTGCAATGAAATTTTGTGGATATAGAGAACGATCAAAAAAAGAAGTCGAAGACAAACTAAAAGCGAAAAGTTTTAATCAAAAAATTATTAAAATTTGTATTGATAGACTTATTGAATTAGACTTTCTAAATAACATAAGATTTTCTAAATCATTTTCAAGAGGAAAAAATAATAACAATAGATGGGGAAAAAATAAAATTAAATTTCATTTGAAAAATAAAGGCTTGACCGATGATGAAATTAATATAGGGATTGAAAGTATAGATGAAGAATCTTATCTTAATATTTTAAAAAAAAATATAGAGTTATACAATAAAAAATTAAAGGAGCCTGACAGAAATAAACTAATTGGACATTTAATTAACAAGGGTTATGAGATAGATCTAATTCTAAGACACATATTATGATCTCAATTTAGAAATACTAATATAATTGACAAAAAGTCTAGTAATTATTCCTAAAATAAATAAAATAAGAACCTCACTTAAATTTTGAGGGATCCATTTCCATAGAATTAATAACGCTGATAATAAAATCCCATAAAAAAAGAAATACCATTTAATAAAGTTTACTTTTTTATTTTTCAACAAAACTACTGCTATGATTATGTTAAAAGGCATAGCCCAAATTATATTGAAATTATATGATGATAGATGGTCAGTAAAAAACCACAAATAGACTAAAAGACATCCAATTATTCCCGAAATTAATAAATATGAAAAGTCAAAAAGAAAATATTTTACTCCATACTTAACTTGTCTAAAAGAGAAATAAATTGATGCAATAAAAAATATCAAGATTATATAAAAAGGACTCAATAAATTACCAACAAATTCCTCCTTCTGTAAATTAATAATATTTGTCTGTGATACAATTTTTTTATTTCCGTCTAATAAAGCATCTTCTACACCTTTAAATAAATATTCTGGAAGGAACATTTCTTCATTGAAAGATACATAATAATCAATCTCTGGGCCAAGACAAATATCAATACCTAAATTGCCCCATTTGTTATTTTTCAAGAATAAATCCATAAGCTGACGAAAAGATTTATTTTCAGGTTTAGACGTAAAAGTTAAACTTTGGCCATAAACATTATTAAGCACATCTCTAATTTTTGTAGCACAATTATCATAAACATAATTATATAGATATGTTCTGTTTTCAGGCCTTATATTCTGCTCTAAAATATTATATAATAAAATTTTCTCGGATTCTTCAAGAGATAAAACCTGCTCTTTAATATATCTATCCTGATTAATATAGTATTTTTCAGCAGTTCTGTAGTCATATTTAGCAACCATATAAAGGAGATTACCATTTAAAAAATTTATATAAAAATTTGGTTGATTAAAATCAAAGATTCCATAATTATAAAAATGATCAATTTTATTTCTTTTATCTACGTACCGTATCCCACTGTGACCAAATGCACTATATAATTCAGATTCATATGGCCCAATTGTTATAATTGAGAACTTTATCTCATCATTTGCTTTAATAGAAAAAGAAAAAACAAATAATAAAATAATTAGAAGTATTCTTTTATTTTTTTTTACCATCTATAACTATTACAAACTCCCCTTTAACATTTTTATTTTTAAATTTATCATATAATTCTTTTAGAGTACCCCTAATATTTTCTTGATAAATTTTAGATAATTCTCTAGAGATTGAAGCCTTTCTATCCTCACCCAAGAAAACCATTAAATCATTCAATAATCTTAAAATTTTTTTAGGGGATTCATAGATTACTATTGATCTTTTTTCTTCCACTAAATTTATAATCCTTTTATTTCGACCTTTTTTTGCCGGAAGAAAACCCTCAAAAACAAACCTATCTGAAGATAGACCAGAATTAACAATAGCAGGAATTAGAGCAGTTGCTCCCGGCAAACAATTAATTTCAATATTATTTTTGATAGATTCTCTTACAATTAAAAAACCAGGATCAGAAATTGATGGTGTTCCGGCGTCAGATATTAATGAAACGATCTTTCCATCAAGAATTTGATCAATATGTTGCTGTACAGTCTTATGTTCATTATACGAGTGGAATGAAACTAGCTGAACTTCTATATTATACTTATTTAATAGTTTCTTAGACACTCGCGTATCTTCACATAGTATATAATCTGATTTTTTTAAAGTTTCAAGTGATCTAAAAGTTATGTCGTCAAGATTTCCGATTGGAGTGGGGACAATATTTAAAATTTTATCATTCATAAAAGATCATCAATTTTTCTTGCTAAATCGTGATCTTTTTTAGTTATAACTGAACCTTGGTCATGAGTACATAATGAAATTTCAACTTTATTATAAACATTATATATTTCAGGATGATGATTATATTTTTCAGATATAATTGAAACTTTAGTAATAAATGAAGCAGCTTCAATAAAATCTTTAAATTGAAACTCTTTCTTTAATTTATTATTATACTCTTTCCACATAATTATAATGAAATAACACCTTTAATCTTTGAGGCTCTATCATAAATATAAAGTATTTCCGAAGAATTTTTCATAACTTCAGTTAAAGTAACAGATGTATATTTACCATTTTTAGATAGCTTTTCTTTAATTTTTGCGGTTGGAATAAGGCTTAGAATTTTATCTTTCTCTTGAGTAAGAATTATAAATTTAAAAGAAAATGAAACTGGAAAGTCATACTCTTGCTCAAGAGTTTTTTTAAAACTTTCTAAATTTTTCATGGTCTAGAAAAATTTATACCTTAAATCTTCAATTTTTGAGAATTCCTTTATTGCATTATCAATCTTTAAAGAATTTGCGAAAATATTTGCTTGAAGTAAAGATTTTCCATAATCTGAATAGGACTGAAGTGAATCTGCCTGAACTAATCCATTGAGTTGAATAACTATTAATCCATCGTCAATTTTAATTGGTTTGGTTAATTCACCTTCATTCATTGAGAAGGTAACACCAATTGCTTCAGGAGTGAATCCAACATTTTGAATAGAATTAGAATTAAAATCTAAGTCATCCATACTATTAATATCACCTCCATCGTATAAGTTTTTAATATCATCAAGAGATGAATAATTATCAAACATTTTAGAGAAATAATTAAACTTTTTTTCATCTAGAATTTTCTTTCGAACAGAAATCTCAACATCATTTAATTTTTTTGTTCCTTCTTTAATTATATCACTTAAATATGAAACTACATAACTATCATTTAACTCAATGACATCAGAAACATCATTATTATATCTATCATCATCATATGCCCAAAGAACAATGCTTCGTGCATCTGTTAAATTAGATATTGCTGTAGCATTCTTATCAATATTATTGACAGTCTGAAAGGAATAATTATATTTATTAGCTATATCCTCAAATGATTCACTTGAATTTTGTGCTTCAATTTTAAACATTTCAGCATCTCTATAAATATTATTTCTAGTATTATCACTAGGAATAATTTCTTTTAAGATAGTTGTAACAGCATATGATGTTTTGGTTTTTGGTTGAGTAACATAAATAATATGAAATCCAAATTCTGATTCAATAATTCTAGGAATTAAACCAGATCTATTTCTAGAGAAAACAGCATCTTGAAAAGGCTTAACCATACTATCTTCAATAAACCAGCCTAAATCCCCCCCTAAAGATGCAGAACCATCTTCACTGTATGTTCTAGCTGTTTCATCAAAATCACTACCATTTCTTAAAAGAGATAAAATTCTTAAAGCTTCAGATCTTATCTCTTGTTTGTTTTGATCATTAAATTTTAATAAAATATGCTTTGCCCTTGCCTTGAATTTGTTATCCTGAACTATATCAGATAATTTATAAACTAGAACACCTTCATCAGAGAAAATTATATCAGAAATATATCCTTTATCCCTTCCTACTAAAGCTTCAGGGAGTTGATCTACATTGAATTTTGTATATGGACTAAATCCTTCAGAATTTAATAAAGCGAAGGTTGAATCATTAATTTCTTCATTACTTAAACTAAGTTTAATATTATTTAAGTCAGAAATTACAAGTGTTGAATCCTCGGATGAAGGAGATAAAGGAAAATAAACAAAATCAATAGATCTTGATTCATTTTGTTTATAATCATCTTTATTTTTTCTAAGAAAGTTATTCATTTCAGAAGTTGATACCTCAAATAAAGAGTCAGGAACCTTGTAAAACGGTAAATAATAATAAGATATATCTACAATATTTGAAGAATTGAAGTATTCTACTTGAGATTGTAAGGAATTAATAAATGTTGTTTGACTTAACAAATTATCATACTTAGTCCTTAACCTCATGGGTTTCAAGTTGGCTTCAAATGAAAACCAAGCCTGCTGTTGATTTACTGGTTGACTAGATAAATTTTGAAGATATCCTATTACATTATCAACACTAAATGATCCGGTATTTGGATCTGTAAATGCTTGTAAAATCATTGGATGTATATTATCCCCCTGGACCATATCAACAGATTCATTATTAGTAACTGTTAGTCCAAGTTTATTATACTGATCATTATAACTAATATCATTTATTAATTTCTCCCAAGCCTGATCTCTAATTCCTACCATTTCTTGAGGACTTGGTGATCTACCATTATTCAAAGAAAAATTATAAGATAACTGTTCAAAAATTGTATTGAACCTAATTAGATCAATTTCTTCTCCATTTATTTCACCTACTATATTTTCATTTTGACTTCCTATTGTAGAATTAGGCCCTAGTATATCACCTAATACAAATGCAGCAATTGAGAAACCTACAACTACCACTAGGAATTTTCCCATTTTATCTCTTAGTGTACTAATTATTGCCATATTATATTAATTGGATGCCAAAATTAAATTTTTTATTAATAAATCTGAATCATTTACATATAAATTTATTTCAGTAATTTATAGATAAATAAAATAATAAATGAAACCATAAAAAGAGCATATGAGTCTATAAAGCTCGTAGATATACTTAAGTAAATAGCATATAAAAATAAAACTATTCCAGAAATAAGAAGTAGAAATTTAGTTTTCATCAACTTCAATAATACCAGAAGGCTTTAAAATTTCATAATTAGAAAAATCTTGGTTAGAAACCATTCCTTCCCCAGTATGCAATTCGTTACCTGTCTTAATTGTAACAAATTTATCAGATGTAAACTTTTCATCATTTGGATACCAAAATAATTCTTCCGTTCTTAATTCATCACCAGTATTATAATTGAATAAGACCACATTACCAGTTGCTAAAAAATAATTCTCTTTTTCATATTTGATAACATAGTTAGCTTTAAATGAGGCTGAAACTGAATCATTATCTGTTGAAAAAATATCCATATACAAGCCTTTAGGGTATTTCTCTTCACCAGATTCAAAAACTTGATATATTTCTGACTTCAGCTTAAACTTAGCTTGAGCAGAGTCTGAATATAGGGTGTTTAAATCTTTTATTTCAATTATAGGTCCCTTGTATTCTTCAACATTTCGAAGGGGATTATTTGTTGAACATGAAAAAAAACAGAATAACAATAATAGAGAAAAATAAGGCATTAATTTTCTTCATTTTTTTCAAGTAACTCCCTCAAATCCTTTACTATTTGTCTAATTTCATTTTGATCTTTCATCAGTTCAACTATATAATATTTAAGTTCAGATAATCCAGCTGAATTATCAATGATACCACCCTCAGGAGCAGAATTAATTTTTTCCATTACTGCTGGATCAATTACTGAATTGGAATTTGATGAAATATTTGCAAGCTCTTCTTTTATTTCTTTTAAATCAGTTTGTACTGAATTATTTTCAATTTTTTTAGCTAGATCTTGATAAGTCTCTACTATTTCTTCCAAATAATTTTCATCTATGGTAGAGACACTAGAATTATTTTTTTCCATTACTTTGGATAAATCTTTAAGTTCTTTAGACAAATCATTCCCTGATTTCCCAGTATTTTTTTTAGAGTTATTGAGTATTTGATTAGATAAATCTTTGATTTCTTGAATTTCTTTAGAGGTAAATAACTTAAAATCTTCCAGCTCTTTTTTAGTTTCATTTTTAAAAGTATTCAACTCAGATCTAGAATCAGCCAAAGCTGTATTCGCTAAAAGTTGAAGAGAAAAGTTTCTAAGGTCATTTACATCATTTTTTAAATCATCAATATAATAAACTAGACTATCTGAATCTAATGTCTCTTTTATCTGTTCATCTCTTTTCTGCAAATTAACGTTTGCTAAAGTAACTTGCCTTAATAATTCAGTAGCAATATCAAGATTTTTTTTCAACTCAAGAACTTCTTCAGAATCTGATGGGTTCGGTATGGTATTATCTGAACTTAACGATTTCTCATCTATTAAAGATGAAATTTTATCTAAAAATTCATCCTCATTTAAGGATTTTCCATCCTCTGATAACTGTGATGAAATTTGTTCTGATAATACTGAAAGGTCGTCTTGTAACTCAGAAAATTGACTAGAAACTTTAGAAATATCTCTTCCAAGAGACTGCAGGTCCTCATTATATACGTTTGTATTGTCTTGAAGATCTGCTACAAAATCAACATTAGTTGCTAATATTCCTCTATCATCAGAGGATAGAGCTTTAGAAACAGAGCTTAAAGCACCAACCATAATTGACAGAATAATAGATACAATAGAGAGCTGAAATGAAAAATGGGCAAAATTTTTATTTTTCTTTTTAAAAATTAGAAACCAATAAGACATGGCAATTAAACCAAATACAAATAACCCAACAACTATCTGAAAAATATAATTGGAATATAATGGTATCAAAAAATCTTGAATAACAAATGCAATACCAGCATTTAGTGCTAGATTTTTTCCAAATAAGCGTAATACTGGCACACTTGAAATAAACTGATCTAAACTAAAATTTTTCATTATCTTTTATTCAGAGTCACTGTTTCATTAATCCAGCATCCTGTATTCATAGATTCTCCAACCTCAAGATTTTCATTGAAAATTTCTTCCATAGAAGGAAATTGTTCTCGAGCTTGATTTGCTTGATTAGATAGTCCGCCACTCTTGAAAATATTATAAGCAGCTATAAATACTAATCTATCTTGAACTCTACTCTTTCCCTCTCTACAATCTTCATAAGATGCCATATATAAGTTACCTATGATCTTATATGCATCTGAATTAGAAGAGTTAAAAGATATTGATTTTCTTGCATTATCTCTAGACTTTACTTTATTTCCAATAACCTGATAAATTTGAGCTTTTCTCAAAAACATTTCAGATTTTTGATCGTTATTATCACCAGCACTTTCAATTGCAGCATCACAATATTCTAATGCAGATTCATAATTCTTAGTAGAGAGTTCTCTACTAGAAATAAATTTTGCAACTGCAAAATCCTTCTCATTAGTAAACATAATTTTAGCAGCTTCTAAAGCTATTTCTGATGATGTACATTTGCCAGTAATGCTAAGCTGGAATATTTTCTTAGCAAGATTAACAATTTCCTCAGAATAAGATATATCAACTGGTGTTAATGTCTCATAATCTGTTTGAGCAATTTCATCATTTGGCTGAGAAGTTAACTCAATAAGTTTTGGACCTAAAGTATTCTCAACAAAATTACAATCTACAGTTATTGTAGCCGTGAGTAATTTATCTAAATTGTCTTGATATTTTTTATATCTAACTTCATTTTTAGCATCATTTGATAGCTTAAATGATATAGTTT
>Ga0160422_10001144_pt1 | contig 16507 bp, 14 predicted proteins | sample Fk160mmetaG_FD_108192 | JGI IMG/M metagenome (GOLD analysis project Ga0160422, IMG submission 108192) | Marine microbial communities from the Central Pacific Ocean - Fk160115 60m metaG | ecosystem: Environmental > Aquatic > Marine > Oceanic > Photic zone | place: The Central Pacific Ocean... | reverse complement strand
TGTTCCTTTAACCAAATTTAAAACTGAACCGCCAAACCCTCCTCCCATCATTCTAGAGCCTAAAACATTAGTATTTTTCATCATCTGATCAACTAAGAAATCAATTTCATTACAACTAACATCATATAAGTCTCTCAACCCTAAATGTGATTCATAAATCATATTACCAATTAATTTATATTTTTTTTCTTTTATTAAATTAAAAGTATTGATTGTTCTTTTGTTTTCTTCAATTACAAACTTTGCTCTCTTAAATTCTTTTTGATTAATTAACCCTTTTACTTTATCTAAATCATTCAACGTATATTCAGCTAGGTGCTTACGATATTTATGAAAATTATTTAATGCTAACCTTGCATTATTACATTCATTTACCCTATCATTATATTCTGAATGAAGTAAAGAGTGTTTTACATTACTATTAATTAGTAATAAACTATGTTCATCTAAATCAAATTTTATAAATTCATGTTTTCTGTCCAAACAGTTAAGAAAAATCAAATTATTTTTTTTTCCATAATTAATAGTGAATTGATCCATAAGTCCACCATTTAAACCCATATACTTTTTTTCAACATAACTTACACAATCTACTATGTGCTCTTTATTTAATTTGAATTTAAAAAGATTAATTAGTGATTTTGCCACGGCTGAAATTAGTGCTGATGAAGAGCTTAAGCCTGCACCAATTGGTAAATTTGAACTAATCTCTAAATGAAAAGGAGATATGTTAAACCCTTTTTGTTTGAAGTAATCTATTGTTCCTAAAATATAATTTTGCCAGTGAAAAGGACTTTTATTTATTTCGTTAGTGTGAAAATTAAATTTTTCATTTAAAGTTTTTGAATGGACTGAGCAGTGTTTTTTATTGTGCTTAAAAATAAAAACTTTAATTCTCTTATTTATACATCCTGGTAGAACGTACCCCCCATTGTAATCTATATGTTCTCCAATAAGATTAATCCTTCCGGGTGCTTCAACAGTGATCAATTTTTGAAATTTTAAGATTATTTTCCCATTTCCATGCTGATTCTAGAGCTTCATCTATTTTAAATTTAGATTTCCAACCAAGGTCTTTATTTATTTTTGAACAATCAGCATAGGCCTCAATTATGTCACCTGGTCTTCTATCGCCAATATGAAAATTAAGTTTTAAATTATTTACTTTTTCAAATGACTTAACAACCTCTAAAACAGAGGTTCCTCTTCCAGTTCCTACATTATAAAATTCATAAAAACTATATTCTTTTAAATTTAATAGATATTTAAGTGCTATTTCATGAGAATTAGCTACATCACTTATATGAATATAGTCTCTAATACATGTACCATCTCTAGTAGGATAGTCACTTCCAAAAATTGTTAGCTCCTTTCTTAACCCGATTGCTGTTTGGGTAATATATGGAATTAAGTTCTGAGGAACTCCATTGGGTAATTCACCAATCAAAGCTGATTTATGTGCCCCAATTGGATTAAAATATCTTAGCGAAATAGAGTTTAGATTTGTATTCTTTTTACAAAATACAGATATTATTTCTTCACATTTCCTTTTTGTTTCACCATAAGGGGATTCTTGATTAAATGCAGGTGAATCCTCAGTTATTGGTAATTTTTTTGCTTGACCATAAACAGTACAGCTTGAGCTAAATATTAAATTAAAGTTCTTTCCAGGTTTACTCTTAACACACTTTAATATATTTTCTAGTGAACCAACATTGTTTTCGTAGTATAGATTAGGAAATTTTACACTTTCTGATACAGACTTTAAGGCAGCAAAATGAATTATATTTTCAAACTCATATTCATCAAAAAGATGTTTTACTTCATCCATTTCTCTGAAATCAATTAGTTTAAATAAAGGTCTTACATCTGTAATCTGTTCAATTTTTTTTATTGTTTCAATGGATGAATTTGAAAGATTATCACCAATAATAACTTCATATCCTTTTTGAATTAACTCAACAACTGTATGTGAGCCAATATAACCTAATCCACCAGTTACAAGAACTTTCATTATTTTAAAAATAATTAAATTTAACAGTCAATAAACACAAATAATGAAAAAGCTACTTCTATTATCAATAATTATATTTACGGTTTCATGTTCAAAAAAAGATGAAAGACCTAATATTTTATTTATCATGTCCGATGACCATGCATACCAAGCTATAAGTTCATACAGTGATAAATTAATAAATACACCAAACATAGATAGAATTGCTGACGATGGAATTTTATTTTCGAATGCTTGTGTAACCAATTCCATTTGTGCTCCATCCCGTGCTGTTATATTAACTGGAAAACATAGCCACCTTAATGGTAAAGTTGACAATGGTTTTCCATTTGACACTACTCAAGTTACTTTTCCACAATTGTTTCAAAAAGCTGGTTATCAGACAGCGATGTTTGGTAAGTTGCATTTTGGAAACAATCCAAAAGGAGTTGATGATTTCTTAATCTTACCAGGTCAAGGAAGTTATATTAATCCTAAATTTTTAGGTAAAGAGAAAGACACTATAATTCAAGGCTATGTAACGGATGTAATTACTGATTTGACTTTAAATTGGTTTAGAGAAAAAAGAGATAAAGAAAAACCTTTTTTGATGATGTATTTACATAAAGCACCACATAGACCGTGGTGGCCAAGCCCAGAAAAGTTTGCAGAATTTTATGAAAAAGAATTTCCGGAACCAGAAACATTGTTCGACGACTACAAGGGCAGGGGAAGTGCAGCAAAATCTGCAGAAATGAATATTTTGACTCATATGCAATACATGCATGATAGCAAAATTAGACCGTCAACATTAGAGGAGATGGGAGAAGTGAATCCAGAAATAGTTTATTACAGAATTGATGGAACTGAGTACAGGCCGGGACCTGGTGGGTTTTTAGTTCCTTTTAATAGAGGAACACCTGACCAAATTGCAAAATATAATGTGACACTGGATAAAATAAATAATGACTTTAAAGAAAATTGGCCAAAGATGAATGATAAAGAAAAAATGCAGTGGAAATTTCAAAGATATATGCAAGATTATTTAGCAACTATTTCCTCAATCGATGATAATGTTGGAAGAGTATTGGATTATTTAGAGGAAAATGATTTAGAGGATAATACACTAGTTGTTTATACCTCAGATCAAGGATTTTATTTGGGTGAACATGGATGGTATGATAAAAGATTTATTTATGATGAATCTTTTAAAACTCCCTTACTCATTAAATGGCCTAATAAAATTAAGCCTGGAATCAACAACGATGAAATGGTTCAAAATTTAGATTTTGCTCAAACTTTTTTAGAAGCTGCAGGAATTTCCTCACCTGATGACATGCAAGGTGAAAGTTTAATACCATTGTTAACTGGTGAAGAAGATAGATGGACTAGAGAAGAAGTTTATTATCATTATTATGAATATCCTTCTGTTCATATGGTGAAAAGACATTATGGTATTGTTAATAAAGAATTTAAGTTGGTTCGATTCTACTATGATGTTGATGAGTGGGAACTTTATGATAGACTAAATGATCCGAATGAAATGAATAATGTATATGATGACCCAAACTATTCTGAGGTTGTTAAAGATTTAAAAGTTAAGTTGGCTGAACTAAGAGTTAAGTACAAGGATTCTGAAGAACTTGATAAAAAGTATATGTACTAATTAAAAAGATTATGGTCTAAAATCATAAACTTTTTCTAATGAAAAATCCTGGTAAACAGCAAATTGAAGCAGATATTGTAAATAAAATTCCAATTGTAGCTCCCAAATCTTGACTTATATCAATTGTCTGAGATGCTACAATAAAAATGTATTCTCTAATACCAATTCCTCCTACTGAAAATACTGAAAGTATGGATGTTGTTATAAAAACAAACAAAATTCCAAAATAGTTTCCTGTCAACCCTAATGAGAATAAAATCACAAGGATTGAGGAAATTTGTAAAAACTGAGATAATAATGAAATTAAAAATGCGTTTTTAAAAACCTTTGCTCTTCCAAAAAGAAGTTGATTTAATTTATATCCAATTGCTATAAGAATCAATATTAAAAAAGCTTTTAAAGTAATTGTTAATTCAAAAAAAATATTGTTTTCAAGAATTATAAGTAGTATAAACAAAACACCGAGACCAATTGCCCTGTCTTGAATTAAAATTTTAGCTAAACTTTTTAGATTCCAACCAAAAGATTTTTTCATCAAATATGATTTATAAAATTCTCCTCCGATACCTCCAGGAATAAAAAAATTATAAAACATTCCTATTAGATATAATAATCCATTTTCTTTAAAAGAAATTTTAAAGTCGTTGTTGATTAAGATATATCTAAGTCTTTCTGATGAAATTACTTGAGATAAAAAATAAAATACAGGTGCAAGAACTATCCAGTAGTTTGTTTTTTGAATGATATTTTTGAAATTGATCCAATCTATATTTGAAATGGTCAGGTAAATAAAGTATAAGCTTATTATTACTTGAATTAGAGAGAAAATTCTTTTCTTCACAGACCAAAAATACAATTAATAATTTTTGTTATTAAAATCTCTTTTGTCGTTATTTTTTGAACAGAATAGATAATAAATTTAAATGTGAAAATATCTTTTTTAATTTTTTGTTTTTTTATCGTTTTTAAAATAAATTCTCAAAATTTCCTAGTTAACGATACTTTGAGGCTTGACAATGTTTTTGTTTCCGGAAATAAAATTGAAACTCAAATTTCTACACCACCACTTAATTCGATTGTAATTAGTCAAAAACAAATAGAAAATTATGGCTCTATTAGATTAACCGATATTTTAGAGGAACAAATTGGATTATTATCTGTTCCAGATTATACTGTCGGAGGTCTTGAGGGCATTCAAGTTCAAGGTTTATCCTCTGATTATATTCAAATCTTAGTCGATGGAGTACCTAGTGTTGGTAGGTTTTCAGGAAATATTGACTTGGACAGGTACACATTAAATAACATTAAACAAATTGAAGTTGTTAAAGGTCCTTCTTCTAGCTTATATGGATCAGCTGCTCTTGGTGGTATAATTAATTTAATAACTAAAAAAAATTTTGATAAAAAACCCACTATAAATCTTAATCAAACCATAGCTACTAATTCAACTTACGATTCTAATATTTATTTTTCAAAAAAAATTAAAAATACTAACCTTTCAATTTCAATTAATAACTACTCCACAAAAGGATATGACCTCGATTTAGAAACAGATGAAAAGACGGTTGATCCAAAAAAATCATATACAATCAACTCACTTGTAAAACATAATTTTAATGAAAAATTAAAATTTTTTCAAACTTTTAAACTATTTGGGCAAAAACAATCGAGTCAAAATATTTATTCTCAGATTAATGAATTTACTTCGCACACAAAATTCAATCAGTTATTAAAAAATGATTGGAATTTAGATTATGAATTTTATTTTGCTGACTTTAGAAACAATGATCGTTTAAATAATGATGATTCAATTTATGGATTTTATGATCATACTTTAATAAAACCTGAGCTTAGGATCAGTAACCAAAAAAGAAAAAATACAGTATTTGGAATTGCAATTGAAAACGAGCTACTAAAAAGGTCATTATTTGAAAATAATGTCAGATCAAATTTGATTAACGCCTTCTTACAATATGACTTTACTATAAAAGATAATTTATTAATGATTTTAGGCACAAGACTGGACAACCACAGTAATTACAAATCAAAATTAAGCTCAAAGGTATCATTCAAATATTATCACAATGACAATATTTCATCAATATTTTCAGTTGGTCAAGGTTTTAAATCACCTGATTTTAGACAATTATATTTAAACTTTACTAATAATTCAATAGGCTACTCTGTATTTGGCAAATTTGAAGAACTTCAAGGAATTAATAATCTAAAAAATCTTAATGAAATATTAAATATTATTGTAGAAGAGAGTAGTTTGGGGGGTAATTTAATTCCTGAATCTTCAGTCGGGATAAATTTAGGTTTAAGTATAAAAATTAAAAACTTTAGCTCGAAAATAAATTATTTTAGAAACGATATTTCAAATTTGATTGATACAAGAGTAATCGCAAGGAAGACAAGTGGACAAAATGTATTTGGTTATGTAAATATTGATAAAATATTAACACAGGGTTTAGAAATTCAAAATTCTTACAACTTATCAAATAACTTATTAATTAATTTTAATTATCAACTATTGTATGCATTCAATAAAGAAAACCTTTCAAAAATAAAGGAGGGCAATATATATGCAAGAAATCCTAATAATTTGCAGAGCATAAATTTGAAAGTTTCAGATGCATATGGGTTGCCAAATAGGTCTAGACATAACTTAAACTTCAAGCTTAGTTTTTTAGAAAAATATTTTTTGAGAGTAATTTACAGATCAAGTTATGGAATATTTGATACTAATGGCAATAATATTATTGATAAGTTTGATTCATCAATTGTTCCCCAATCAGCGATTATAAACATCTCATATAGATATAATCTTTTGAATAAAATAGAAATGCAATTAACTGTAAAAAATGTAGCAAATTTCAGAAATATTGAATTAGTTCCAAATATTTTTGGAAGAGAGATCTATGCAAAGATTAACTATAATCTTTAATTTGAATTATTCAAATATTTTTTTGGGGTAGTACCAAATTTATTTTTGAAAGCATTTATAAAATGACTTGATGTACTATATCCTAGATGTAAAGCAACTTCATTGACATTGTAGTTTTTTGTTGAAAGCATTTGGCTTGCTACATTCATCTTATGATCGTACAAGTAGCCAAAAACAGTATTTCCGTAAACTTGTTTAAAACCTTCTTTGAGATTTTTTAAGGATATTTCAACTAGATCTGCTAGTTCTTTGAGGCTTGGTGGTTCTGACATTTTAGCGATAATAATTTCTTTGGCCATTTTAATTTTTTTTACATTCTTGTCGTCAGCTAAAAAAGGACATTGTTCAGTATTCATTTCTTTAGAAATATTGAAAATAAGACTTAGAATTTCAAATACTTTTCCTTTAAAATATAGTTTTTTTACATTTTCACTCACATTTTCATTCATCATTTGTACTAAAATTGTTGTCATCATGGGAGTCAGTTTATATTCTTTATAAAACTTTTTATTAATATTTTCTTCACTCAAAAATGGAATATTATCCGAATTATCGAAAAATAAACTATGAAACTTTTCAATTCTAATATGAATGGAGACAACTTTTGTGTTTTGATTTAAAAGTGCATTAACTGGTAAATTCATTATTGGATTGTAAAGAAGAATGCAATTACCAAAATTCAGTGGGAAAGAATAGGCCCCACTATTATATTCAAATGAAATATCTCCCTTTAAACAAAAATGGAACTGTATAAAGCACTTTTCAGTTTCATAGTTCATTAGATCCTTTTTGGATTCTAAATTGTTGAAGTCGTAATATAAGATGTCGTTATCAATTTCAATTTTTTTTGTTCCTGATTTGATATTTTTCATTACTTCTTATTATAGTAAAAAAAGATTTATCAAAAATTATACAAAACCTTTTTTTGTGGACTTTAAGAGAGGAATATATTTAAAACTTAAAAATTGTATTGTATTTTTAAAATTTAACATTATTTGATAAAAATAGAACTTTTGTCGTTATTTATTTAATTTTTTCAGGAATAATTTTGATTAAAATTTAATTAAATGAACAATTTTAAATACTTATTTATCTTTCTTATCTTCTTAATCTCATGTTCTGACGATGAAGAAATTCTACCATCAATCACTAATACTTTTTCAAACTTACATGCTCCTCAAGGAGGTGGTATGGGTCAACCAATCACTGGTAATTACACTAAGTTTGATTTCAGTACTGGCATGGTAACTACTGATGCAAACGAATGGGATATTGCTTTTAGGGGAACAACAATCATAGTTAATGGCGGTAGTTCTACAGGCACAAACGATGAGCCTTCTCGAACGGGCGATGCTGCAGCCGGGATTGCAAGTGGAACCTTTGCATCTGTATTATCTGCTGATATAAGTCTAACACAGGATTCTGATTCTGGACCTGCAATTCAAACTGGTAGTGGAAATGGATGGTATACATACTCAGGACCTCCATCTTTTATTATATCACCTACACCAGGCAAAATTTTAGTTTTTAAAACTAGAAATGACAGATACGCAAAGGTTGAAATATTGAGCTATTATAAGGACGCGCCTGCGAGTCCAAATGCATTTACTGACGAATCTAGATACTATACATTTAATTACCTGTATAATCCGAATCAGGGTAATAAAGATTTGCAGTAATAATTTATAATTAGTAATAATTCTTAAAAAACTCCGAAAACTTCGGAGTTTTTTTTTAAATTAAAATGGCATGAAATTTATTATTTTTTTCTTTTTGTTCACTAGCAATATAATTTACTCTCAAAATATTAAGCAAAAGGATTCCTTAAAAATTTTAAATATTTTGGAAAATCAAAGGCAGGCTTGGAATAATTTTGATATTGATGAATTTATGAATGGTTACATTAAATCTAACAAGTTGGTTTTTTCTGGATCTAATGGACCGATTTACGGTTGGGATTTTGTAAAAGATCGTTATTTAAAAACTTATTCTTCAGATGCATTGATGGGCTATCTTGATTTTGAAATTAATGATCTTTTTTTAGTCTCAAATAATGTTGCGATTCTCCTTGGTAAATTTTATTTAAAAAGAGAGATTGGTGATACCTCAGGCTATTTTACTTTGGTTTTTAAGAAGGTAAAAAGAAAATGGTATATCATAAGTGATCATACATCATGAAAATATTTCACTTAATTTTTATTCTAATTTCAATCCAGTTGAATGCGCAATGGACTAATTTGATTGGAGACGACCTTTCAAATTGGAAAACAGTTCAAGGAAAAGCGATATTTGAATTAAATGATGGTATCATAAGTTCAGTTTCAGTACCAAATTCTCCAAACACCTTTTTAATAACCAAAGATGTCTTCAGTGATTTTATTTTAGAATTTGAGGTTTTTGTTGAAGAAGGATTAAATTCAGGAGTGCAATTTAGAAGTCAAATTAAAGAAGACCATAAGCCAGTCCCATTTCCATATGTATTTGGATATCAATGTGAAATTGATACAAATGAATTTAGAAGATGGACCGGAGGAATATATGATGAGTCAAGGACTAATTTGTTTCTTTATCCCATTACTTACAGTAGAACTAGCAGATATTCATTTAATAATAATCAGTGGAACAAATTTAGAATTGAAGCTGTAGGTAATTCAATTAAAACTTTTGTTAATGGAATACAATGCACAAATCTTCTTGATGATAAGTCTAATCAAGGCTTTATTGGTTTACAACTACATAGTATTCAAAACGAAAATGAAGTTGGAAAAAAAGTGCTTTGGAAAAATATCAGGATTGCAACTGAAAAATTAGAGGAACTTGTTTTTGATAATCAAGAACATGCTAGAATTATAAATAATATTGATAATTTTTTAAGTGATTATGAAGTTGAAAGAGGATGGGAATTTTTATTTGATGGCAAATCATTTAAAGGTTGGAGATCTGCAAAAGGGGATAGTTTTCCTGAAAAGGGATGGATTATACAAAATGGATATTTAATTGTTGAATCATCTGATGGATCTGAATCAAAAAATGGAGGTGATATTGTTACTATAGAACAATTTGATGATTTTGAATTGGAGTTAGATTTCATGGTTTCCAAAGGTGGAAATTCAGGGATAAAATATTATGTTGACACTGAGAAACATAAAGTGGAAGGATCTTCAATTGGATTAGAATTTCAAATTCTTGATGATTTTAATCACCCCGATGCAAAAAAAAGAGTCAAGGTTTATGAATTAAATTCAGAAAAAGAATATTTGGTGAAAGACTATGTGAAATCAAACAGAACTGTAGGATCACTATATGATTTAATTGAAGCTAAAAATCTTAACGAGCCTAGATCTAAAAGACCTGTTAAACATGACACATGGCATAGAGCTAGAATAATTTCAAATAATGGGAATGTTGAACATTGGCTCGATAATATTAAAGTCTTGGAATATAATAGGTATTCCCAAGTTTTTGATGCTCTTGTTCAATATTCTAAGTATGCTGAATACAAAGATTTTGGAAAATTAAAATCAGGAAATATATTGTTACAGGATCATGGAGATCTTGTTAAATTTAAAAACATTAAAATTAGACGCTTAAATAATGAAAAATAGAAGATCTTTTATAAAAAAAGCTCCACTTGCATTAGTTGGATTTTCTGCAGTTTCACAGGCTTTTTCAATGCCTGCAAGTTCATACAGAAAAATTATAGGTTCTAATGACAGAATTAATATTGCAGTTCAAGGGTTGGGACGTAGAGGACCAGGCTTATTGTATAATGCTCTTAGTTGTGATAATATTGAACTGATATATATTTCAGATGTCATGGATAAACAAATTGATAGAGTTTCAAAAGGGTATTATGATAGAACTGGAAAAAAAGTAAAAGTAGAAAAGAAATTTTTTAAGATTATTGAAGATAAAGATTTAGACGCATTAGTTGTAGCTACGCCAGACCATTGGCATGCTTACAGCGCTTGTAAGGCTATGGAATATGGAAAGCATGTGTATTTAGAAAAACCGTGTAGTCATAATATGTTTGAAAATGAAATGCTTGTGAAATATCAAAAATATTTCAATTTAAAAGTTCAAATGGGTAATCAACAAAGATCTTCAAAACAAACTATTGATTTAATTAATAAATTAAGAGATGGAGTAATAGGTGAGACTTACAAAGCATTAGCTTTTTATCATAACAATAGACCAGAAATTCCAAATCAAAAAGTTGCGCCAATTCCCTCAGGGCTAGATTGGGATGAATTTCAAGGTCCTGCAGTTAGAAGGACTTATACGTATGATACTTGGGATTACAATTGGAGATGGTATGGCTGGTTATACGGAACAGGTGAAGCAGGAAACAATGCAACTCATGAACTAGATATTGCCAGATGGGCATTAAATGTTGATTATCCCGAAAAAGTAAATGTATATGCAGGAAAATTTCATTTTAAAAATGATGGATGGACGATGTATGATACTATGGAGGCAAAATTCATTTTTAATAATGGAAAATTAATCACATGGGATGGTCAAAGTAGAAATGCCTTCGAAAGAGACACGGAGCTTGGAAGAGGAACTAAAATTTGGGGTTCTAAAGGAACTGTTTGGGTAAACAGAATTGGTTATAAAATTTTTAATTTGTCTGGAGATAAAATTTATGATAGTGATAATGATGAGAAGTTTAATGATGTTAATAGATATATGACTGAATATCATTTTGAAAATTTCTTTAATTCAATAAGAAAAGGAGAAAAATTAAATTCTCCAATTAAAGATGCAGCTATAAGTCAAAGTATGGTTCATTACGCAAATATGGCTTACAGAGTAGATAAAAGTTTTGAGATCAATCCTAGTGATGGATCAATAAAAGATAAGAAAGTGAAGAATGTATGGTCTCGCGAATATCAAAAGGGATGGGAAATATCAACTAACCTTTAATTTCCTTCAATATTTTTAATTCTTTCTAATAGGGGAGGGTGGGAATAATGAAAAAACACATATAAAGGATGAGGATAAATGTTTGAAAGACTATCAACATAAAGTTTTTTTAAAGCTAACACTAGACTATCACCATTATATGTTTCTTTAGCATAATTATCTGCTTCGAATTCATTTTTTCTAGAAATCATATTCATGAGTGTACCCATAATTAAACCTATTGGACTAAATAAAAAAGAAAATATAATAATACCTAAGTGGAAAGCTGGAGTTGTTCCTCCCAGTGATTTAATAAGTATTTCATTATTTAAACATAATTCTAATAAAAATGTCATTAATGCAATTTGAAAAATTGATATTACAAGACCTTGAAAGATATGTTTCTTTTTATAGTGACCAACTTCGTGAGCAAGAACGGCCACAAGCTCGTCTTCAGTGTGTTTTTCAACTAGTGTGTCAAAAAGAGCAATAGTTTTTTTAGGACCAAAACCTGAAAAATATGCATTGGCCTTTGTAGATCTTTTTGAGCCATCAATGATAAATATATTGTCTATTGAATAACCAATTTTTTGTGAATATTCATTTATTTTATTTTTTAAACTTCCTTCTTGCAAAGGAGTTAATTTATTAAAGAGAGGAACAATCAGACTTGTATAAAACATTTGTATAAATATTATGAAAGCGGAAATGAATATCCATAAATAAACCCAAAAATTATTTTCAATTTTTTGATAAATAAATAATGCAATAAATAGAATTAAACCTCCAATTAAAATGGATAATAAAATCCCCTTTATTCTGTCGGAAATAAAAACTTTCAATTTAGTTTTATTAAAACCATATTTTTCTTCAATATAAAATGTTGAATAGTATTGAAATGGTATTGAAATAATTGTGTTTAATAAAAAGAATGAAAGAAAAAATAATCCAGATTGAATAAAGTAATTTTCATAGTTCATTACAAAGTAGTCACTTACCCAGCCATAGATTCCAAGGTACAATAAAGACAAAGTTATAATTGTACTAAAGGTTGATGATATGAATGAAATTTTACCGTGTTCTTTCTTATAATTTCTTGCTTCAAGATATTTTTCTTGACAGTAGTAATTCTTTAATTCTTTAGGGATTAAATCTTTCCAGTTTTTGTTATTAATAAATTCAAGTACAGTTGAGAAGATGTAATTAAATAATAGCAAAAATATGAGAATAAATAACCATTTTTCAGACGACATTGAAGTAATAATTTTGAATCATTAGTAAATATATTGCATTTAACTTTTATTGATTATACTTTAGTGAAAAATAATAAAGCTTAATTTTTGATTCATATAAGATCTTTATCATTACTAATTATTCTAATACTTATTTGTTCTTGCGGAAGAGAATATGTATTACCTGAAATAAAATCTGTCAAAAATGTAGTTCTTTTAGATCAGAACAATGATCTAGCTAATTTATCTTTTGATTTAGAAATTTTTAATCAAAACAATTTTGATTTTAAATACAATGAAATTAACCTTGTTCTTACTTACAATAATAAATCAGTTGCAAAGATTGAAAGTATTAAAAAGAAAGTTGTAAAAAAAAATTCAATTGATAATATTCCTATACTTCTTTTAGTTAATCTTAAGAACTTAGATGAAAAAATTTTCTCAGACGAAAACTTGATTGTTAATGTTGATGGTTATATTAAACGTGGATTATTTAAGATTAAAGTTCAAAGTTTCATAGACTTGAATAATGAGAGATATTTTTCTGATTTAATTGATCATAAGTTCATAAATCAACTTATAAAAATATCATCATTTGGCTTAGAATCTGTTACTGGACCTATTGCGTCTTTTAACTTAGACTTGAATTTAAATAATAGCTTTCCAGTCAATTTTGAATTAACACAATTAGATGCAAAGATTTACAAAGATCCAGAACTTAAAAAAATAATTGCTATTTCAGAGAGCAAATCATCTGTAAAAGTTAAAGAAAATTCTAATTTGATAATTCCTTTAAAACTAGATGTCAACTTAATAAGGTTGGGACCCTCAATTCTTACAGGATTACTAAGCAGAGATTATACTATGTATTTAGAAATAGACTTAATTATTAAATTAAATGAAAAGTCAATACCTATAAAACTTTTAAAAAAAATTATTATAAACACAAAAAGTTTTGAAATCACAATTGAATAAGTTTTTGTCTTACATTGATATTGAAACTTACTCTATTATAAAAGTTGAAGATTTGATTAGAGAAATAAAAGTTAATATTCAAATTATTTCAATTGATACCGACCTTTTATTCACTGTTCTTGAACTTAATCATAATTATAAAAAATTTAATTTAATTAAGGACAATATTTATTATTATAAGATTAGACCAGATCATGGAAATGAAGCTTTTTTTAGAGTTAAGACAAATACAGGATTTTTTAAAAAGAGTTTTTTAAAAAATAGTTTATTATTTAGATAATCTTAATAATATGTAATTTTATATCTGAATATATTTTAATGCAATATTCCATTGAAAATATAGTTAAAATAATAATATTTTTATTGTTGTTTTCTTGTGATTTTTTCTCTGAAAATTCGGAATTAAATGAAAATAATTTAAGAACTAGTGAAATATTTATCAATCAAAATATTGAAGGAAAAAATTTCTCAAGATCAGTTCTAATACAAGCACCAAGTATAATTAATAAATCTAAAAATTATCCTATAGTTATGGCATTCCATGGTAGGGGAGGAACTAATCAAAATTGGATAAATCTTTTAAAAAAATATACTGATAATGGAGATTTTGTAGGAATATATCCACAAGGATATTTAAAGTCATGGAATTTAGCTACGGAAAACTTAAGTTTTGGCGAACCTTCAACAGCTGATGATGTAGAATTCGTCAATTTAATAATTAATGAGCTAAAGAATTATCCAAATTTAGATTTCAACAAAGTATACGCAATTGGAAACTCAAATGGATCGGGGATGGTGAATAAGTTGGCTTTAGAGACCACTTATTTTAAAGCGATTGCTCCAATTGTTAGTCAACTAACAGAGGCTATGACTATAACTAATACTACACAACCGATTTCTGTTTTTCAAGTTAATGGTGCAAAAGATAATTTAATTCCTATTGATGGCGGGCAAGGGCCCGGAACACACATTTTTTTAGATGCATTAGTTAGTGCAGAGTACTGGGCTTCATCTTTTAGTTGTAGTGACGCTGAGCAATTTTCTGTTGGGAGTAATTTTAGTGAAAATGGAATTAATAAATTATACTTATTTAAGAATTGCCAAAATGGAAAACAGGTTAGATATTTAAGATTAGAGAATGGATATCACAATGTTTTAAGCTCTTATACTTCATTAGTTGAAGAAATTTGGGACTTTTTCAAAAAATATTAAGTATTGTAATTCATTTTGGCAGATTATACGGTATAGCATTATCTATTTGTCTTCCCAATCCATCTGGATAACTTTTTACTGAAATTATTCGTTTGTTCAATATTTTGACTAATGAGTCCTTAATTCTAGAATAATCATTATGATTTGAAACATTATTTAACTCAGTGTTGTCAAATTTGTGATCATAGAGCTCGTATGAAATATCATCATTTAATTTCCATTGATTTAATCGAAAACGGTTTGTTCTAATTGAATATCCTTGTGCCATGCCATCTTTGGTATTTAATTGTAGTTCTGTAAATGCGCTCTCACGAACAGGATTAATTGAGCCATCAAGAAAAGGCTTTAAACTTTTTCCTTGTAAAAACTTGGGTGCTTGTATTTTAAGTAAATTCATAATTGTAGGGTAGAGATCTACTAACTCGACAGGTGCATTAATATTATTTAATTGGTTTTTTACTACAGGACCTGCAATAATGAGTGGAACTCTAGTCGCAGATTCAAACAATGTTTGTTTCTGCCAGTGCCCGTGTTCTCCTAGATGATAACCGTGGTCAGAAGTTAATATAATTATTGTATTTTTATTTAATCCGGTTTCTTCTAACTTTTTAAGTACCCTTCCAATTTGAGCATCCACAAAGCTTGTTGTTGCATAATATGCACGCTTTATGTAACTAGCTTTTTTACTTTCTATATCGATTTGCTCTTCTTTACTACGAATTGATAATGCAGCTGGTTTTGGTATAGTTTTGAGAAATGAATCGTCACTTTCAGCAACTGAAAAATCACTTTTTTTATGCAAATTAAAATAAGATTTTGGTGCAACAAAGGGAACATGAGGGCGATAAAGACCGTAAGCTAAAAAGAAATTTTCTCCACTCTTTGCAAATTTATCTAAAAAAGCAATCGTTTCGGTTGCACCAATGCCATCAGTTTGTTCCAAATCTGAACCATCTGCTTCAAGCCAACTAAGTGTACCACCATTCCAATTTTTTTTTAAAGAATGAATTTTATATTGATCAATCTTATCTCGACCATAAGGGTTAACTGTTTGATCCCATGTTAAGACGTCATCATGACCAGCAGTTCCTATATCTCTTGGATTTTGGTAATGATAAATCTTACCAACACGAACGGAATTATAATTTTCCATTCTTAATTTTTGTCCAAGTGTTATTACATCGGGTATTGTTTGGCGAACGTTCAGGCGAAGCTGTTTTGATTTAGTTTGATCTGGATAAAGCCCCGTCATAATAGAAACTCTTGAGGGCCCACATAAAGGATACTGTACATGTGCATTAGTAAAAATGACACCCTTTTTTGCTAAATTATCAATATTAGGTGTGTGAGCAAGAGAGTCTCCATATGCACCAATATTACAATTTAAATCATCTGCAATGATAAATAAGATGTTTAGTTTATTTGATGTTTTAAAAGTATTTGATCCTAGGAAAAAAGAGGAAATAATAATTAAAAAAGATAATTTTAATACATTCATAATAGCTTTTGGTGCTAAACACTTTATTTATTAACCTAGTTTATTAATGGTTTTACTTCAAAATAAATATAATTAT
>Ga0160422_10001143_pt1 | contig 16511 bp, 17 predicted proteins | sample Fk160mmetaG_FD_108192 | JGI IMG/M metagenome (GOLD analysis project Ga0160422, IMG submission 108192) | Marine microbial communities from the Central Pacific Ocean - Fk160115 60m metaG | ecosystem: Environmental > Aquatic > Marine > Oceanic > Photic zone | place: The Central Pacific Ocean... | reverse complement strand
TGGATGAACATTAATGATAGGACAAGGGAAAGCGGCAGGATTTTTCAATACTCTCATATAACCTGCTAGTATGATAAGATCAACTCTCCATGCTTTAAAGAGTTCTATCATCTTATCTTCATCCTTATGAGGTACTCTTATATGGGGAATACCATACTTTGCTGCTCTTGCCACAGCACCACATTGTTTAGTGTTGTGTATCATCAACACCACTTCATGCTTATTACATAATGGATTTGTAATTATGTTCTCGAAGTTGGTTCCGTTGCCAGAACACATAATTCCTAGTCTCATTTCAACTCATTAAAGAAAAATACTTGTGTTAATCTACCGTTTTCTAAGCAATCACCAAATCCAGGAACATTACTTCTATGTGGTAAACAATATCCTCTAAGTAATAGTAATCTGTTATAGACATTACCAACTACTGTAGTTATTTCATGCTCATGTTTCATACTTTTATATAAAGAATCATCTCCAGTTTCTCTAACTTTTTCATTGGTTTTTCTAATAACACTATCAAAGTCTTCAGTATAGATTACAGTACCAGAATCTAATGGTGCATCAGGAGTTAGATATAATATACCTGCCCATGTTGTCTTATCAACATGTATCCAAGACTCATCTCCCTCTAAACATAATTGAAAACAATAAGTTGATGTATCCATATCCATTTCCCACTTAAATGGAAGAATTTTATCTAACTTTTCGTTCACCATTTTCTGATAACTTTCATCAGCAAGAATACTTCTACTACCAGGATAACTACCTTCTTCAGGAAGAAATTCAATCTCTTGTTGTAGTAAAGAGTCTCTAACTTTATCAGGATTATCCAAAAAATCACTGATTACCATGCAATCAATGTTCATAATACTGGATACTCCTCGTTGCGTACAACTTCAGTTTTCTTAGTCTTAAAATCGTCTGCCAATCTCTGTACTTGTTTCTTATCAAGCCCAGCAAGATTGATACAGTTCTCTAAGCACCGATAGATACATTCCCTATCACTCATAGGTGGAGAGATCTCCCACCCTTGCTCATCATAGTATTTTTCACCCTTAGTGACTTGTGCCTCTAAATGTGAGAGATCTTGTGCCTTAGAAGGGTTTTTGTAGTTATGTTTTTCAGTCATTCTTGAAACTGATCTAAAGTCCAATGAGGATGTTTCCTCTGCCAATCAGGTACACTATGATACTCTTTCAATGCTTCCAGCACAATCTCTTTCAATTCTGTCTCTCTCGCTACTTGTCTTACTTGCTCAAGTTCGCTTTCTCTCTCTTTCGCTTTTAGTTTTGGGTACTCCTTCAACATATAAAACACAGTTTGTGCTTTAGAGAGTCCTAACATTTCTGAATATTCTTCTATCAAATCGACGACTTCCTCGTTCCTCTTTGATATTGATAAACAAAAACTTCTATTGTTTTTCATTTTGTCAGTCATTCCCATTTTTCGTAAGGTGGTTCAGGTTCATTAATGCGGTGAGCAAACTTCTCACTATCAAAATATGATCTACCTCTCTTACCATCTCTCTCATCCAATACTTCATTAATAAGTATCTTCAACTCTCTAACCATCTCTGGAGTGTGTAACCTACGAGGATATATCATCATAGGTTTATGTGGTTGTGCCTTTGCCTTCCCTTTGTAATTAGGATCAACAGGACCACTCATCCCTTGAGTATCTATTTTACTCATAACGGATTACCGTTCTTATCAACTAGACCCATCTTCTTTACTTGGCCTAAGTTAGATTTATCTTTCTTTTTAAGTTTCTTATACTCTTTAATGATCTTATCTACTTCAGCTTGAGATACTTTAGCAGTAAGTTTCTCACCCTTTTCACCACCACCTTCTTTTTCTATGTAATCATTAAGAGCAATCTGAATGTCTGCTTCTATGATCTCATTAATTTCTTTTCTAAGATTATCACTCATCTCTCTTACCCCAATTCTTATAGAAATCCTGCAGTGTTCCACCAAACAATGTCTCACTTATTTCACCTGCTGGTGTTGTAATTGTAGGAATTACGACATTATTCTTCTTACCAAATGGCAATGGTTCAGAATGTGGATTAGGCAAGTTCCTTACAATTTCAACCACTTGATCTCTTATCTCCAGTAATTCATGGAAACATTCTTGGTTATGTGCACACCCTCTCAATCTATCATCAGGTTTATGTAAAGACTCCAACATAAGAGTCTTACCACGTTCCCACTTCTCTTGTTTAGTTTCATTCATAAAAATGGCTCCAATGATCCTTTCTTCTTGAGTTTCTTCTCAATAGAAATTTGTTTCTTTATGTAGGCTACTGCCTTTTCGTAATTAGGTGCAAGATACATGTGTTCACCATTGTGAATCACCATTAGTTTCTTGTTGCTATCCATCATAGGAATAGCAGCCCAAGATCCATCTTTAGTAACATATCCTTCAGGTTGTCCACCTTTAGCAGTTAATTTATCTGGATTAGGGCAATGATAGAATTTGCGATAATCTGAGGGTGTTCTAGACATTATTCCAATGACGGATTACCCCGCCAATAATAAAACAGTTAGTGATGAGATAAGAAAAGAAAATAAAAGAACGTACCAAAACAATGTAGTTGTCGTATCGTCTAGTCTTTTCGTCAGAGAAGCTACCCAACGCATACTTCCAAGTCCTCCATGCTCTCTTCATTCCTCATGGTCTCCTTTAAGTTTCACATCAAATGTAATAACAATAGAGTCTGGTTTATACTCATATTCTATTACTTTTGATGGACAACTCTGTAACCATATATTAAACTCTTCGTAAGGAGTTAGTGGTTCATTACTCATTTTTCATCCCCTTAAATCTTCCTTCCTTCCATACATGATTCTCATAATCATAATCAGGGTGGGGTGCTGCTGATACAACAGGATTCTTAGTTCTATTATGAATTGCTATAAACTTATCACCAGCAAATGTGCCACCAAGACACACTTCAATCTCATCACCATCTTTCCAGTTGGTTTCACCATTCATTTTGGTGTGAGTCATTGCTAATTGAATCTTTTCAATTACTTCTTGTGTAAGTCTCATGATTTTTTAAATTTCCTCCAATCAGATGATACTGGATCATCAACATGTATTAATTCATCCAAAGTAAATAAACTAATAAGTTCACACTTAGCAGCAAGTACGTTAGTGTCTGCTTCACCGTCTACCTGACGATCAACTATAGTCACTATACGATCTACAACGTAACCAGCGTCACGTAATTTCTCTACTGCTTTTACTGAAGAAGCACCTGTTGTAGTAACATCTTCTAGTACAAGTACCTTAGATCCTTTTGGTGGTAGTTTACCTTCTATCCACGCATTAGCACCATACCCCTTCTGTTCCTTACGAACAATTAAGGCATCAAGATTAAGTGTTCCCTTAGAAGCATTGAAAGCAACAGTAGCAACACCAGAAACTAATGGATCAGCACCTAATGTGAGTCCACCGATAGCTACAACATCCTCATCAATATGCTCAAGAATCATACATGAGATCCATGTCAAACCTTTACCATTTAGAGATACAGGTTTACAATTAACATAATGCTCACTCTTTCTACCTGACGAAAGAGTGTAGTCACCCTTACGATAGGCATCCTCCTTTAGGAGTGCCAATACCCTTGGTTTGTAATCAAAGGTATCGGCAACATATTCTAGTACCATTTAAAATACAGCAGTTACAGAAACTACCCTTGCGTTAGGATTTCTAGCAAGAGCAACTTCTCTTGCCTCTTGATAATTTCTAGCTACTACTTCTTCATTAAAGACTGTGCCTGCAACAAAGAGTTCAACTTTACAACGCATTGGTTTTCTTGTGGATAAACCTATTATAGTACAACTAATCTAGTTCGTAAAGGTCTATGTGACAGTTTCTGTACTGTTCTTAGTTTATTGTAATTTCCTTCTCTACAAGACCTTGAGTATTATATGCTCTAAACAAATATTTCATACCAACGGTTGTCTCATTACCAAACCCATGAGGTGTTCCATCATTATTACACTGTGGTAACATTTGAGCAGCACCACTAGAAGTATCACTTACCTGACCATTGAATAAATCATCAGAAATAAATGGGAATTTAGTTCCAACTGTCTTTCTTGCTGCAGAAGTTCCTTGTAAAAAGTCTGGATTAGTACCATGCCTAATATTAGTAACACTCCAATTAACTACAGGTAATCCAAAGAAAGGATCAGTAACCACTGCGTTTAATGATGTTAATACTGTATTAGAATCACTACCTGGTTTGAATATTTGGAAACCTATTCCATTAGGATTCACTTCCCATAAATCAGTGTCATTTGATAAGAATCTGTTAGTTAATCTTATTAAAATATAAATCGTAGAATCCTGTGTTACATCTAATTCATAGTATGTTGGTCCTTGATTAGGTTCACCACTAGCATTTAGTTCTCTAGACCAACTACCAAACCAATTTGCTTGCCCATTACCACCTTCACTTGTATATGGCCATATACGTCCAGTATCATGAGATGATCCAAATCCAGCAGGCTTTGTACCAATACCAAAAGAAGCACCATGACTATCATATGGTGTAGTCTCAAAGAAACCTGTAGCATTACTAGGTGTTGGATCTGGATTATACCCCCAATAAAACTTACAACTATTATCTGACTGTGCTTTAACAATATACTTACCTAATTGTCCATTAGGATTAAATTCCATCCTCAAATCCATTACATCATCGTCAGCCCATAAAGAACTCTCTGAATGAGTATCTGTAATACTCATTGTAATACCATAATCTCTCATGTACTGACTCCACATAGTCCTAACAGCACCATATACATATGAACCATCTGGATTCTGTGTATCATGCCCTGCTGCTGGATTATATGATCTTTCCCAAGCATTATTACCACTTCCACCAACTTTAGGTAATATTTGGAACTCACCATTTGCATCTTGACAATCAGCATCAACTAACCAAAGATGTTGATCACTACTTCTCATACAATCTACATTTCTACGTGCATAGTTTGGATCATTAGCAGGATTATTAAATCCATCTCTATCATCTGGGAAGAAACCAGTCTCGTTTGGATCATAGTTAATAATACGAGGCATCTGACCACCACAATTATGTCCTACAGTGTTACCAAATATCAATTCATGGTTAGCTGTATTAAATGGATGCAATCCTACCCATTGAAGTGGATAACTTCCTGGTTGTAAATTCAGAGTTTCTGTAACATCACCACTTCTTGAATTTCTAACAAACTCTTTTATTGGAGTCGCAGTTGCAGGATCTGCTCCTTTAGCAAAAACTTGAAGTTTTGTAAGATGAGTATCCCAATCACTACCTATATCACTCCATCTATATCTAATCTGGAACTCAACATTCTGACCATCGGATACGGTTGGGTTAGTCTTAGATCTACTTGTTACATGTAAATGTGTTGCTGGTCTATTAAATCTAACATGCTGATTCCTATCAGGCATTGTTAATGTTAATACTGGTGGATCTTGTGGATTTGGACTAGGACCAGCAGATCCATCACACTGTCCATCAGTTCTTCCCATAACATTAGGAGTTCCAGTAGAACCTCTAAGGTCATAATACTTTCCACATATAGCAGCACCAGCCTTTCCACCATCACCAGGTATTCCTAAAGTTCCAGAACCACCTTGCCCATGTTCACCGCCACGACCACCATCACCACCATCTGTAGGTTGTGAACCACCTTCTAAACTTCCACTTGAACAGGTTGTTGGTACAGCATCAGTTCCTGCTGCTCCATCCTGTCTTGATTGACCATATCCTGCACCGTTACCACCACATCCACCTTTACCTGGTACTGGAGTTGAACTAGATCCATAGTTAGTAGTAGATGTTGATGAAGATTCCCACTGACAAACATCAGCACAAAGACTACCATCAAATGTACCGTCACCATCACAATCTACTTGCCAGAAACAAACAGTTCCTAAATTTTGGTCGCCACCGCAACCTCCACCTCCTCCACCACATGTACTATATCCCCCAGTCACATACCATCCACTAGAATAAGAAGTTGTAGTTGAACTACATGATCCAGTAGTTCCTGGACCACCTTGTTCACCTTGTTCACCACCACCGCCACCACCAAGAATTTGACCAGTATTATTAACTATAACACCATCATTCTGATCTCCTTCATGGACAATCTTTAATGCTATTCCACCATCTTTACCTGGATCACTATTAGTTTGCCAATCAGTATAACATCCACCTTTACCACCAGCACCTTGTATAGATCCACTATTATTAATAGTAGCGTTAACTGCTTTAAGTGGATTAGGTAAGACTAACTGAGCAGCAGGTTTTTTACCAGAACCTACACCACCACCATTAGGTTCACCATTATCACCACTATCACTAGAACCACAAGTACCTGTAACATTTATTGCCTTCTGAACATTTCTTGTAATATTTCCTGTTGAAGATCCTGCTGCATCAGCAACACCTTGTCCATCCCAATCAATACCTTTACCACCACTAGCAGTATATAACCCAAAATCAGCATTAAGATCTGTTCCAGATTGAGTTGCTATGTATCTTTTAATGGAATCACGCATCAAAGATGCTTTCCAATTATTCTTTGTTCCACTAAAACTAAACTTACCTCCAGAAAATGTAAATTCATCCGCTACTTGATCATTCTCAGTAGAATCGGGAACTATCGGATTTGTATCGGTAATATTTGTATTTCTAAAAAGTTCTGAAGCAGAGATAGATCCACTAGAAGATTCCTTAAATCTGGTTCTAATTTCACTAAATTTTATAGGACCAGAAGTAAAATATGGTCCCTCTTTAGTTACAGTAATGGACATTAATTATCCCCCATTAATGTAGGTTTACCCATTGCAGTCCATTATAAACTTGCAACTTATCTGTAGATGTATTATAAATTATCGCTCCAGCTTGAAGATTACCTGATGATATGGAATTTCTATCAGTTGTGGTTATCTTAGGTGGAACCATATAATACTTACCAGCACTAATTCCTGTAAGATCTTTACCAGCGTTAGAGAAATCAACAGCACAAGATGCTATTGTTTTACCAACAACTAAAGTTTCAGTGCTTACATTACCAGGTAAATTACCAAACTCACCACCCTTAACATCCAATGTGGTTCCTGGTTGAGTTGATCCAATACCAACTCTCAATAATATCGCTGTACTACGTTGAGCATCAATATCAATACCACTAAGATGATTATCTCTAGATGTACCAATAGCAACAGAATTTATTCCAATAGTCTGAGCAACATCAATATCAGTTGCTTGTACATTAAGGAAAGTAGATACTCCTGTAGTATTATATAAATTTGTTCCAGTAACTATTGGATCTAATCCAACATTACTTAATCCACTACCATTACCAAATATATTACCATTAACAGTTAAATTACCATTAACTCTAACAGCACTAGAGAATGTTGCTACACCAATAACATCCAATGCAGTCTCTGGTGAGGACTTATTAATACCCAAATAACCTCTATGGTCAAGAGTCATTAATGTGGTATTAGCAGCTCCATGTACCCATCTGAAAGATCCTGTATTTATTCCACTAAATCCACCACCATGTATAATAGAAGTAAAGTCTCCAGTATCACCGTTTATAATTTCAAGAGTCTTGGATGTAGCACCAAATCTAATAGCAGCAACACTTTCACCAATTCCAGTAACAACTCTCTGTCCTACAAGAACTACTGCCTTATTTGTTCCTGTTATTGATGCTGTAGTATCTCCTGAACTGAATATGTCAACATTATTAGCAGGGGAAGGAATACCAACACCAAGTTTCTCAGTCACATTAAATGTGCTTGCTGTTGAAAGACCTATAGTAGAGTTAGCAGCAACTAATCTAGTTGTTGTAACAGTAGAAACTCCACTGATACCACCAGATACCACTAATTCATTAGTAATAGTACCAGCAAGACCAACTATATTACCTGCAACATTACCAGTAACATTGCCTGTAACATCACCACTAACATCACCAACAAATGTAGTAGCAGTTACAACACCAGTAACATGAGCATTAGTAGATTTAAGTTGATTAATAGTTGATATTCCACTCTCTACATTACCAAATACATCTCCTACTAACTTACCTGCAGTAATAATACCAGTAACACTAGCATTAGTGGATAAAACCTGAGTGATGGTTCCTATGCCACCTTGAACATTACCTAATAGATTACCATCAAAGTTAGTTTTAGCAGTAATTATTCCAGTAGCAACAATTGCCCCATCAGAACCAATACCAACACCATCAATAAAATTGTTTATATCGTTATTTCCACCAACCTGCAGAGAGAACCTTGGATCTTCAGTATTAACTCCAACTGTTCCTACATTGTATATACTTGTATAACCTAATCCAACATCAATATCTTTCCATTGTGAAGTTGGAATATGATCCAACTTACCACCATCACCATAATATGTGACAACACCAGCAGAACTTAAAGCACTTACAATACCCGATCTTATACTAACACCAGCACCGATTATAGCATCTGTACCAAATGTATTTGATCCTATGGTTAGATCTGTTACTGTGGCAGTATCAAATATGGCTTCAGTAGAACTAAGCATACCTGATACAGAAGCATTACCTCTGACATCTAAAGATTGTATAGGAATTGTGGTTCCTATACCTACCAGACCAGATGGATTTACAAGTAGATTATCATCATCAACCTGTACACCATTTCTGAAATTAAATGATTTGGTAATATTAGCCATTTATATGATTTTTAGTTATTTATCAACTTTATTATCAAGTTTAACTGCTAGATCCTTAATTGCTTCTATTAGAAGAGGGACAAGTTTTTCATAATTAACACCTCTAGTGCCATCATCTCTCATAGTAGTTATACCAGGCAATCCAAGTAATTCAACTTCTTGAGCAATTACACCAGTATCTTGCTGACCATCCTTAGTAGATAGATGATTCCATGTGAATGTATAACCACCGAGTGAACAAACCTTCTCAAGAGGATTTTCAATTTGTACTGGATTATCCTTTAATCTTCCATCAGAAGAAGCATAAGCAGTAATGTCACCACCGACATTTAGATCTCCACTAATACCAACACCACCAGTTACTATTAAAGCACCAGTAGTCTTACTATTAGATGCAGTATTATTAGTTATAGTAGCAGAATTTAAGGTAGCAGCAGCTGCGAAAAGATTACCCCACCTATTACCAGAATTACCAAGTGTTTTACTACCATTTGTTGATGGAAGTAAATTAGTATTAACCTTAGAATTAAATGATACCTCATCAGTATTAATATTATCCCCAAGATTAACATCACCATTAAGGTTAGTAGTACCAGATACATTTAATGTTGTTCCTACAAATAATGCTTTACCAATGCCAACACCACCAGCAGTAACAATAGATCCTATACTACTAGAAGTAGAATCAGTAGCATCATATGTTCTTATCTGTTCACAAGTGAGCAGATTCTTAAGAATAGAAACTCCACCCTTAACAATAACACCACCATTTTGAGACTTAGTAGAACAATCTAGAGTAGCCTCAGTATCTTTAAGGAAGGTTGCAGTATCTTTAACACTCAACTTCTTAGTTAAGTTTAAATCAGCATTAAATCTTACAGCAGCGTTGAATGTAACAGGACCATCAAACTGAGATAGAATCTGTTTAGATGCTCCACCCTCAACAAGTAATCTCTCTTTAACGATTACTTCATCAAATACAACACTCAACTTACTTGGATCTTCACCAGTTACAGTTGGAATTGGGATATCAAATGTGACCTGTTCACCACTATCAGCAGAGATCTTGGTGTTTCCAATGTAGAAATCACCCTTATCATTCATACCTGTGTAAACAACAGTTCCACAAGATGTTTCTTGTGACTGTGATAGGAACTCTTCTCTTTCAGTTAGAGTTCTCTTAGTTATCTGTGGTAAACCAGTTGAGTAGTTACCTGGACCATAACCAAGATATTCAAACGTATGACCAGATGCCCTCAATATAGAAGGTCTACGAACCTCCATTGCTAGAGGTTTAATCTTATTGATTAATACACCAGAATTATGATCTGCTATATTTGTACCTAAAGCACCACGAATTACAGATATTTTATCTTCATTAGTTCCTGTTAAGGAAGTAGCAGTTATCCTTAAAATCTCACTTCCAATCTGTATATAAGTTCCAACTGGGAATCTAGATTCAACAGATGATCTCTTAGCAATTTTTTCATTAGCACTTCCTGTTGATAAACTAATACCACTATCAACAAACGAAACTGTAGGTGTAGAAGTATATCCAGAACCACCAGCAGTAACATTTATTCCAGTAATCTTACCAGCAGTTACAGTTGCTGTTGCTGTTGCACCAGTTCCAGAACCCTTAATACTAACAGTTGGTGGATTTGTAGAATCATAACCATTACCAGCAGAGTTAATAGTAATCGCACTTGTACCAGTTGGAACAGGTGATCCATTAACAGCATCATATGTTCCTGTTACTGTTCCTGTAGCACCATTACCATTAGTAAGTTTTACTATGAATGATTGATCAGTATCAATACCCTCCCCTAATATTAAAGTATCTCCACCATATAGAGTTGAACCCCTTACACCAAGATTCTCACCTGCTTTTCCTGAAATAGCATCACTAGCAGATAATCCATGCTTAAGAATATACTTAGGATTAGTTAAAGTAACTCCTGTAGTAACTATCTTAAATTCATTACTATTTGGAGTAACCTCATTAACAATGAAATCACCAACCTTTTTATCAGTAGTATCAAGAATACAAATTGCATTTCCTCTCAACAAACCATGAGGAGAAGTTGTAGTGACAGTTGTAGTAACAACATTATCAACTGGAGTACCTGTAGTAAGAGTATCAATAGTTGAATACTTACCTAATGTTACTACTTGTTGTCCAGGTAAAATATCAACATTATTCGCATTATCATAAAGTGTTATTTGCCTCTCTGAAGGAGTATCTCTTACTCTATGATATGAATCCGTTCCTGTTGTTATACCAGTTATTTGAACATAATTTGTATCGTCTGCTACTGCTAAATGCTCAGATAAAATACTAACTGAAGTATTAGTTGGTGCTCCACCAATACCACCAGAACTAACAGCAGAAGAATCTGGGTATAATACGTCACCAGCAGAATATCCAGATCCACCCTCTGTAACTGTGACTGCTATAGCAACTTGACTACCAATCGTGATAGAAGCAGTTGCTCCCTTCCAAGGAGCAGAAGCAGGGGAAACAGAACTAGAGAATAGTTTTATATTATGATAAGTACCATCAGCACCATGTGGAGCTGAAGCATTAAGAGTACTAGTAAATGATTGTGTACCATCAGTTTTAGTGATGTGCTTCAATCCATTTAATTGGTGCTCAGTATCTAAAGTTACTACAGGACTTGTAGCACTACTAGATACGCTATCAATTTTTTTACTAACAGCAAAAGTATTCATGAAAACATTTGCTGTTTCTCTTGTAATACTCTTTTTAAGATCGTTGGTTACAACTTGACCTATTGGTGCTAACTCTGCATAAGATTGTGCTTCCTGTGGGTTTTCTACAGGATTATCTCTATCTAATTGTGGATAAAGATCAACAATATTCTGATTATAAGAGGCGTTTTTAAACTCCTCCTCCATTTTATTGTTACCATTTAAAACATAAAGATGATAGATACCATCTGTTACCTTATGCTTATATGGTGAAATCGTTTCTGTACGATAGATGAATAAATTCTCTTTATTATCATTTCTTTCAAATGTAGGAACACTTCTATTTCTAGTGTGACTTATATTGACATAAGTTCCAACAGTAAGTGTTTCACCTACTGGTTCCCCATCTACTAATTTAACAACTTTATAAGTATAAGTCTTATCATCAATTACACTTTCTACTTTGAAAGTACCGTTATATTCTTTATCAAATAATCCTGTTGGGTTAGTTGAACTTTGTATACCACGAATTACAACTTGCTCACCTGCCTTCATATCATGTGGTCTATCAGTTCTAACTGTAGCAATTTTAGAATTGCCATCGTAAGTTAAGAATGATATAAATCTATTGTTACGTTTTAATAGATAACCAGCATCAAAATTAGATGGATCTATATTACCCAATCCAACAGTAGTTTTCTCAAAGTCATCATCTTTAATATAATTTACAGTACTAGATTCCTGTAAGATAAATCCATCGGTTGGATCTTTAGCATCTACTAATTCTTTAGGTACAACATATCTAATCTTATAAAGTTTCTCATCTAGACTTCTATTATCAGATTTTCTAGTGAAGTATGGTATTTCATCACCACTAAATGCACCAGTTGTTCCTGTAAGAGCTACTAATTTATCATTAATTGGGTTGTCAAAATTAACATGAACAAACCAACCACCAACTACAGTCTTAAATTCTGCTCCATTGGCTATGCTAGTACCATTATTTACATCTTCTATAGCAGATCTATACTTAGTATCATCAAATTGAATTGGATGACCTATCTCACCAGGTTTCTTATCAGATACTCTACTAATAATTTTTAAATTACCTGCAGAATGATCAGAAATAGTTTTTATAAATTCAGGAGTTGCTAATTCAGAGTTTGCTCTTGATGATGCTATTCTTATTTCATTAGATCCTAAAGTAGAATCACCAGCCTTTGTGATAGCAAAATATACTTGATGTGGATCTAATCCTTCAGGTAATCTACCAGATTCAGCAATTATTCTTATAGATTCTCCATTCAATAATTGATGACCACCAGCATCACTTATTTCATATTTTGATGGGTTAACATTATTAATTGAATTAGAATGAAGAACAGATACATATGATTTCTCAGATGTAGTACCATCATTCAATGAATTTGTTTCAGTGCTAGTTAAGACACCATTTGACATGTAAATGGTTGCTACATTAGCAACTTCATTAACATAGAGTTTTTCATCAAATTTAGCACCAATTCTAAATCCTTGGGCAATATCAGATGGTGGTATAGATGGGTTAGTCTGTCCTAAAAGATATAAACGTTTCTTTGGACTATCAGCAAAGTCAGAGACATTTATTGATGTACCAACGTTTGTATTAGGATCTGGATTAACTCCACCAGTATTAGTACCAGTAGGAGAACATGCGTCATAAATTTGTTGAGTTCTAACTTTATCTAACTGTAACCATTCAACATTAGACTCATCCGCAGTAATTGCTTTAGGTCCAATTATGTGAGTTACATATCCTTTATCATCTTTCTCAAAAGCATTCTTTTTAAATCCGTCAGCACCCAAAGCAAACTGTCCGAAGTTTGAGTTTGAGTTTGTAATTGAAGCATCACCACCAGACTCCATAAGGAAGTGCATGTGATATCCAATTGCGAATACAGAAACAACCTGAATAACTGAGTCATTAGATACTCTAACGTGAACAGTCTTCCATCCTTCTCTATAAACAGCAGAAGCTTTTAAATGATATACTGTTTCATTAATTTGGGATGATGATTCAGATGCTAATTTCTCACCAGTCTGTTTAGAATAAGCTATCTTATCATAAGATCTATTAGTAGGATTATATTCAGCAAAAGCACGGTCATCCTTTTGTAGAGAGACACCAGTAAACTGTGCCACAACCATTGATTTGAATCCAGTTGCCTTAGATCCATCAGCATGCATACCACACATACCATAAACTGATCTCAATGAACAGTTAAAGATATATGGAGAAGCACCAGTAACAGTATCAGTTTCAACAGCAATAAATGCACCAGAACCACTTAAACCAGCAGAAGGTCCTGCAGGTAGATTGGGTCTTACATAGGGTAATTGATATGTAAATCTATTATCATCAATTACAGTTTGTACTTTAGTAGAGATATTAAAGTCAGTTACATTAACTCCATTAACTTTAATCGGTGTTCCAGAACTGAGTTCATGTGGTAATGAAGTTGTAACAGTAACAACACTACCAGCAGTAGCACCGTCACCAGCAACAATTCTAGAAATTGCTTTATCATCAGTAGCAAAAGCACCAACAATCTCAAACTCAGGTCTTTGTGGAGCAAATGCTTCTGGGTTTAATGGATACTTTTGAGTAATCTCTCTTGTAGATGCTCTATTAAATGCGTTTGATAACTTACTATAATAAACCTGAAGATCAGTTAATTGGAAACTATCAATAGTATTAACACCATCAGCATATTCAAAACAAGTTAATTTATGGTGAGAAAATGTTGGTTTTGATTGATTAGTAACACCAAAGTCAGTATTATCAGTATAAACTAATCCAGTCTCATCACCATCAAACATGGAGAATTGCCAGAAATAGCAAGCACCAGTTATTCTGAATAAAGCAGAATTTGGTACATTATCATCTGTTGGGTTAGGAACGTATTTTGGTCTTACCTTTGTTTTTCTAAGGTCTAAACCAACAATAGATGTACCACGAGGTACAACAACCCCACCATGAACACTGTTGAACTTATAAAGTATATTATCTTCTTGAGTTAAATCAAAATTAGAATTTAAAGTTAGAGTAAATGTCTCTGTAGCACCTGCTGTACTAACACTTCCTGTTGGTGAAACTGCTCTAGCATCTCCAGAAACATCTTTAATACCAAATCCTGGCCTATTATCAATTAAATGTTCACCTGGAAAAAGTAATATTGTTGTCTTTTCTACTATATCGTTATCATTACCTTCTAAATATGAAAATCTTGCAGACTCTATCAGTGCTCTCTGTATAGTCTTAAAAGGTTTCGTTAACGAATTACCTTGATTCTCGATACCATCAGTAGCATCAAGGTCATTTGGGTTTACATACAGAATACGTCCTTCAGTATTCTTTATGAAATTCTCTAATTTATTTAAAGGCATCTTACTCCACTTTTGGCCAAAAGTTCCTATGGTCTATTTAGCTAGTCAACCTCCTCGTCAATCGTGGCATTTAATTCGTCAGGAAGTTCTTCGGGGTTTTCTAGCTCTACTTCAAAAAATGCAGGATGTATCTGTTCTTCTATCAAATAGAAATAATTCTGATACAAATCCTCATCTTCAAAGCATATATTCTTATCTGCTTTATTGCGTAACTCTAAATCGTCAAGATGTCCATCAGGCAATTCGTCAAATGTAAATGGCTTACCATTAATAAAATACATATGAACAATAATGCTTTTTTTTCTAAACCAGCAAAATTGTTTATCTATTTTATACTTAGCCATACAAAGATATTATATAATACTATTTAACATCAACAGATATCTCAGCATACTCAATCAACTCAGATTCAGCTCTAGTAGTAACTACCTCCAATACATCCATAAATTGCTCTGTGGTTTCACATACAACTTGTCTAGTGCTACCTAAATCACTATACAAAAGAAATTTTCTAGCACAAACATCTACAACAATTTTTTCAACTGTCTCATTATCACCAAGTTCCATAAAAACCTCTATTTTTAAGTATTATACCTGAGATTATGTAGAATGTCAATTTAACTTCTTCCCTGTAACAGGATCATACTTGGATACATTAGGAAAATGTACATTATCAACATAATACCAAGTTACTGCTACCCTCTTTTTACCAGAAGTAACTGGTTGTCCTGAATGTGGATAACACCAATTTGATGGGAACATCAAAGCAGATCCTGCTGCTGGTTTAAAAGAATCATGTAAAAATTCAGTCTTACCACCCTCAAAACCATCAGACAAATAAAGAAGTATTGATAACTTTCTCTCATATGCCTGAATATTGGGATCAGTGGCACAATCATGATGAAACTTATATTCTTGATTACCTTGATATTCTAGAATCTGTATTCCTTCTCTCCAACAAGTAGTAGAATTTCCACAAGGAACAGGATAATGTTTAAAAGAATTATGTATTTCAGAAACTTTAGCGTAATATTTTTCTAATCCCTTATTAATTTTACTATGAAGTAATTTAGTCATATCTGCAGCCTCTGCTAAATGACAACCTTTACTAGATCTAATACTAGTATCTGTTCTAGTACCACCAGAAGTAGCAAATATTGTCGAATCAGAAAAACTTAAAGTATCAATATAAGCATTTATAACAGCCAGATCATTTTGATCAAGTACTCTTATTATCTGTATTAAATCATTCATTGAAAAAATTCTATTAAAAACATTATACTATAAAAATACTATTGATGCAAGTATGAGGATATAATATACTTCTTATTTTTCTTGGGAGGTACTCCTCGATGTATAAAATTCCAAGTAGCAGGGAACATAATCAACTTCCCAGTAGAAGGTCTAACTTTCTTACCACTAATAAATTCAGTGTATCCACCTTGCCCAACATCATTCAAATAAAATAACATCGCAATCATTCTGGGAGAATCCCTATCTATTGTAAAATCATCATGCCAATGAAAATACCCACCAGGTTCATATGCTTTCACATTATATCCATGATCAGTGAAATTTGTATGGTGAAATGGGTTGGG
>Ga0160422_10001142_pt1 | contig 16512 bp, 11 predicted proteins | sample Fk160mmetaG_FD_108192 | JGI IMG/M metagenome (GOLD analysis project Ga0160422, IMG submission 108192) | Marine microbial communities from the Central Pacific Ocean - Fk160115 60m metaG | ecosystem: Environmental > Aquatic > Marine > Oceanic > Photic zone | place: The Central Pacific Ocean... | reverse complement strand
ATCATTAATAAATTCTAATCCTGCTACCATAATGACCGATCCGGTTGTTGCAGATCACATCTATTTATTACCTCTAAATTGTGATTCTATAGAAAAGATATTATCAGAAAGAAATATTGATGCAGTTTTACCATCTATGGGTGGTCAGACAGCTTTAAATTTATGTATAGAGGCTGATAAAAAAGGTATATGGGAAAAGTTTAATGTAAAAATAATTGGTGTTGATATCGATGCTATTAACATAACAGAAGATCGAGAAGCTTTTAGAGGATTAATGGAGGAAATTAATATACCTGTTGCGCCATCAAAAATAGCTACTTCTTTTTTAAAAGGAAAGTCAATTGCTCAAGAATTAGGATTTCCTCTTGTTGTTAGACCCTCTTTTACTTTAGGAGGAAGTGGAGCATCATTTGTTTATGAAAAATCACAATTTGAAGATGCTTTAACTAAAGGACTACATGCGTCCCCTATACATGAGGTTTTAATTGATAAAGCTTTATTAGGTTGGAAAGAATATGAACTAGAATTGTTGAGGGATTCAAATGATAATGTTATTATTATTTGCTCTATTGAAAATATGGACCCCATGGGTATTCACACAGGTGATTCAATTACTGTAGCACCTGCCATGACATTATCTGACACTTGTTATCAGAAAATGCGTAATGCAGCAATTAAAATGATGCGCTCAATTGGAGATTTTGCCGGAGGATGTAACGTTCAGTTTGCAGTAAGTCCTGACGAAAATGAAGATTTAGTTGCTATTGAAATCAACCCAAGAGTATCAAGATCATCAGCCCTTGCTTCTAAAGCTACAGGTTATCCTATAGCTAAAATCTCTGCAAAATTAGCAATTGGATATACATTAGATGAATTAAAAAATCAAATAACAGGTTCAACTTCTGCTTTTTTTGAGCCTACTTTGGATTATGTCATTGTAAAAATACCTCGATGGAACTTTGATAAATTTGATGGCTGTGATAAGGAATTAGGATTACAAATGAAATCTGTAGGTGAAGTTATGGCAATAGGTAGAAGTTTTAAAGAAGCATTACAAAAAGCTTGCCAATCACTTGAAATTAAAAGAAACGGATTAGGAGCCGACGGTAAAGGTTGGACTAATCAAGATAAAATACTTCATTCATTAAAAAGACCAAGTTGGGATAGAGTATTTAGAATCTATGATGCTATTAAATTAGGTATTCCTTTAAAAAGAGTTAACTCTTTAACAGGAATGGATATGTGGTTTTTAAAGCAAATAAAGAGCATAATTAATCTTGAGAAAAAAATTAGTGAATCTACAATTGAGGACATCACATCCAATTTATTACTTGAAGCCAAAATGAGTGGTTTCGCAGACAGGCAAATTGCTCATATTATGAATTGTTTAGAAAGCGAAATTTTTAATAAACGAAGAGAATTTGATATAAATAGAATTTATAAAATAGTAGATACATGTGCAGCTGAATTTAAAGCTTCAACCCCTTATTTTTATTCAACATTTGAAAAAAAATCTTTTACTAAATCAGGAAATTTAATAGATTATAATGAGAGTAAATCCTCAAATAATAAAAAAATTATTGTTTTAGGTTCTGGTCCCAATAGAATTGGTCAAGGAATTGAATTTGATTACTGCTGTGTTCATGGAGTTTTAGCGAGTAGAGAATGTGGTTTTGAAACAATTATGATTAATTGTAACCCGGAAACTGTTTCTACTGATTTTGATACTGCTAATAAATTATATTTTGAACCAGTTTTTTGGGAGCATATTTATGACATAATTCTTCATGAAAAGCCTGAAGGTGTCATTGTTCAGTTAGGAGGTCAGACAGCTTTAAAATTAGCTGAAAAGTTGGAAAAATATGGAATTAAAATAATGGGTTCTAGTTTTAATTCCCTTGACATTGCTGAGGACAGAGGAAGATTTTCACAGATGCTAAAAAAATTAGACATTCCATATCCAGAATTTGGAGTTGCACAATCTGCAGATGAAGCGTTACAAATTTCTAAAGAATTATCATTTCCTATACTTGTAAGGCCCTCTTATGTGTTAGGAGGACAGGGTATGAAAATTGTTATCAATGATAGAGATTTAGAACATCACGTAGTTAATTTATTAAAAAGTATTCCAGGAAATAGAATTTTACTAGATCATTACCTAGATAAAGCAATTGAAGCTGAAGTAGATGCAATTTGTGATGGAGAAGATGTTTATATTATTGGTGTTATGGAACATATTGAGCCTTGCGGAATTCATTCTGGAGACTCAAGTGCGGTTTTACCTCCGTTCAGTTTATCTAAAACTGTAATTCAAGATATGATTAATCACACGATAAAAATAGCTCTAAATCTTGAGGTATTAGGATTAATTAATATACAATTTGCTATTAAGGATAATAATGTATATGTAATTGAAGCTAATCCTAGAGCTTCTAGAACTGTTCCTTTTATTTCTAAAGCATATTTAGAACCATATATAAAATATGCTACTAAAGTAATGCTTGGAAAAAATAAATTAAAAGATTTTGATTTCAAACCACAAAAAAATGGATTTGCTATAAAAGTACCTGTTTTTTCTTTCGAGAAATTTCCAAACGTCAATAAAGAATTAGGACCTGAAATGAAATCAACAGGTGAGATGATATATTTTATTAAAAATTTGGATGACCCATTTTTTGTTAAACTTTATTCTGAAAGAAATCTTTATTTAAGTAAGTAATTATTATGATAGGCTTTTTAAAAGCGGTTTTAATAGGAGTTGCAGTTTATTATGTAATTGGTTTTATTTCAAGACTTCTAGCTCCTTTTTTCATACGAATGTTTATTAGAAAAGTTTCCAGGAAATTTGAAGAACAAATGAACAGAAGAACTCAAAATAAACATGAAAAGAAATATAAAACAAGAAAGAAGGGAAGAACAATTATAGAAATTGAAGAAGAAGATGAAAAAGAAAAAAAAGATTATGGGGGAGATTATGTAGATTTTGAAGAATTAGAAAAATAAAAAAATGAATTTAAATTATTTATTATTTGATAAGAAATTACTTTTCCATGCGATTAGTATTGCTTTATTTGCTCTAATTACATTAATTTATTGTAGTCCTATTCTCGATGAAAAAAGAATTAATCAAGGAGATATTATTCAATTTCAAGGGATGTCTAAAGAAATTCAGGATTTTAGAGATAAAACTGGTAATGAGGCCCTTTGGACTAACTCAATGTTTGGTGGAATGCCTGCTTATCAGATTTCAGTGAAATATCCAAATAATATATTACTACATATAGATAAGGCTTTGCAATTAGGATTTCCTCGTCCAATTGGGGTAATATTTTTATATTTTCTAGGTTTTTATATTCTAATGTTATCCATGAAATTAGATTATAAATTAGCTTTTTTAGCTTCTATAGCCTTTGGCTTTTCTTCATATTTTCTTATTATTTTAGAGGCAGGGCATAATACTAAAGCACATGCTATTTCTTATATGGCACCTACTATTGCTGGCATGTTATGGTGTTTAAGAGGGAAAAGATTATTAGGTTTTTTTTTGACTTTCTTGTTTTTAGGCTTACAAATTAGAGCAAATCATCTTCAAATAAGCTATTATTTAATGTTTGTTTTATTTACTTTTTGGTTAAGTTATTTAATTTATTCTATTAGAGATAAAACAATTAAAACTTTTACTTATAATACTATAGTTTTTGTTTTAGGTTGTTTTCTAGCAATTATGATAAATATATCTTCTCTATGGTCTACATATGACTATAGTAAGTTTACAATGCGTGGAGGATCAGATTTAATTAAAGAAGAATCTGGTTTAAACAAGGATTATGCAATGCAATGGAGTTATGGAAAGATGGAAACTTTTAATTTGTTAATTCCAAATTTATACGGAGGAATATCAAAGTCATTTTTAGAAGATTCAGATTCAGAGGTCTTCAAAAGCTTTACAAGAATACAAAGCAAAAAACAATTCGAATTTGAAAAACAATTTAATGAATGGAGTAAAAATATTTTAGGATTTGATTTTTCATTATATAATAGTCTGGCAGTTAAATATCAGTCTCAAAAAATAAATGAAGAAGAAATGGAAACTCTTTTAGATTTGGATGGTAAGTTAAAACAATCTGAATCATTAATAATTCAGAAACAAAATGAAATATATTCTAAGCTTTTTAAAGATATTCCAGCTTTACAGGCTAGCACTTCACAATATTGGGGTCCTCAAGCTTTTACTTCAGGACCTGTTTATTTAGGTTCCTCTGTTCTTTTTTTATTTTTCTTAAGCTTATTTTTATTTTACTACGATACACAAAGAACTAAAATTCTAAAAATAAGCCTTTTGGGTTTATGTTTTATTGCCTTACTATTATCTTGGGGAAGTAATTTGGAATGGTTTAATAATTTATTTTTTAATTACTTTCCTCTATATAATAAGTTCAGAACTGTTTCAATGATTTTAATTATAGTTCAGTTGTCTATTCCTATTATTGCAATTTTGGGTTTAAACAGTTTTTTAAATGCTGATCTAAATAAAAAAGTAAAAAGAAATAAAATTTTGTTAGCAGGTGGCTTAGGTGTTTTTATTTGTTTATTATTTATATTTTTTTGGAACTATTTTTACACCCTTTCAAACCCTTTATCAAACGAATATGTTAGTTTTTTTTCAGTTTTAAAAAGTGAGCATTTTTTATTATTTAAAAATGATGCATTCCGGTCAGTAATAATTATACTTTTATGTTTTATCATATTATTTTTTCATGAAAATTTTTACAAAAAAAACATTACTTTAATCCTATTAATATTATTAATTTTATTTGATCTTTGGGATGTAAATAAGAGGTATTTGAATAATGATGATTTTGTTCAAAAAGGTAAAATGGAAAATCCATATGAATTTCCAGCTAATGACTCTGAAATAAAATTAGATACTACAATATTTAGAGTTATAAACGTTGATGAAGGATTTTCTGGTACAAATACATCTTATTTTTTTCATAGTCTAGGAGGGTATCATGGAGCTAAATTAAGTAAATATCAAAACTTGATTGATTCTGTGTTCTCTAGTAGAAATCCCAACTCAGCATTTCGAATGTTAAATACTAAGTATATTATTCAAAATAAGAATGTTATAAAAACTGACGCTCAATTCGGAGAACCTTTAGGAAACGCTTGGTTCATTCGTGATATAGATTCAGTTAGTTCTCCTAAGGAGGAATTAAATAGGTTGAAGAGTTTCTTTTTTGATCCTTCTTCAACAGCAATTGTAAATAAAGATCAATTAAATTTAATTGAGGATTTTGAATATGACAGTACTGCAACAATTCATTTGCTTTCTAACAAAGAAAATTATAATCCTAGCAAATTAGTTTATAAAACATCAAATTTAAAAAACAGTCAATTAGCAGTTTTTTCTGAAATTTATTATCCAAATGGTTGGCGTGTTTATATAGACGGTAAAGAAAAAGATTATTTAAGAGTGAATTATCTTCTTAGAGGATTGATAATTCCTGAAGGAGAACATGAAATAGTATTTGAATTTAGACCTAATTCATTTTATATTGGTAATAAAATAGCGTTTGGTTCCTCTGTAATTTTCTTAATTTCCTTTTTTACAGTATTAGTTTATTATTTAAAACCGGAGTTAATAAATAATATAAACACAAAGTCCAAAGTTTAATTAGGATGAAAAAGATATTGTTAATTAGTTACTACTGGCCACCAAATGCAGGAGTAGGGGCTAGAAGATGGTTAAATTTTCAAAAACACCTATCAAGTCAATACTCTATTACTGTTTATACACCTGAAAATCCAAATATTTTTAATGAAGATATTGGATTATTAAATATTGTTTCATCAAACACAAAAATTATAAAGCAAAAAATTTGGGAACCGTATAATTTTTATAAAAAATTTACTAATAAAACTAAAGTTAACCCAGCTATTTTAATTGATTCAAAAAATGGGACCAAGGAAAAATTCATCAATTGGGTGAGAGCTAATTTTTTTATACCAGACGCTAAATGCTTTTGGATAGAAAAATCTGTTTCTTATTTATCAAAGTTATTTAAAAAAGAAAATTTTGATTATGTTATTTCATCAGGTCCTCCTCACAGTATGCATTTAATTGCTCTTAAATTAAGAGAGCGCTTCATATTTAAGTGGGTAGCTGATTTTAGAGATCCATGGACAAATATGGAGTATTTTAATAAAATTCCATTATGGAATGATTCAAAGAAAAAGCATTTCTATTTTCAGAAAAAAGTAATTAAAAATGCTGATTTAATTTTAACAGTTAGTAACTCTTGGTCAGATGATTTTAAAAAAATAGGTGCTTTAAATTCGAAGGTGATTTATAACGGATTTGAAAAAATAAGCTCTAAAAATTCATTTCATGACAAGTTTAGAATGGGCCATTTTGGTTTATTTAATGAACTTCGAGACCATTCTGGTTTATGGAAATCTTTAAATCAAATTTCAGAGAAAAATAAAAAATTCAAAGATGATTTAGAAATATTTTTTTCTGGACCGACCCATAAAAATTTTCATAATAATTTAAAAAATCATGGTTTGTTATCTCAATTGAATTATTCAGAATGGAATCCACTAGAAAAAATGAATCAAGAAATGTTAAAATGTAGTGTCTTATTTATTTCTCAATCCAATACGATTGATGCAATGGGTCGTGTTCCAGCAAAATTTTTTGAGTATTTAGGTACAGGCATTCCAATTATAGCTATTGGAAAGAAAGGTTCTGATTTATCTAAACTTATTTCAAAATATAAATGTGGTGTTTTTTTTGAATTTAATCATTTTAATAAATTATCAAATCATCTTTTGATGTACTATGAAAATTATTTAAAAAAGAAAAAAAATACTAATAAAATTAATGTAGATTTTTTTTCTTGGAAAAATCAAGCCAGTAATTTTGTAGATTTATTAGAAAATTTATGATAAAGGATAATTCTAGATACTTTAACAAGTTAATTCCATCTTCTTTTTTAAGAAATGTTATAACATTATCTGCTGGAATGGGATTTGCATCTTTTATTTCTTTCAGTTTTTTATTTGTTTTAACAAGATTGTTCTCTCCCGAAGAATTCGGTAAATGGGATATTTTTATGAGATTGGTACAACTATTAGCAATATTATTCACATTAAGGTTTGAAATGACTATAGTTTTACCAAAGAACAAAAATGAAGCAACTAAAGTTTCTTTACTTTCTCTATTTTTTCTTTTTGTTCTTTCATTTTCTTCCTTTATTCTTTGTCTTTTTTTTCATGATTATCTTAATATTTTATTGGGTGATTCATTTGATTCCATTTGGTTAATTTTACTTCCTATTGGAGCTTTTTTACTTGGTTTCTATAATATTTTATTAAACTGGAATAGTCGTTCTGAAAAATATAAAAATATTTCTAAATCTAATATTATTCATTCATCTGTTAGCTCTCCTTTATCTGCAGTTCTCTCTTTTCTTGGTATCTCCTCTGCTCTAGGATTAATTTTAGGGCAAATTTTTGGAAGATTGGTAGCAGTATATTTTTTAATTAATAATTACTTCATTGAGATAAAAAAAATAAGTTATTTAGAATTATATAATTCATCAATAAACTTAATTAAAAAATATAAAAGTTTTCCTCTCTATGAAATTCCACAAAGTATATTGCAAAGATTTTCTACTGACATAATTTTTTATTTTACAGCTTTCTCATTTGGCGGATCTACTGTTGGGATTTTAAGTGTTGCAGAAAAAATATTAGTAAAACCTTTAAATATTATTTCTGAATCTTTTAAGGTTGCATTTTATCAGAGATTAACAGTTGAAAAAAATAAAACTTTATTTTTTTTGAAATCTATTTTAGGAATGACAGCATTTGGAGTTTTAGCAGTATGTTCCATTTATTTTGTTCCTACAGATTTTTTTAATATCATCTTAGGGGATAATAATTGGGGGAAAGTTGGGTTATATATTAAAATAATTTCACCTTTAGTTTTATCAAGATTTATTTTTGTTATTGCAAGTAGCGTAATTGCATATAATTTAAAAAATCATTTAACTCTAATTTGGAGAATTTTATATTGTGTTTTATTAATAATTCTATTTTCATTTATTAAATGGGAAAGTGATGAAGAATTATTATTATTTTATTCAATTTTGGGTGCTTTAATGTACCTTTTTTTAGGGATTATATCGTTTATTGTGTTAAAAAGAAATAATTAGTGTCAAATTGAAAACTCTTATAATTACTCCAGCGTATAACGAAGAGAAGTTTATTAAAGCTACTATTGATTCAGTCGTGAGTCAAAAACTTCTTCCTGTTGAGTGGGTAATTGTAGATGACCAGTCTGAAGATAACACATCTGATCTTATCAAAGAAGCAGCTTCTAAGCATAATTGGATAACATATCTTAAGAAAGAAAAAAAAGATTATTCTGGACCTGGGAAACCTGTTATGGATGCTTTTTATTTTGGTTATAATAATAAAAACATAAAAGATTTTGATTTTATTATGAAACTAGATGCTGATATTATTTTACCAAATAACTACATTTTAGAACTATCTAAAAGAATGAACAATAATTTACAAATTGGACTTTGTGGAGGAATTTGTTTCACTAAAGGTTTAGAAGAAAAAATTACCAATTTAGATCATGTAAGAGGAGCGATTAAATGCTATAGAAAAAAATGTTTTACACAAATAGGTGGGTTATTAAAGTGTATGGGTTGGGATACAGTTGATGAACATACCGCAAGATTTTATAACTGGGAGGTATCAGTTTTCACTGATTTAAAAGTTCATCATCAAAGAAAAACAAATTTTAAATCTGGATATTTAAAAGCTGGATACATGAATGGGAAAATGCTTTATTCAATAAGAATAGGTTTTCCTTTAATGCTTACGAATTTTTTTAAGTGGTGTTTAAGGTTTCCATATTTTTTATCTGGCCTGTTCTTATTTTTTGGTTATTTAAAGTCTATGTTATTTTTTGAAAAAAAAATAGTGTCTAAAGAATTGGGTTTGTTTATTAGAAAGTACAGGTATAAAAAAATAAGACAAAAATTTAATTTTTAACCCGAGTCCAATTAGTTGACTTTCCAAATAAAGTAAGTCCTATGTATCCTCGTAATTCTAATTCATTTGAATTTTTCATGTAAACTTCTAGTGAGTATGTTTTTCCACTCCTTGCGTCATAAATTTCACCCTCTGTCCATTCACCTTTTTTTTTATATTTTAAATCATTCATTATTACTAAACCCTTGATTGGTTTATTTCTCAATGATCTATTTGGATTTTCTTTATCTAATTTTTCGTTTCCGTGTTTGTCTAGAGGTTCCTTCAACCATATAATTTTTCCAAAAAAACTATTATTTTTTTTATAAATTTCAATTTTAGATTGCTTTTCTTCTTCTAACCATATTCCTAAAATATCGTCAGACTGAGATTGGCAGAAAATAGTAATTAAAAAGAAAATAATATTTATTCTCATCGTTAAAATGATTTATTAATTCCAAAAAGCCATCTAAATTTAAATTGATTTTCAGAGCTAGCAGGATCGCTCAAGAAAATAGGAAAATCAAGCCTAAACAATAATGGTTTTTCAAAATCATAGTAGCTATCAACAATTTCACCTAAATCACATGTAAATCCAATTCCCATATCACTTCTTATACTCCCAAAAGAAAAATTATTTCTAACATTATCATTATTAATAACACCAATATCATAAAACACATATGAGTTAATAGGTATTTTATTTAAAAAGTTAAACATTTTGTATCCTCTTGTAAGAGATTTTAAATATTTGATATAAGATACCTCAAAATTCATAGAAATTCCTCCAATTCCAAGGTTTGTATTAGAAATGCCATCTTCTGTATTTTCGAGCATATAATTACCAGAATAACCTCTCAAATTTAACCCCCCCCCTACATGAAAATGATTTGTTCCTACAGTGTATGCGGCACTTTCTTTAGAAATAAATCCAGCAGATCTTGAAAGTGAATAGTTCATCATTTCTTCAGGATTTGCTCCTGCTGCAAATAACATACTCTCTATTGGGAAATTTTCACCAAATCCGGTTTGTGCAAAAAATCTAGTTTTTATTCCTAAACCAAAAATTTCATTTTTATTTATGGCGGATAATGTGATTTGAGAAAAACTATAATCGCTCATCCAAGAGGAACTTCTGAGTGATATATTTATATTCCCCTTTCCGTTAACGTATTCATATTTATGAGATAAATCGACAGATAAGATACTATTATATTTATTTTCAACTGGATCTTTAAATGGACCCCACAAATTTTCATTTAATAAATAATTTAAATCATTAAATTCTTTCCTTAACATTCCTTTAAATCCAATCGTTAAAGAATTTACTTTTTCACGATCATGAATTCTTAAAGATAGTGAGTGAGCATCAAGTCCATCTAGGTGTTTAATGGCGCCATGAAAATCACTATTTTTTACATATTTGTCTAATGCAGTTGTGTAATCAAAACCATATGAAATAATGTCATTCCCTGGTCTATTTGAGTATTCTGAAGCATTTAAAAATGTACTATTAATAAAGAAAAAAGAATTAATTAAATGATGTTCTCCTAAATATCCTCCTTTCATGTCAACTCCTAGTTTTATTCCATCATATGAATTATATCCTAAAGATGGTCTGACTTTAAATTCATAAAATTTCCAATCAGGATGTTGCCTTACTCCATAATTCAATGAATATTTTGTATTGCCCTTGTATCTGTTATTTAGCATATAATTATCCCCCAGCCTGTATGTAGGGTCAATAATTACATTTTTAATTCCGCTGGAATCAGGTAAGTAAATTGAAAAAGAATAAGTTTGGTTTAATTTACCAAAACCAGTCCATTTTGGTAAAATTTTGTGTTTCGTTTTTTTAATAAATTCTTTATTTGGTATGTGAAATCGTTGTTTTAATCCAAAATTTGAAGTTACGACTAAATCAATTGGCATCTCCATTCCATTAGGATCTCTTTTTAACTCAATATTAAAGTTTGCTTCATCAACTTTTTCAACATTCGAAACAGAGTAATCAAGTCCCTTGGTGCTTTCAAGCCACTGGTCAAAAAACCAATTTAAATCTACTTTAGTTGATTTTATGATTGAATTCCTAAAATCTTTAAAATATGGATGACACATTTTCCAAGTATTAAAATAATCTTGCATTGCCTTTAAAAATAAATCATCACCCAAAACATATTGTAAATTATATAACATTACACCTGGTTTGTAATAAACGTGTCTATAACCACCTCCATGGTGAAGAGCGCTTCCAAAATCATGAGAGTGAGTATTTAATTTTGGGGTATTATTAACTGTTGCATCTTTCATGTATCTGTTATATATTTCTTCATCAATTGCAAGTAGTTTAAACTCTTCATTTTTAAATAGTCGACTTTTAGGTGCTTCAGAAGAATAAGGTCCATCAATTTTATTTAATCCCCATGCAGTTAAAAATTGCGTAAACCCTTCGTCTAAAGAAGCTCTGTATGTTTCATTGCTTCCATCCATCCCATAAAACCAATTATGTCCAATTTCATGGACAAATAAATCTCTGTAATAAGGGTCAAATCCACTATCTAACGTTAACATTGGGTACTCCATGCCGTCCCTAGCGTCTGTTACTATCATTTTATGATAAACATACATTCCAATATCTTCAGAAAGCACTTGTATTGTTTTAGCTGTATAATCTGCAGCATTTTGCCACCCAGAAGCGTGATGCTCTTGAGCTAGTGAATAACATTTTATTCCATTCCACTCACTTTCCCCAATCCTGTAGGTCGGATCTGCAGTGAATGCAAAATCATGCACATTTTCTGCATGAAACTTCCAAGTTTTTTTTACTTTGGGATTATGTGGAATTATAATTGATGGTTTTTCATTCCAAGGTTTATTTTCGAAATTTTTAATGTCAATTCTCTTTCTTAAACTAGGAGGTAAGACTTCGCTTCTATTTAACATATTTCCCGTGGCTTCAACGATATAATTGGATGGAAATGTAAGTTCAACATCAAATGCTCCAAAATTTCCATAAAATTCTTTTACTAAATGTTGATCAATGGTCCAGCCAAATTTAGCATCATAAACAGCAATTCTAGGGTACCAATGAACTCCATTATAATGTTTTAGTTTTTTAGTTTCCTCATCATGTTCACCATCCCAAGAATCATAATATTTCATTCTTCTTCCATAAGGTTTTTTATTAAAAAAAGTTTTAAAGTCGATATTAAAAATCATCATTTCTCCACTCTTTAGTGGTTGATTTAAAATAACCTTTAGGACTGTATTATCAAGTTCAGTATTTAAATTAATTCCCTCAGAAGAAATAGATAAAATTTCGGTTCCTCTTCCTACTCCCTTAAACTCTTCATCAATTCTATTATTTACTTTTTTTAAGTGCTCGTAATAAGAGTCTTCTTGAAAAGCGTTTTGGTAAAGATGAAAATATACTACATTTAACTCATCAGGAGAATTATTCCAATAAGTTAATTTTTGTGAAGCTGTTATTATATTATCTAAATCATTGATTTCTGCTTTTATTTCATAATACACATCTTGTTGCCAGTATCCTTCATAAGGAAGTTTATTTTTCCAATAATTTGGATTATCAATATTTTTATATGTATTAGGTTTATTTAATGGGTCATAAGTTGTGACTAAAGAATCTACATTCTGTGAAATTCCTATAACAACTATTAAAAAAAATAAAAAAAGAATCTTTTTCATAAATAATAGGTATATATTGTTTTACGAAGATATTATTTTTTGCTTTATTTTAAGGTGCTTATGCTTTTAAACTCATGTCAATATTTTTGATTGAGTGAGTTAAAGCCCCAATTGAAATAAATTCGACTCCAGTTGCAGCAAAATCCTTAATGTTACTTTCCGTTATATTTCCCGAAACTTCAATAGGGAATTTTTTAGAAATAATCTTAACTGCTTTTTTAATTTGATCAATTTTAAAATTATCCAATATGACTCTTTGAATTTCATCAAATGTAATTATTTGATTTAATTCTTCTATTGTTCTTACCTCTACTATAATTGGTATTTTTTTAACATTATTTGAATAATTTATGGCTTGCTTAACAGAGTAAGATATCCCTTTTGAGTAGTCAATATGGTTATCTTTGATTAAAATGGCATCATATAGTCCCATTCTATGATTTTCTCCTCCTCCAATTTTAACAGCCCATTTTTCTAAGAATCTTAAATTTGGTGTCGTTTTTCGAGTGTCTAATATTTTAACATTAAAATTTGAAATTAAGTTTTTAATTTTACTGGTTTTAGTGGCTATTCCGCTCATTCTTTGCATGCAGTTTAATACTAATCTTTCCATAGCTAATATGGATCTAATATTTCCAGTAATTTTTAAAATAACTTCTCCTTTTGTTATATTTTGACCATCTATTTTCAAAAGTTCAACATTAAGATCTTTATCGTAATAATTAAAAATTTTTTTTGCTAATTCTACACCGGCAACAATTGCATTTTCTTTACTTATTAAACTTGCAGTTCCTTTTTTATTTTGAGGAATACAACAAATAGAAGTGTGATCACCGTCTTTGATGTCTTCTTGAATGCAATTTTCAATAAATTCTTGTAATTTTTTATTATCCATTTGTTTTTTTGTAATAGTAAATTAAAATATAATAATTTTGAACTGATAATTGTTTCAGTTCTAAATGAAAATAAAGTTAATTTTTTTAGGTAAAAAAAAGAATAATAATCTCAATGATTTAATTGAAAAATATTTTTCAAGAATTAAAAGAGAAATTAGTTTAGAGTTAGTCTACAACTCTTCTTTCAACAAAAAAAATAATTTAATTTTTAGTGCTGATGATTTTGTTGTTTTACTTGATGAAAATGGAGAGGAACTTGATTCAAAATCATTTGCCAAAAAATTAAAAAATATTATGTTATCATTTAAAAAAATTTTTATAATTGTTGGAAATGCCTATGGATTCCCTAAGCATTTACACAATAGGTCAAACATTACTATTTCTTTGTCTAAATTAACATTTCCCCATGAAATCGCTAGATTAGTTATTATTGAGCAACTATATAGGGCCGTAACAATAATTAAAAATCATCCTTATCATCATGAATGAAATAATTTTAGCTTCAAATAATGAAAATAAGTTGAGGGAGTTTAGACAAATATTTTTATCAAAAAAAATAATTTCTCTAGATGATATTGATTTTAATAAAGAAATAGATGAAACTGGAACCACTTTTAAACAAAATGCATTAATCAAAGTTAGGGAGGTCTTTAGCTATTCAAATAAAATTTGCATCTCTGATGATAGTGGGTTAGAAATTGATTACTTAAATGGCGAACCTGGGGTTTATTCCGCCAGATACGCTGGTAATTATGCAAGCTCAACTGATAATATTAAAAAAGTGTTAAATAATCTTGGTGAAGCTAAAAATAGAAAAGCCAGATTTAAAACTGTAATTGCTTACAAGGATTCATTGACTGAAGCTGTTTTTGAAGGTGAAATCAGTGGGAATATAGCAAAAAGTATTAGGGGAGAGGGTGGCTTTGGATACGACCCAATTTTTATACCAAATAATTATAATGTAACATTTTCAGAAATGAAACCTGAACAAAAAAATAAAATCAGTCACAGATCATTAGCAATAAATAAATTGTTTAAATTTCTTTGTAAGAAATAATTTTATCAACTGCTAATGAAATAAAGTCTTTAATATTAATTTCAGATTTTTCAATCATTTGTGGGACAATACTTTCTTTAGAAAATCCAGGAATAGTATTTACTTCAATTATATATGGATTTCCTTTCTTAACAATAAAGTCAAAACGTACAATTCCATTTAGTTTTAGTGACTCATATGCCTTAGTGGCGATGTTTTTAATTTTAACCGCAATTTTTTCTTCTATATTTGCTGGTGTAATTTCATTTGATTGTCCAAGATACTTTGCGTTATAGTCAAATATTTCGTTATTAGAAATTATCTCTGTTAAAGGTAAAGTTATTAGCTTTTTATTTGAGAAATTATGAACAGCACAGGTTAATTCTCTTCCATCAATAAATTCTTCAATTATATAATTTGTTGCATATTTTTTTGCAAGTTTTATGGCTCCATTCAATTTACTTTGATTATTTACTTTACTGACTCCAAAACTTGAACCACTATTTATTGGTTTGACTATACATGGATATTTAATATTTGTATTTAATTTTTCATTAATTTTTGAATTTGGAACGGTAAATCCTTTGTTCTTTAAATAATCATTACACTTTTTTTTATCAAATGTTAATTTAGACGCTATTAGATTTGATGAGCTATAGGGAATATTTAAAGATTCAAAATAACTACATAACTCACCAGTTTCTCCAGGGGCTCCATGTATTAATATTACAGATGCATCAAAATGAATTTTTTTACCATTTTTTTCTAAAGAGAAGTCTAACTTATCAATTTTAATTTGATTTTTCAAACAATAAAAATCATCATCTAAATTATTAACCAATATTAAATACCCTGAATATTTTGTGGTGTCTAAATTCTCAATAAAGTTTTCACCACTTTTTATTGAAATTGTTCTTTCAACTGATTCTCCTCCGACTAAAATTGCTATATTTTTGTTCAATTTGTTTATTTTAGAATTACATAAAGTTATAAGATTTATTAAATTAATAATCTATTTCTAGATATATTTGTTTTATGAAGAAGTATAGGCATTTAATAATTTTTCTTTTTTCTGCATTTATTTTTTTATTTATGTTTTTTTTTATTACCGATTTTGTTTTAAAAAAACATACAAATCATAATCAATTGATTGAAGTACCTGATCTTCTTGATAAAACTTTTCAAGAGGTTCATAATGTTATTTCTGGTTTGGGTCTAAATTATGTTGTTATTGGAGATAAAAAACGCGATTATAATCCAAAATTTAAAACTAATTCAGTTACAAGTCAAAACCCTCTTCCTTACACCAATGTTAAAGCAGGTAGGTCAATTTACATTACAATTAATGCTGACAAGATTCCAAAAACAACTTTTCCTAAAATAATTGACCAACCATACAGATATGCTAAAAATATATTAGAAAGTAATAATTTAAAAGTTGGAGATATTTTTTATAAAAGCGATATAGCTCAAAATGTAATAGTGGAGGCAAATTATAATAATTTTAAAATTAGAAAATCAGATAGCTTGCCTATTTTTTCTAGCATTGATCTTTATGTTGGTACTGGTTTGCCAAAAAATCAATTTGAATATAAAGTTCCAAATTTAAAAGGATATAATCTTAACGATGCAATAAATATTTTAAAAAACAATTTTTTAAACATTGGAGCTATTTATAATGATGAATCTTTAAATGACAGTTTGTCTTTGTTTGTTTTTAAGCAAAGTTTGCCACCCAGAGATAAACCTAAAAAACTTTACTTTTCTCAATTTTCAAAAGCGCCAACTATTGACTTATGGTTAACTAGTGATTCAACT
>Ga0160422_10001141_pt1 | contig 16517 bp, 14 predicted proteins | sample Fk160mmetaG_FD_108192 | JGI IMG/M metagenome (GOLD analysis project Ga0160422, IMG submission 108192) | Marine microbial communities from the Central Pacific Ocean - Fk160115 60m metaG | ecosystem: Environmental > Aquatic > Marine > Oceanic > Photic zone | place: The Central Pacific Ocean... | reverse complement strand
TATCTGACATCAAATAAGTTAGTAGTATTCTTAGATGTGAAATCAAATATCTTGATGACTGAGGTGACATGCTCAGGCATGGTAATAAAATTATTCTGCTCAAGGAACTCTGGTTGTCTAGCACCTACCTGTGTCACTGTGGTAGTAGTATCAGACTTCATCAAATCTATAGTTGCTTGATCAAACTTATACTTTAGGAATGTTCTAATGTAACCGTCAGTAGATCTCTCTTGGAAAAACTGCAAAGCATCATCAATCAGATCATCTATCTGATCGTCATCCACGTTTATTTCTAGGACGGGTGCTCCTAGTTTTCTTAGAGCATACTCTGCTAGAGTTGCTTTACTACTTGGTTTTGCCATTAGACTGTATCGACGTTGAATCTCACCCTTACATAATATGTAGTTGTAGGTAACAGTGTTACGTCACCTGGTAATGTATAAGACAGTAGGTTGGTTGAGTTACCTAATGACTGGTGTATGACATCAGTAAATGTGTCTGCCTGTGAGAACTGCCAGTCAGTAGAGTTATGTCCATACCCTGCTTTAAACTGTGGACTAACCACATTGATAGTAGGATTGAATGCGGGAGTGATGGTTTGTACCTCTGGTTGGTCTACCACTGGTGTACCAAATTGTACAGGAGTGCTGTAATTACTTGTTAGTCCTGCGTTATCCTTGAACTTTACTTGAACTGTATATGTTACTTGGAAGTCAAGTGTACCAGCTGGTACTGTGAATGTAGTCAAGTTACCTGTATCACCACCTGATAGATCAGGAACTGTGATAGTGGATGTGTCATATATGGTTGCGTTATCTGCTACTCTCTTGATCAACCAGTATGATGCTGAGTGAGCAGATCCTTGATACTGTGATACAAAATCTCCAGATGTAAATGTAGGTTCTCTATTGAATGTCAAGTTAGTTGTTGAGTCTATGTTGACAGTCATAGAATCAGCTGGTTCTACAAACTCTGACTCATTAACAGTTATGGTAGCAGAATCAGATGTAACTGATATAGCATTAGAGTTAGAAAGTACACAACGATACTCATTGTTGAGTGTTGGGAATGGTTGTACTGTTGTAGTGTATGAGGTAGATGTAGCACCATTTATGTTTGCCCAGTTACCACCACTGTCTGTAGATAACTGCCACTGGTAGTTAATTGATCCAGATGTAATGGCAGCAGTAATACTAAAGGTTGCTGTCTGTCCTTCAATAACAGTTTGTGGTTGTGGTTGCTGAGATATAGTGATAACTCTAAGAACTGTCTGTACAGCATAGGTTGATTCTACATCACTCTGAGCACCTACTAGACTGAGTGTACACTTGAATCTATCATCATTATCATCAGCAAATACTAGAGCAGGAGTAGTGTAGGTAGCAGAGTTCGCACCTGGTATATCAAAGTAGTCTACGCCATTATCTGATTTACTCCACTGGAATGTTTGTGTACCACTAGATGTTGTACCCGCTACAGTATACTGAGATGTGCCTCCTTCATTACCAGTTGCGTTGACTGGTTCAGATGTTACACTATGAGTCCTGTAGACAGTTAGCACAGCTGCTGAGGTGAATACATCAGCGTCAGCACCTGTAGCCGATAGCTTACAACGATATCTGTCATCATGATCTTGGGCGTATGTCAGTGTACCTGTGTTGTAACTAGGACTTGTAGCACCAGATATATCATTATAACTTACGTTGTTGACTGCTATTGCGTTGCCCATATATTGATGTGCTTGACAAGCATAGTAAAGGGTAGAAGGTGCATCTCCTGCCACTGTGATACTTACTTGACGACTTGTAGCAGAAGCAAATCCTGATGCATATGAATCGTAGTTCATATCAACACCGTCTAGTGTGTATGTCACACCAGTTTCATATCTATCAGAACCACCATATGCTGACTCTACATCACTAAAGTATATTGCGTGTGTGACGTTAGATGAGTCATTCTGTGTAAATGTATATGTTGATCCTCTACTAAACTGTATGTTTGGTGCCTGTGTAAGGGTGCTACCATATACACCACCTGTTATCCAATATCCTTGACCAGATCCTTGAGACCAGTATGGATGAGCTGGTGTCTTGCTCTGTACAGTAACAGCAAATTCAGCTGATTGAATAGATAACTGCCATTGATACTGTACGGAAGGTGCATGGTTAGACCAGATAGAGTTGTACAACTCTGGGTCAGCAGCTGTCTCTGCCTTAGCAGAAGCACCACCACCTGACGGTGTTGTCCAGTTACCAATTCCAAATGAAGAGTTGAGTAACGCTGTGATTGCTTGAGTTTGTACTGTACCTACTGCTGTAAATGTAGCGGTTTCTCCCTCATTCTTAGTTGCGTCATTTGGATCAGCGACTACAGATACAGTAACAGTTTCTACTTGTAGTGTAGCAGGGTTGGAGAATGTATTAGTTGCACCAGCTGCTGATACTAGACATCTGTATTGATACTCGTCATACTGAGCTGTGAGTGTAGGTGTTGTATATGTTGAAGTTGTCTCTCCTGATAGTCCTGACCAGTTGTTACCATCATCAAGTGATACTTGCCATAGGTAGTTGATGTCAGCTGCGTCACCATCAGATATACTTGCTGCTACGGTGAACTGTGCTGTACCACCTACTGCACCAGTTGTATTCTGTGGGTGAGTATCTATCGTTATACTTCTATTAACTGATAATGTAACACTGTTGGATACTACTTCGTCAGCACCAGTTGCGTTTACTCTACATCTGAAGTAGTCACCGTTATCAGCGTTAAACGATGCAGGAGGTGTACCACCAGTATCATAGGTAGTAGCTGTAGTTGTATATGATGAACTTGTAGCACCAGGTATTTGGTGCCATACTGTGTCGTCCTCTGACTTATCCCAAGCATAGCTCAATGAAGCAGTATCTGCTGTAGCAGCAGTTATATTAAATGTAGCAGCAGCTGGTGCTGTTGCCACTTGTGGGGATGGTTGTCCTGATATTGTTACTACTCTGTTTAAAGTTAATGTAGCAGAGTTGGATGTTGTATCAGCAGATGCTGTCTCAGCACTACATACACATCTGTATTGCCAACCGTTGTATGAGTAGTCGTCATCTACTGTAAGTGTATCTGTGTTTTCTCCACTATGTCCTGATAGACTACTAATACTTGTCCATGCACCACCTGTACTATACTGCCACTGGTAGTTAATAGTAGAACTATCTGATATACTTGCGTTAACAGGACCGAACTGTGCGTTAGTTCCTGCTCCTGCTTCTATCGTTACGTCTTGTGGTTGATCTCCGATAGTGATTACAACACCTGTACCCGCAGTATGGAAGTTATAGTTTCTTGCTTCACCACTACTATCTTCTGTGACTACGATATTGTAGAACGTATCATCATAGGATGATGTTATTGTTCCTGATAGAACACCTGATGTTGAGTTTAAACTAAGTCCTGTACCAGATATATCATCACCTGACAGAGTATATGTTTCTCCTGCGTTGAATGTTTCGTTAGCATAACTCTTAAACTCATCAACACCTACGTCCAAACTGATAGCACTGTTATGAGCAAATCCATCACCACCTATTTTACCTGTGGTTACTTGATTACCTTGACCTGATCCAGATGCTGTCTTGAGGTAGAATGGATGACCAGAAACGTTAAGATCAAATACTAATATGTCACCTATAGTGGAAGTAATAGTTGCGTCATCACCACTATCTCCTGTTGTATTGTTTGCTTGTACAACTATCGAACCCTGCATACCACCGTGGTATTCACAGTTGTAGTAGTATGTACCTGGCGTTACACCATTAGTAATCCACTGTATAGTACCACCACTCTGTGTACCTTGACCTGATATAGAACCTTGAGATACTTGGTTACCTTGACCTGTACCACCAACTGTCTTGATGTACATAGGGTGACCACCCGCATTCATGTTGAAGTTGATTGTGTCACCTTGCTGTACAGTAACTGTAGGGTCACTACCACTAACTGATCCACTTCTATCAGATCCACTAAGTGTATAGTTACTACTGTTAGCAGCTGTTACAGAAATATTATATGTATTGACTACTGGAGTTACACCTTGTTCTTGTATATTATAGTTGCTACTGTTAGGAGCAGTTACATTCCAATACCTCTTAGCACTACCACCTGATCCAGATAAGACTATCTGTCCAGACATTCCACCATGATACTCGCATTGGTAGTAGTAAGTTCCTGCTGATACCCCTGTGGTATCCCAGTATAACCTTCCACTCTCAGCACCTTGACCACCTGACTGACTTAAAGATCCATTGTAGAACCATGTGATAGTCTTAGAGATGTATTGTGTGAACAGTCCTCTGACCTTACTAATCAAGGCACCTGTCTGACTGTAATCAAAGTCAACACCTGTGTCTACTGGTATTTGTTTGATAGTACGACCTGTATGTCCTGCTTCTTCTGAGTCTAACTCAGCAAATAATGTGACGTTACCGAATGAAGGTCCGTCAGTTCCCTCATGAGTGTCAGATATGATACACGCATAGTTGTTGTCACCACCACCTGTAGCATTACCTGTAGCACTGTTGACTACAGTTATCTCAATGTAGTTGTTAGCAGGATCCTGTGCGGTGATACCCCACCATGTCCCAGACTCAATATACAGGTTGATACCACCCAATACAAGACTCGTGTCGGATGTTCTAAACTGTATCTTCTTACCAATCTTGTTCAAGAATGCTGCTGAATCTACTGAGTTATAGTATATTCTTATTACGTTACTACCACTGCTGACTGCGAAAGGATTAGTTGGTAACTTATACTCGTGTGCTGTGTTAGTTGGGTATGCTGTGGTAGAGACAGCTGCGAAGTTGCCAGGATCTCCTGTTCCTCTTATCCAGTTCTTACACAATACTGGTAGTGTACCTGTATTATGGTTGTAGTTGTTAGCTGCTATGTACTGACATACCACACCCGCTGTGATAGGACCTGAGAATGATGTACCCTGTATTACTGAGTAGTTTGATACTGAAGTATATGGTGTAAGAGCAGTCCAGTTATAGGCTGGTACTGTTATATGTTGACCTGGTGCTGTAACTGTTACACCAGAACCATAGTTAGAGAAGTCTGCCCACCTGTCATTATAGTCTGTAGCACCTACAGAGATAGACGCGATATTTGTATCAACTGTGTTAACATCTCCGTCAGGGTATCCTGCTGATCTAGTTCCTGCTTGGAATCTACCCTGTAGAGGTCCTAAGAACCTATCACTAGAGTCTTTGAATCCATTACCCGCTGATCTAACGAGTACAATATTAGCATCTACTACGTCTTTCTCTGTCTCGTCATATAGTTCTACGTCAAATCCTGCGTCAGTTCCTGATTCATTCAACTCAATGTATGGGAAAGAACCACTAGGTTGTGTAGCACCAAAGGATGCGTTGATGACTGCGGGTCTAGTATTACCTTTGTAGTTGACATGTCCACTATCATTATGGTTGATGACTGCTTGGTATGCGTTCATGATCCCTGACAAAGATCCACTACCACCTGAGCTAAAACACTTCAAAGCATAGAACTTTGTTTCATTTGCCACACCTGTCCTAATACCACCAATGAGGTTAGCACAGTATGTACCATGTCCATTGTCATCTTCATTACTGTTTGCTACAGCATTGACAGTATATCCTGAGCTGTATCCTGCTACTTCATAAACTCTGTATGCTTGTTGCTCTGATAAACCATTAGGGTCAGCGTTATTATTCTTATCATATAGTTCTGGGTGTAGACCTACGTTGGTTCCTGTTGGTCTCGAAGCCCCTCTAATACCAGTATCAAGTACATACACGTCAACACCGTCAGCCTCTTCCGTAGTGTTATATACTCCATTTAAAAAACTCCTATTCTGTTTTGATATACGATCTAGATACCAGAAGTCGTGTATACAAATGGCACCATAACGTAGTGGACTATCATCATAAGCACCATAGTTAGAGTTAGATACGTTGTACCAGTATAGTACAGACGCTGTTACACTATCCACTTCAATACGAGTGTAAGCACCTGATGAACCAGGTGTCCCTGCGGTTGTTACCTTGTAAGTATACTGTGAACCTCCTCCGTATGTACCGTCTGGTGTAAGGGAGAATGCCAGTCTATGACCTGTGTTTGAAGAATCAGACTGGTCAAAGGTATATGTACCACCTTGTACAAAACCACTGTAGGTTGCTATCCTACTGTATACACCACCCTGAGTTGATGAGAATTGAAATCTCTGATTACCACTATAGTTTGCTACCTTTACATATATTGTTCCACCACCACTTGATGTAATTATCCTTGTGTTTCTTGTTCCTGTTAACTCTGATACATTATCTTCAAATACATCTGTCTCAAACTCTGCTATTGCTGTCTTACCACCGACTACTGGATCTATTTGGTATTCCTTATCGTATGTTGCCCCGACAACATATGCTAACCCTCTGATCTCATCTATAGAAGATTGATCCTCTGAAGGTGTTGTAAACTGGATAGTTCTAAATGTAGGGAAAGATCTAACAAACTCTAAATAACTATGCTGACCCATTATCAGTGCTTGAGCACCATCAAGAGTCATAGAATCTGCTACCTTTACTAAAAGGGTTGCCATTGAATATTAGTCAGTATTATCCTCTTTTGTATTTATAGAACTCATGGCTGGACTTAGAGACAGAGAAGCACCAACAGGTGAATATAGACTAAGAGAACACCTTTGGAGTAAGACCCTACAACCCTTCGATGGTACCTCTGAGAGCATACCATACAACGTGGGAGACAAGTATGATGAAAGACCTATAGTCGCTATAGGCATAACAAAAAACATCTACGGTAAGAGGTACTATCTCATTGTTGATGGAGATAAAACCCATGCCCGTAGACGTTTAGAGTTTGATGAGAAACATGACTTGATATCAAGTAAGTTCCTTAAGTTTGTGGAATAGTTATTTAACCTTTGCTGCCTTTGGTTCCTCAGCAGGAGCCTCATCCTTTGTTGCTAACCTAAGACCTTCTATTGCTCCTTGTAGACGCAGTAGTTGGTCTTCTCTAGTTTTAAGGGCATCTTTTATTTCTGCCACTTCTGCTTTAACCTTACTCTGTTGCTCGGTAAAGTCTGTAATCATTTCTTCAATGGTCATGCTGTAGTTTCCTCAGTACGTTGGATTTTGGATTCAGCACCTAGGACGGTGGTGCGTATAATATCAAGTGCTTCACAAGCACCTTCAAGACGGTTCACTTTAGTGCGAGCGTCATTAAGATCTGTCAGATCAATACGAGTCATGAGACTAGCATTTTTATCTAGTTCCTCTTCTCGTTCTTTGACTTCTTCTCTTGCTGTTGTTAATTGAGCAACGAAGTCTTCCCATACCATATCAAAAGTCCATTCTTTTTGTTCATTTTCAACGGTACCCATTCCTGCTGATTCGGGTGTTTCAGACATAATTGTTTACTTCATCTTGTATATCTTGCTGTGCGAGAGCAAAAGGGGTGGCGAGATATGGACGTGTGTCATACTTTAGATCTTTATATTGACCATTGGTATAAACATACTGCATAAAAGCATTGATATGTTCAGTGCCAGTATACTTCTCTCTCCAATGTGGAATATTTCCACTGTATATTACCACATCACCAGGTTCTAAGTCAACTGATAAGGTTTGATCTAACCATTTGAAATTTAGATCCCATCGGATGTCACGAGATATGGACAGATTGACTGCTATCTCTGAGGAACGTCTGTCAGAATGTCTGACGAGTTCACTTCCTTCAGTATATATGCGTCCATAAGAGTAGGTTGGTTCGATACATTTTCCTATTATTTTTTCTACTTTTGGTCTCAATGACAGTGCCATTGCTTCAAAACATAGAGGTGAATACCAAGAAAAACAACCAGGTACGGTAGGGTCACGATAACCTTCGTTACTACCCATAGCAAGTAAAGCATCTCTCATCAATCGAAACTCTGTATAGAGATGTTCGACCACTGGTTTAGGAACGCAGTTCTTAACGACTTTAATTATCGGTTTGTATTTTGTAGTTGCGTCTGTCATAAAACTCAGGGTTTGTCACAGTAGGTACACAAGGAATACTCATTGATAACCTTGCCTTATCTGGTAGAGCACCATGAAATGCTCTATCAGGTATATAGAGAAGATCGCCAGGCTTTAAAATACCTTCCCACTCAACTTCCATTATATCATAGTTTAGTGGTTTGTCATTATTACATCTAAGTAATGATGTTTGTTTATTTTTATATACTTTCCAAGGTGTTTCTCCTACACACTGTATAATGAAATTAGAAAAATGATCACAGTGTATTTTAAATGATGGTGAAATACTTCTGGATCCATAGACATGTATATCTGTACATACATCTAATGATCTCTCTATCTCTATACACAGGTCTTGAGTTTTTCTTTTAGTTTTACTATAACCAGTAATCACAAAACTTTCACCACTTTGTATGTGGTCATATATCATATGCTTGTCTTGACATGGTACAGGTGACCAGAATGGTTTATACTCTGGTAATGATTTCTTACCACCATTACCATTTATTAGTTCCCAATACAAATCATCACGTGTAAGACATGTCTCTACGTCTTTCCATGATAGGTAGTCTTGTGGTTTATCTAAGAACTGCGGGATGTAGACTACTCCATCGTCGCAATGTAGATTACGCGACGCGAAGAAACGACTTAACATTAGCAGGGTTGTGACGTTTTACTATATTGATTGTGATTGCTAACCTAGCATCATGATTCTGAGGACATGAGGAAGCATGATAGTGCTTGCCATCAAAAGCAAATAACTTATTCTTTTCTGGGTGACACTTATACTTGATCGTGTATTTTTCCGATTGTTCCTTCTCTTCAAAGACAACCGTCGGACCATCCGAGTTATTGACATAGTACAAACATGTGAAGTGATCTACCTGTGATGATTCTGGAAAATCAACATGAGGTTGGTTATGTAGAAAATGTTCTTCTCTAAAAGTAGGGAAGTTTAATCCACATCTAATTCTAGAAAGATACCATTGATCCCATTGTAGGTCAAGAGCATCAACAATATAGTGATAGAAAAAACTAAAATCACCATACCAATTACTTAGTCCACTACCATCACGATATGCTGTGTGATGCATACCTGGTTGATTTCTATAATACTCAGGAACTTCTGATCGTTCCTCTGGTGATACTGTAACGTCATCTAACCAGAACCATGGGAATTCATTAGATGTCATCTTATCATGTATCTCATTAGCTAATGAGATAGGTAAAAAATTGTGGATCTCTTTCATAATATATTGAATGATATAGAAATTCTGTCTTGATCAGACATATTAGGTTTGACATGATGTGCTACCCACGCAGGGAAGATTATCATTCTATTTGTCTTGGCAGGATAGTGTTGTTCAACTCCACTATATCTAGTCAACTCTGGTGCGACTGTTCCTAGAGCATAACCATTGTCTCTAGTAAAACATATATCTCCTGCCTTATCAGGAGCATCTACATAAAAAACACCTGATAGTCTTGCCTCTGGATGTACATGAACTTGATTATAAGAATACTTTGGATTAATATTAACCCATAGATTTTCTATATAACGATCTGATTTTGGTATACCTAGATCAGCTGCTATATGATGTGATTCTTTTAGAGCATACTTTACAAGATCTTGTAGAGGTGTATCCTCAAAGGTGCGATAATCATTTGATTGCCAACCACCTACATTGGATATGACTCTACCATCATCCTTTTTCTTTTCTTGGTATGCCCAGAATTTAATACTGTCCACATCAAGATTCATATTGTCAAAACCCCAGATAGGAGTCGGGAATATTTCGTCTAAAAACATTAAAAACTAGGGCATTCTTGAGACTTAAAAACTCTTGCTAAAGATTTATATTTGAATCCAAAACATTGAGACCATCTCCATTGTACACTATCTGCTATGAAAGGGCAATGGGGTACGTTAGCATTATAGATTGTCATAGTACCATATGTACATGGTGCTGATGCTACTTTTTTAAATCCCCAGTGATATGCTTGCTTTGGATCGAGATTGTTAAATCCTTCGACGTGATTTTTTCCGTTTCCAACCCACTCGTGCCACTCTTTATACCTGTGGTGACGTGAATCGAGTTGGAAATCAAACCTTCCTTCATCAATCTCTCCTTTGTACGTGTAGATGTCTGTACTTGTTTCTTTTTCTCCATGTTCTGATAACCATAAATTTGCTATCCATCCCTCATCAAATGGAAAGTCTACATGAGGTATAGCAGAGTTAACGAGAGGTCTAGACTTTTCTTTAACATATATGTTACCCCATTCTGATAGATGCTCGTCTATGAGTTTCATATCTTTTGGTTGATGAAAATGTTCTCTCAATACAAACTCTCTAACTGCCTCACATATAGGGTGAGTGATCCAATATGGTAGGTGATGTACCATGAAAGGATTGTGATCCCAATCATCATTACTATTGTTTGGATCTACAATAGGATAGCAACTTGCCATTTCTTTGAATAGATCTAAACCATTATCTTTAAAACACTTAGTTACTAACCAATAGTGACTATGAAATGAAAACTCCCATTCACTTACAGGAAGTAAAATAGGATATGTCTCTTCATAAACTCTTTTAGATATTGGTAATACTTTAAATGAATCAATCATAACCTTGAAAATTAAATGACATCGCTATACGAGGTCCTATGTTGCTAGGATCTACTCTATGTCTCACCCATGATGGAAACAGTATATACTCATACTGATTCGCAGGGAATTCAGTTGCTATAGTATGTATCCCTTTCATCATAGCATAAGGTTGAGACCTCAAGATATAATCATTAGGGTTACAGAATTTTATATTAGAACTACCATTAGGTTTTCTAAAATAATATACACATGATATATGACAGTTACCCCACCATCCATCATGATGACTATGCTCTACTGTAGAGTCTCCTGCGAAGTGTTTATTTGCCCAACCATCACGACATCTTATATCTGCCATTCTCTTATACTCTAAAGTATATACCCAGTATTCTTTTACAGCAAACAGTAATGGTTTCATCAACCATTTAAGTTGTTCTTTCTCATGTATCTTCATCTCATCAGGACCTGTAGATAATCCTGACTCTCCCTCAAAGTTTCCTAGTGTTCTATCTAAAAATAATCTATTCAATAAATCCTCAGTCTCTGCTTCATCATATTCACTAGGTATGATTCTGCCCTTTACAAGAGGCACAGAGAACATAGGAAAGATCTGATCTTCTTCACTCATTCCAATACTTCCTCAATATTTTATTCGTTTTAATTTGTCTCTGAGATACGTTAACATTCTCAGGAAATTGATTGTACGCAGTAAATACAAACTCCTCTTCAAGTCTATAATCTGTTGGTGTTGCTACATCAATAGACATGTCTAAGTCTTCTAACATTCTACGTGACATGGGTACATAACAGCAGAGAGGTGTTCCTGCTTTGACTGTTACATCACCCTCCATCACGTGCCAGAAGAGTTGGACATTGACTTCATAAGCAGTACGTGGATCGAGAACACCAGATATTGCTGTGAAGCGAGTTTCATTAACGAAAGGTACTTTTGTCTGGAGAAATACGACATCATCATCAGCTTGTACACGCCAAGGAGTATTGATTTTTACTACTTGATCTATTGTATTATCCTTACTAGAATCCATCAACCACTTTGTTACATCTGTTTCATGTAAGACAACGTAATCAGATGATGGAGGAGCGAAAGGAGTTGTAGTGAACAGTATTGTATGTCTGTCCCCATTGGTGTGAACTTTAAAGTCAGCAGGAGCATATACAATATAACCTGTCCTCATAATAGAATTTATAGCAGGACAACGACCTATAGAATTTGGAAAGTGTTGTTCTCCATTTACAAATTTATTAAATGGGCATTTACTTAATCTATCTTTATAATCTTCTCTTTCCGTTTTAACCCAATCTCTATCAAGGTCTGATGCCTTAGTAATAGGATGTAGAGTATGTACGCCAGGATGTAGACTAAAGAATCTTGCTCTAGGTTTCTTTTTTCTAAACATATATTCTCTGTTTCAAATACTCATAATGTGAGGGTTGTTTCTTTAACCATCTTAGCACAGATCTTCTATAATGGAAATGTTTTTGTTTTACTTCTTCTAGATATGCCATAGTAAACTCACCTCTAGCCATCTTATGTTTGTAGTCTGTCTTAGTAAGAGGATGATATCCTAGTCCTGCTGCGATGTATACTAGACCACCTAGATCCCTAGGAGCATTTGCTATGTTCCAACAGTGTATAAACTCTTGATACAAACGTGGAGATCTAACTACCTTATCGAACATCTCATCATATGTGAGAGGTGACTTGTTACTATAGTGTCTCCAATACTCTGTATCTGTTCTAGGTGAAATATAATAATGCATCTCTACAAACTCTTTCATAGCTTCTAGTTCATAAGATACAGCATGGTTATATCCATCAATATCAATCTGTGTTATATGTCCATCTCTACGTTCAAACGTATCAACCAATCTCAGTATGTTCTCATGTGTAGTAAACAGACCAGTAGATTCTAATGGTTCTAAGAAACCATATGATAGACCTATACCTATTACATTTTGAGACCACCCTAGTCTTCTCTTACCGTGTTTAAATTTTATATGCTCTACATCTCCACCCCAGTCTACATGTTTTCTAAACTCCTGCTCTGCCTGATCTTTATCACAGAACTTACTTGAATATACATAACCTTTCCCAATACTATTCCATAGAGGTATAGTCCACAACCAACCATTGTCCATGGCATAACCATCTGTTGTATTACTAAGCTCTGTTTCTTTATCAGTATATGGTACGTGTGTTACTACAGCAGAATCATTTGGTAGATTAGGGAACTCTATAAAATCTTGACCCATAGATTTCTCTAGGAGTACAGATCCAAATCCACTACAGTCTATAAAATAATCTGCCTCATAATGATTACCCTCATCATCTACAAGTGCTTTGACTTTAGCAGAGTATAAGAAATCATCATCAAAACCTCCATCATCATAGATTGTTGTTATAATTCTTGCTTTAGTATGCTCTACAGATTGACAAAGATTATCTCTTAACCAACTGCCAAATTTTGTAGCATCAAAATGATATGCTGCGTTCCATTGTTTCTGATAATTACGGATGTGAACATTATCATCTACCATCTTATTAGTATGTGCTAGGTAACTAATAGGATTATAGAAATCACAATATGTGGTATCAGGAAATAATTCTGGCCATGTGTAATGTAGATAATACCATGTTAGGAAGTCACCATTAGTATAATCAAAATCTCCAAAAGGATATTGAAATACATCACCTTTGTTTTGCCAGTTAGTAAATTGTATTGATAATTTATATGTCGCATTACATTCTTTCATCCACTGTTCATCTTTCAAATCAATACATTCTAAGTAACGATTGAAATGACCAAGAGTAGATTCTCCCACACTCAATGGTTTTTGAGATGGGTTTTCTATAAGACGTATTTTATAATGTGGAAATCTTTTAGCAAAGGCAGCTGCTGTCATCCATCCAGATGAACCACCTCCAAGAATACAAATGTTAACCATGTAATGAATGATGAAAATCTACACCCGCTACGTCATTATAGTAGAACTCCTCTGGTGTAGGAAAGTCATCTATCATAGCGTGGATATTATCTTCGAGTTCGTATCCTGATGATAGCACTCTAAACGATGGAATGTCAATCTGTCCTCTCTTCTCCATGTAATCCATAGTCCATGGTGTGATAGGACTATGCATATGTCCCGCACAAATAAAGGAGTTGCCACCTATATCCTTGAAGTTAAATTTATGTAGAGTATCAATATTTAATGGGAAATCATCTAGTGGGTATCCACCATGTGTACCCTGTTCATCTTCTGCTTGATCATCCATATAGTTAATGTTGTCAGTAATATACCTCCAATACTTACTGTTATCTTTTGTTGTCATCATAAAATGGTTACCAACAAAATGAGCAAACTGACTCATATGTTTACGACATCTACGATTGAAGTGTGCTCTAACAAGAGTATTAACTTTACCATCATGCATTGACAAAGCATCTGCTAAGTATACAGCAAAGTTATGTACACTCATCAATCCATTAGATTCTAAAGGTTCTATGAATCCTGCTGACAGTCCAATACCTACAACATTCTTACACCATACTTTCTTTGCTATACCATTTCTCCACGTAATTAAACGTGGTTCAGATAGTAATGGTCTGTCACCTAAGAATTTTTTAAACTCTTCTAAAGCATCTTCTTCCGATATGAACTTGTCAGAAAAATTATATCCTGTACCTATTCTAGTAGTAAGTGGTACATGCCATACCCAACCATTGTCTAGTGCGGTACACTGTGTATGGTTAGTCATCTCTGTTTTTTTATCTGTATATGCTGTCTTAACTGCCCATGCTTTATTGTTGATAAGGAAGTCAAAATTATCCCATTCTACACCCATCATACCACCGAGTATAGAGGACTTAAATCCAGTACAGTCGATAAACATGTCAGCAAGATAAGTTTCTTTCTCACCTACAAGACAAGCAATGTTACCATCATGATCTTTAACACAATCTTTGATAGTATCAACCTCATGCTTCACACCACGTGGTACACAAAACTCTCTCTTCAACCAGTTAGCAAATTTAACTGCGTCTAGATGATATCCAACATTTTTCTTTCCTGAGAATGATTCAAAGTCTTGAATGGCAACTTTATTCTCTTCAATAATTCTCCAGTATGGTGTCATCCATTCAGCAAATGATACTTCTGGATTACCATTGGTTGCTCTGTAATGAAAGAACCAATCTAATATATCAGCATTGGCATTAGCAGGAGCAGTTCCATCCCAAAACGGATAATGGAAATCACCATACTCGCTAAAGTTTTTAAATTTTACACTGTACTTATATGTGGCTTCACACTCATCCATCCAGTTATCTGAGATGTTCATCTCAAGTGTCCAGTCACGAAAAAATTGAGTGGTTGATTCGCCCACACCAATGGTAGGTATATCATCCGACTCAATTAGAGTAATCTTCTTTTTTGGAAATGATTTAATCAGAGTAGCAGCGGTCATCCATCCTGCGGTACCGCCACCGACTATACAAATTTCTTCAATTTTCATAATGTGGATTTATGTTCCTACATATCTAGGTCTGTTAGTTGCGGGGTCTAATTCCCAACCAGGTTCGTAAACTGTTTCGTTCTTGAACTTAGTTAATTTCTGTCTCTTATCAGCAGGAAGACTATTCCAAGCGGGTGCCTCTTCAGTACCCATCTCAAATTCTTTCTTCCCTGCGTAGAACGTTGCATCCGCATCCGCAGCGTCCTGATTGACAATGCTTGCCTTTACAGCAGTCACGTGATCTTTCCATGTGGTAGTACCGTTCATTTGATCCCAATACATCATATCGAGTTGTTCCTCGATTTGACCATACTCAACTTTTCTTTTCATCTGTTGGTTTCTTTCTAGTCTTTGAGAACTATCAAAAAACTCGCCATTATATAAGACCCACATGTTAGTGACGTTATCATCGTCGCATGTGATCCATCTTAAAGGAGAATCATCTCCTTGATATACCTCGAATTCTTCACCAGGCTCTACCACATCGGTGATGAATCCACGATAGTCTACTAAACAACTTTTAGCCATGTTCTTTTGAATCCGTAATTCTATTTAGACAAACTCTAAAACAATAATCGCACCAGACATACCATTAGCACCCTGATAAGAACGCTGATATCCTGATGTACCACCCGCACCACGAGCAGCTTTCAGTTGAGAACTCCTTGCTCCCTGTGCCCATTGTCCGTGAGCACTACATGTACCACTACCAAAGTATGATCCACCACCGTGTCCTAGGTAGTTCATGTGACCGATGCCACCACCACCATAGATGTTAAGGTTACCACCTGATCCAAGACCAGATAGTCCTCCACAATGTTGGTAACTTTGATTAGCACCTAATCCACCACTAGCGGAAAGATAATTTCCGAATGATGAGGTACCTCCCCCGCCACCATTTCCAGAGTAATATGTACCACTCGTGGAACCGTTACCTATCGTACAGTATACACTAGAAATACCTCGAACGTCAATAACTTCTTCAGCATATCCAGCCGCACCACCTGATTCAGCATGTCCTGATCCACCGCCACCGCCACCTGTGACGCGAACGATGATTCTGTTTATACCGTCAGGTCTAGTCCATGTACTACTGGTATAAAATGTTTGAATACTTGCTGGACCTATATTTCTAAAAACAGCATCAGTGTTATTACTAACTAAAAACTTACCTTCCTGATCAGTAGGATCGGGAGGTATAGAAGAACTATTCAATATAGTACCACCCAAGGATAGATTATAGCCACAGGGTAGTAAAATAGATTGGCCCGACGCACCAAAGCGACCATTTGTGTAAACCTTAGCCG
>Ga0160422_10001140_pt1 | contig 16526 bp, 17 predicted proteins | sample Fk160mmetaG_FD_108192 | JGI IMG/M metagenome (GOLD analysis project Ga0160422, IMG submission 108192) | Marine microbial communities from the Central Pacific Ocean - Fk160115 60m metaG | ecosystem: Environmental > Aquatic > Marine > Oceanic > Photic zone | place: The Central Pacific Ocean... | reverse complement strand
TGCATCTCATATTGTCGGATGTTGACTCGTTGCACTTCTTCATCATCCGACTCTGATGAATCTGATGAGTCGGATGATTCCACCGGTTGAGCTCGACACAATGGGCATTCCTGTTTCTTCCATAACCATGTAGCTAAACACGAAGAATGGAATTTATGTCCACAGTCAAGCGTGGTAAAGTCGCCAGGTGTATTGTCTAAGCAGATACTGCATGCTAAACCGACATCACCACACTCCATCATGTTTCACCGAAAAATTTCTTTTTTGTGAAAAATAATGGTTGGTCGTCCCATCAACGAATACATCGCTCACCTCCGCAAATGGTGTGATTCTGTCGGCTTAACATCCAAAGGCACGGAATTGCAGTTGGAGAAGCGTATTAAGAGGCACCTGCAGAAACAGATTACCTTGGCATCGAAACAGAAGACCATCAAAAAGCCTGCACACAAAACGTTGACTGACAAAGCAGGTCTTGGCAAAGGAGGCACTCCGGACAAGAAGATCACAAAGAAGAAGACTCCGACTGCAAAAAAGATGCAATCAGGGGTCATCAAGATGTCTGCACAAGCTTACATCGACACCAAGTGCGGCGGAAACGTGAAGAAAGCATCTCCACAGAAGGTACTCCAGCCCGACGGCGTGACTTGGCGCTGGAAGGTTCCTGCACGCGGAACGAACAAGAATGGGGAGAGCATTTACAGATGGGTACTGTCCGCGTCGTAAATTAATGGTACGTGGTATGTAACCATTAGAAAACGAAAAGACGCATCAACATCACATCACATGCACGCGACACTACAGAAACGCTTGCTTCGGACCACGAATGTAAACAGGGGATGTAGATGGAGATGAGAAGCCAACAGAAAACTGGATGAGCGACTGCGCTGCTTGTATTTCCGACTCTCTGAAGACATTGTCCGCCACCATTTTGACGTTGACAACATGCTTCAATTGGTTGTCGGCGATCATCGCGATTTCATCTTTGGTAAGAGGTGTATTGCTCGTCCTGCACGATTTCTTCAAAAGCTCGATGTCTGTGAAGCAAGAGCGAAGAGAGTTCACGGTAATATCGGTCACGAATTTCTTTCGGGGCATATCAGACATCGAATCTCACAGATTATTTTTTCTGAAAAATATGAGCGACATCGCCTTTCTCAAGAAGACCATGGCCTTCAAGGGGCTGACATACGACGCGTCGAAAACCAAGGAAGAGAACCAGAAAATATTCATCGCGCACGAGAGCAGCAAGACGAAGAAGACGGATTCTGCTGGTCCCAAGAAGACCATTGTCAAGACACCCCTTTCTGCACGTAAAAAGGAGAAGTCTGTTGCGGAGAATGCCGAGGACGACGACGAGGAGAAGATCGCATTCTTCAAGACTGAGCGTCCGAAGCTCATCAAGACGGGCAAGTTCAAGTCGGAGAGCGCATTGCAGACGGAGCTCAAGAAGATGTGGGCAGCAACCAAGGATGAGTCATCCAAGAAGGGTGTTGTGCTCCCTTACACCGAGTTGACCATTGAGCTCAGCGCAGAAGATCAGGCGGCAATGGGCCTCGAAAAGATTGGCACCAAGGGTGACGGCACCTTCATCTACCGACCGGTCACGACCCCGTCCAAGAAGGAGAAGAAGAGCCCGGTGAAACCGGAGAAGAAGGAGGAGATCACGGTTGACGACGATGACGAGGAGGAGCCTGACGCAGAAGGCGACGAAGAAGACGACGACTACGAAGAGACCGAGGTCATTGACAAGGCCCAACTCATCGAATTTCTCAAGAAGAATGTCCAGAAGCACATTTGGAAGAGCATCATGTCTGACATGGGCGAAAAGGTCAGCGGCACGATGACTGATCTGATTGACCGTTTCCTCGGCAAGTTCAACGAGTATGTGCAGGCCGGCGACGACGAGGAGGACGCGGAGGATGAGGAAGGTGAGGAGGGGGAGGAGGAAGATGACGAGGAGTAGACACCCAATACTGTCACCAGCGTCTGAGAAATCAGTGCCCGTAGGTGGTGACCAGAAGCAAAGATGGGTGTGTAAAAGAGATCTGTATCAAAATGTATGACTCAGGATTACTTCATATCTACCTCTTCTACACACAAAAAATCAACGAGATCATTCACTTGCAGTTGCCAACTTGCAGAACACGAAGATTGTTTGTCGTCAATGAGTTCCCAACTATTGTCGATGTTCATTGTGCACTCTGACTCAACTGTCACGGTGACTGTTGGGTTTTTCCTCATTATCATAATATGTAATTCCCATTCTTTGTCATCCAAATCTTGCGCGTAGCGTGTAGAATACATGGCATGCCAGGACTTGTACTGTACTATTTGTTCTGGCTGTGGATCCAGATTGAACTCAAGAATCTGTAGTATAGATGATTCTGTTGCATTGACGTCTGCTATCTTGCAATTCAGCAATTGTGCCAACTCTTTATTGGAATCAGTCCACCATTCATCGTCTATATATTTGGCATAAAGATTGAACACGACGGGTAGAATTGAATTGATCATGACGGCATCACACTTGGCAGAATCAAGCATCTTATGACATCGGTAAAATGTTAGTTGCAGTATGGCAGTACAATCTGTGTCGAATTCGTCGTACTTTTTCATGATCAGCCCGAGCACATACTGTATGTGCTTGACGTTGCTGCTTGGTGTATGTCTAGCTAGAAGCAATCGTACACCATCCATCATGTATTTGGTATTGAGAATGATCGCATCATTCATTTTTCAAAAAAAATCATCAACTTCTCATGATTCCTCCTAACGTCACGCCGATTCATTTAGTCGCATGGTATGGTCAACGGGAGTTGGTCGAGCTGTATGTACATCAAATGCCTTTTCTCGTCAACTATCAGGACAAATACGGCAACACACCATGTCACTATGCGACTCTTCATGGTCATCTACAGTGTTTACAAACACTGATCGGTTTGAAAGCTAATCTTCTTCTTTACAACAATGCTGGACAGACATGTCTCAGTATTATGAACGAAGGCAAACTAGAGCTCATTGAAAATTCAAAATGGGATGAAACAAGCGCATACATTCTTGCAGAGAAGAACACGCTACAAGACGAGCCAAATCCTACGAACATCGCATCTCTCGTGCCCAAATCACCCAGCCAGTCGTTAACACAACGCTAGCAAAAAAAACGATTCCATTCTACACCATGATTCATCTTGAGAGGTTTCTCATATGCAGGATCCATTGCATCAGACTCTGTGCAACCTTGCTTTAGCTTCTACCGACCGAGTTTCGTAGGCTCCTTATGCCAAATGTCTGTCAGTCGAGTTGCTTTAGTGTTTAAAATTTTAATGCACACGGTACACCTCACCAAACCACGCACACTAAGGAGACAGATACTACCGCTTGAACCCGCATTGTGGCACCCGGGGGAGGCACGAGAGAAGAGCCACTTCTCTTGCAGCCAATCATCCCACCGTTCCTTCTCGGGTCACTAGCGCAAGTAGTGTGAGCATCGCGGTACCAACTGGTCGCTCAACGCTCGTGGAAATTGACAAGACCAAGACCACCAACTTTCTGTAGATTGCTGGCAACCCCACTTTCGAGCTCGGTCAAACGTCGGCCATCGAGTAGTCCAACAAGCCGAGACCACATTTTCGATGCGCTGGGCTAGGGCGGGAACGAGACAGAGCCGGATGTCGCATTCCAAATCCGACGAGTGCGTAACAAATAAACCAACCGCAGAAATGCATAAACGTTTAGTGAGTCTGCAGCAGTTTTTGCCATGGGAGAAGCACTTCACGATGAAATCCTAGTCTGTCCAGGTGGGGAATATTGTCGTCGTTACTATTCTTGCGGCTTCCCGCCGCAGCATGTTAGACTTCCATACGCTTCCTTATTTAGAGCCACCTTGAGACTGGCGAGGTCTGCAGCTCAAAAGGATTTTTTCGAAAAATCCTTGGTGCTCATTTTCAAAAAAATTGTCACTCGTGTTTCTTTCTCTTTCTCTTTGTTGTTCTATGTTACCCGCCTCTCGTTTCTTCTTCTTCTATCTATCTACCAGCTTATTATTATATAAATCTTTGTCTTTTAAGTGAGAGTCGATAGTATCAACGGGAATCACCGAAGAACAGAGGGATTCTTTTATCCTTATGACGTTCCTCTCTAGCCCGGAGTTGCCTATGGTCGTATGGCAGTTACGGTGATTCTGTGAGCTCAACGTACTATCGATGAGGACCACACCTTATACATTTTAACAATTTTACGACTACCGTTCAGCATCGTCTGACGGTTTGGGGTTTTTTCGAGGGTTTGGGGTGTGCTTGTGTTTTGATGCTTTGAATCTGTGATGATGCTGCTTCACCCACATCGCTCTCTTGCACACTCTTTTCTTGCACACTTGCACACTCTTTTCTTGCACACTCTTTTCTTGCACACTCTTTTCTTGCACACTCTTTTCTTGCACACTCTTCCTTGCACAGACATATGACAAAATGATGAGATGATGCAAATGAGCTCTTGCATCACACTCTGATCGTTAAGCAAACAATTGCTGAGGTGGTTCGATTCCACCCAGTGATTTTCTTCGCTAATGGAAGCAAGTCTGAAAGAGAAACACAGATTGGAATCGCGAGTCTTGTAACATCTTTGTCTAACTTTGAGATTTTTCAGAAAATGCAATGTGACAAATGTGGAGTCACCGCACACAAACGGGTTCCAGCGGTCGAATGGAATAAAAAGGACAAGTGCAGCTACAGCGTACCGGGCGACATTTTCTGCTTAGATTGCTACAATACATATCGCAACGACCTGGCTGATTTCTTTCCACGTCCGGGATACAGCAAACCTGCACGTTTTATTGTGGCACGTGTCAAGACGGCCACAGTCGTTGGTGACGATGCGATCGTTCTCTCTATATGCTTTGGGAACTGGATAGGTGCGCGCATCATATTGGATCAGCTCAAAGTGGATCCCTATAAACGTTTTCACGTGAAAGCATTGAAGAGAGACAATTGTGCGTCTTCACCCAAAACTCTGTCATCAACGCAACAAGTGGACGATTCGCAACCGCGTCTGTCACCTTCCTCAAACGAGAGAAAGAAGCCGTTGATGACTGAGATGCCGATCTCACTTCAAATCATGAGTGAGCCGTCCGCACCTGCTCAATACTCGGCTCCACATTGGCCTACCATCAATCAACTGAAGAAATGTCCTCGATGCGGATTGATGCGTGCAATCACGAAAGATGGCAGCATTCGCAAGCACAAGAATGTTGCCATGTTTACTTGTAAATGAGCACTAAGATATTGTAAGTCCACCTGCTTTATCAATCATCAGCTCTGTCCAAACCTCTTGTATCGATTCATTAATCCGATACATAGCTTCTTGAAGACTGAAGTTAGCTCCCCCAAATATGAACAGACATCCATAGTGCATTATCCACCCTTGTAGACATTCTTGCGGATTGATCTGGTAGACTTTCTCGATGCACCTTTGTAGCATTGCGAACAGAACAAAATTTGTCTCACTTCGCATGTAGATGCGGAATGACGGACTCTCTTCGTCGCAGTGTGTAGCGAATCGTAGAAACATATTATCCGCGTCTAGGCCAACCAAGTCGTTTGACATGTCAACTAACGGTATCTGCATCGCCTTGCGTAAATCCGATACTGTATATTTTGAAAGAACATCCACACCTTTGTATGTAGTTCCGTCTGCCATATCGATTTCATTTGCCTCGCCTTTTGTAAGTTGACTGGTTGCGGGAAGTTCATTCAGATAGTTTTTCTTGATGGCTTGTGCAGACCCTAAAGCCTTAATTTGTGCATCTTTCGTTCGTGTGCGTGTCTGATCTTCCATCTTTTTTATCAGTCTCTCTTGGTCTTGTGATGACATGGGGCGTTTGCTCCGAGTTTTTCCTCGTGCCATATCTTTGTTTTTTTCAAAAAATGCCACCCGAAAACATACCAGTGGTTGTCCGTACAAGCGCAGAAGCTCACAACTTTTGGGCGAGACATGCCAACTCATCCGTTACAGCATCACTACGACTCAAAGACGGAAACAACAATCCTCCAGCTGGACTTCGCTTGTTCAGAGATGAAGAACTGAGTATGCTTCCATATCGACGTCAATTTAATCCCATGACGCTGACATGGCCTTCTTCTCTACCTCCATCATCTCATTCGTCGACCGGAGATGTACGAACAAGTCGCGAAATCGAACTTCTAATTATGCAGAATGAGATGAAGGAAATGGAGAAAAATCAGTACACGTTTGCATTGTGTGCTAGAAAGAATGAGCGGAGTTTGCTGAACATCAATCGGGCGTTGGCAAAGCATCTGGCAGAACATCCGCAGCATTGACTTTCTGATCAGCTAACGATGATACGAGCGTCGCTTTGTCCAAGGTAGATTCCGGGTTGCCCAACGTAGATGCATTGTCCAACGTGTATGTAATACTGGACGACTTGTTCTTCGTTTGCGCGAGCACATCAAACGGTTTTAATCTGGTGGATGGTGTTGCACCTGTCTGTGTTCTCTTAAACGCAGGAGGGTGGGTGGACCCATAATGCTCATTGATAAGGTTGTTCCACATGTTCCGAAGACGAATGAAAAATGCAATTGCAATGTAATTATGATAGAAAGGGAAAGCTTGTAAACTCTGTCTATGAAACACCTTTACATCTATTAGCACTTAACACGGAACTACCTTACCTAAGATGAGCACCAGAGACCCTTCGTGCACAACAATGCAGTTATGCGTACCCTGTTGCGGTGTGGACAGCTGAAAAGTTGAATATGGCACCTGCTGAGTCGAGTCAAAGGTTGTGTAAGAACCACTGCGTTTCTGATGTGGATCAATGACCTCGTGCGTGAGAATCAATGCCAACAACGCAGTGCCTTTAGGCTTTTCCGTATTGTAGCTGAGAGTGACATGATCCGATAGACCAAAGTAAAAGCCATTACCGTAAGCCTGACCATGCATTCCAGCAAATTGGAGATCCATGCCCATTGGATCGTTCTTGACACCATCGTAACACTTCTTGTCAGCGCCGTGCATGACAAGACGCATTGCAGTGTAACCTCTCGACTTTGCCACCGTTAGCCAATTGTACAATAGGATGGGTTTGATATACAACTCGCTTTTGCACTTGGAATGCGAGCCGACATATCGAAACTTGTTGCCAAACGATGTGAAGAGCTGAGCAAGCTTGGACAACTCCAGAGATTGATGTGAGCTGTGATCCTCATCAAAGTTGAAACGATTTAGCAGAGTATCGACAAAACCCGGATCAAGCTTAATAATGGAATTTCCAAACAGGATGTCGAACCTTTGCTGGTCTGTGAGGACATCAGAGGATGAGGAAGCGGCAGAAGCGGCAGGTGTCATACGAATCATGCGTTCCGTCAAATATTGCGGATTTGTGTTCTTCTGAAGTGCATAACAAGTTCCAAACAATGCATGATCTTTAGGAACAAGTCGAACCTCGTATGTGTGTTGACCAAAGGAGTATGTAGCTCGATCACTTTCGTTTTGCAGCTTGTCGATTTCGACTTCTTGGTCTTTAGGTAGTGGAATCCAGGAGCTATTCGCATCGAGCAACTCGTAATCATGTTTCGGCGTCGAGGAACTACCGACACCATTTTTTGCATCTGACTCCGCTTTCGAGTAAGCCGCATGAGAAATGTTAATCAGCTCATTGTAAGCTCCAATCACTGCTTCACCTATGCTTTTTGCAGCTGGATCGTTGCCACCATTTTTCAAAGATTGAATGCGGCTTTGCGCTGCGTCATATTTTGATTGCATCGCTTTTCGTTCTGCTTCCAGGTTTGCTTCATTCAAAGCACGTTCTTGTTGTAAACGTTCGACCTCCGACTGCAAACGTTCCGCTTCATTTTTTGAGTCCTTTTTTGCATAACGTTGACGTTGTTTGTAATTCTTGTGCAAACGTTCTGCGTCGCGAGCTTCAGACTCAGCCTTCAACTTATCCGCTTCTGCCTGTGCAAGCTTCATCTTCAATGTCTCAGCTTCAGCCACAGCAGTTTCTGCGTCTTTCTTGTGCTTGGCTAACAAGGAAGACACATCATCATCAGAAGTCACAGCAGGAACGGTCACTGCAGAAACCACACTAGATCCTGCTGCTTCTGCAGAAGCTGGAGTAGGAAGAGGAGCTGTAGAAGAGGCTGCAGAAGCTGCAGGAGCTGAAGGCGCCGTAGAATCGGCAGAAGCAGCAGAAGAAGATGCGTGAGCTGTAGGCAGTTTAGTCAAAGTCTCGTTCAAAGCATCGGTTGAGGACGACGAATCATGGATGGGTGTAGGTACACCAAAATGCAAAGCCCAACAATCTGACATGTAGTAAAGATGGTAGGTAGTTCCGTCCTCATCAAAAGTGCGGGTTTCAGCCGGTGTCAAAGACGCGATTTGTTCTGAAGTAAGTCCAAACCGTGACATTGCACTTGATCCAGGTATGGTCAGGGTAGAATAGTCGGGTGGCATTTTCCGTGGTATTTCCAGCTTGCGCGCACGCTTGCCCGGAACCGTTGAAACGACAACGCGCTTCTTCTTCGTTGTCTCCGTCGTCTCTGTCACGGTCGTCGTCGTCGTAGTGGTCGTTGTGGTTGTTGTAGGACCAGATGTGTACACACTTGCCGGTTGTGATAGAAGCTTCTCAATCATATCCGCGTACGATTCATCACTATCCTCTCTAGCCTCGTCATAGTTGTCTAAGAATACCCAGCATTTTGCGGTCTTGTAGAACCAGCAGATGCGTTGAAGAGTCTTTGAGCGAAATACGTTGATAGTTTGATCACCCCAGACCTCTTTGAGGGAAACCTCCCACTTGCGTGTAACCGTGCCATTTGGATCATCTACCATTGACCTGCGCTCGTCATCTGGACACACAAACCGCACAACAGCACCGCTTTCAGCGTTGACTGCATCAATCTCCATCGAAAGAATTTTTTTCGCAAAAAAAGTTTGAGCTATTTTTCGGTAAAAAAATGCCAGCGCGTCAGCATTCCGTCGGACCACCACCTTCTGGTGGTGGTGGTAAACAGATTTCTCGTCCACATCCAAGTCTTGGTGGGAAGAGATTAGCCTCTAAGAATATATCGGGCAAGCGGATCGGTGGAAAGGGGGGCAAGCTTCAATCGTTGGCACCAGGTGTCAAAAAACCTCATCGTTGGAGACCAGGCACGGTTGCTCTGCGTGAGATTCGCAAGTACCAGAAATCGACTGAACTTCTCATTCGTAAGCTACCTTTTGCTCGTTGCGTAAGAGAGGTGGCACAAGATTTTGCATCAATGGGTTCTTTTCCCAATGGTGTACGTTTTCAGACACAGTCGGTGATGGCTCTCCAAGAAGCACTGGAAGCGTATGTCGTCTCACTTTTTGAGGATACCAATCTGGAGACGATTCATCGTGGCCGTCAGACTGTTGCTCCAAAAGATTTGCAGCTCGCACGCCGTGTGAGAGGAGAACGTGCGTAGACAATGTGTACGTTGTCCGGGAGAGTAGAGGTGATTCAACTCTGTTCGGGCATGTCCAAGGAGTAGGGTGTTTCAAGTGACTCTAAGGGCAAAGTTGTTTCACATACCCTGATCGCTTCCTCTAACGAGTCATCTACTTTGTACTTATGCACCCCACTATGTACTCAAGATCTCAACTACATGTGCTTGTCCTATGAGACATTTGACACATGTTGCATCATTTCCCTGAGCGTGGTATGCTTGTCTTAGCAGTGTATGCGTTTATCAGGTTTTGCATCGTGCCAAAGCCGCTTTGATTTGCGCGGCTGTCTTTTTCTTTGGTGCTTTCCTTGGTGCTTTCCTTGGTGCTTTCCTTGGTTCTTTCCTCGTTGCTGCTTTCCTCGCCGTAGCAGTTGTCTTGTGCACCGTCTTTGCCTTAGCCGTAAGAATTCCAGTTTTACGTGGAGGGGCTTTGCTGTTGACAAGACGTGATATTTCGGATATACGCTTTGCCGATGTTTTGCGGCATCGACCGTACTCTGGACAGGAAGTTGGATCTTCTGCAAACTGGATGCCGACATCTCGAACGCGCGCGGTGGCCTCTTCACAAAGAAGACGCATCAGCATATTGCGGTTTTGAGAGACAACAGAGGATGGAGAAAGCTTAGCATGATGGATTAAAAGATAGGCAATCTGCTTGTCGTTCAATGGATCGTAATCATGACAAGCGCATGCACAACCGTCGCCTCCGCTCCGACAAAAACCACAGATGCAATGGCCGCATCCACAAATCCATACTTCACTCATCGAAAAATTAACAAAAATGTTTCAGAAGATTCACTCGGAATTTTTCAGAAGATTCTCGCAAGAGAATATTTGAAACTTGTGTCTTTTTTCGGAAAAATGGCAAACCGTCTATGGGAAGAGTATCAGCACTGGAGTGCTGAAGCACAAAGCAGTAGTGACAAGATTGCAGAGCTACGCAGCTTGCTGCGCAGAGGACCGGAGTTCAAACGAATGTGTGCGGAAATGTATTCAGAAGATCGTTCGAACAACGAAGAAACATTGGTACGTCAACTTACTGACCTGCTTGAGCAGAATAACGACATGGAGGTACATTGCGCAAAGAGGATGGGGATTCTGTCGCGAAAGCTTCAGAAGAAAGGCTACCATCCAGAAGCCTTTATGATCGAACAGAGTATGAGAGAAGTTGACGCACATAAAGACGATGACTGGAAGCTGCAAGCAGATGAACACTTAGAAAAGAGCAGACCTTGCAAGCGAAAGATCCACAGCAATGTGGAAACGATTGTACCATTCGGAGCAAGTGGTTTCTTTGGCTCAACTTCTGACGACAGCGGAGAGGTTGATGTTCTGGATGCATCGTGTCCGTCACTTCCAGGTGATAGTGCGGATGTGCTTCGTATTTTTGATGAAGAAGCCGATAAGAAAGGGATTGCAAAGCCTAGCAAGGTGATCAAGTCTGGCGTCATCGTTTCAGGATCATATCGTGTCGAACCTGCTCTTGCTGTCCAGTTGAAACCTCATCAACGTGAAGTTGTTCCTCTTGCATTGGAACGACTGTCACAAGACGAAGGCTTTCTTATTGCACATGCTCCTGGACTCGGAAAAACTCTATCAACACTTGCGATTTTGCAAGGTGTGTTTTCGCAGTTCAAGCAATGCAAGGTACTCATTCTATGTCCCAAAAGCTTGCTGATGAATTGGTATGAAGAAGGAGCACAATGGGACGGCATATCTTACCAGATATATCCACCAATCGAGAATGATAGCCTCATTTTGTGTCAGCGATGGAGCCGCAAAGGAGGTGTTCTCATTATGACCACCGATCGCTTCAGACGATCATGGCAGACAAATCCTTCATTGATTGCCCCCGACTTGTTGGTCGTCGACGAAGCTCATGTGCTCAAAAGTCAGGAAGTCTTGGTCTACAAGGCAATCCAAGCATTGGCGACCCGCAAGGTTCTTCTTTTGAGTGGTTCTCCTTTACAGAACAATTTAAGTGAGTATCTCAACATGATCAAGCTCGTCGACTCTTCGCTTGATGAAAGTATGCTCAAAAAGATTGAACAGACCATTGACCGTGGTTCACTGGCAGATTCAACTTTGCAGCAAATATCGGAAGCTCGGTCAAAGACTCATCTCATTGGAAAATTGACGGAGAAATTTGTTCACCGAAAGTCGGCTGCTATTCTGGCAAAGGCATTGCCACCCATGCAGGAATATAAGCTTACATACGACTTCAACTTCTCTGGGCTAAGCGACCAAGGTGGATGTTTCGAGAAGACTCAAGAAGTCATCACAGTCTCTATGAAAGCGAAGATTCGACTGGCAAGTGCTCTTCTAAGTGAGATATTGCGTCATGGCGATGCTGCACTGATCTTTTCGAAGCGCAAAGATGTTCTCGTTGCAATGACGGAGAAACACCAGGGTGATATTTTGGATGGTGCAAGTACCGGAACTGAAAGATACAATGTGGTTTCTCGATTCCAAAATGGTGAGTGCGATATTCTCTACCTGACAACACAGACTGGAGCGGTCGGCTTCAATTTGTTTCGTGCGAATCGAATCCTTATTCTCGATCCGTCGTGGAATCCTGTTTGGGACAAGCAAGCATGCGGTCGCGCTTATCGTTATGGTCAGACAAAGTCAGTGTTTATCTATCGTTTCATTGCACACGGATCGATAGAAGAAACTATATGGAGGATTGGCATCTACAAAAACGCAGCAGCTTGTCGGATTTTGGATGATAAGAAGATTGAGCGATATTTCACGCATGATCAGCTCAAACAGCTGCAGTTGATGCAAGAGGATACTCTTACTACTACTTCTGATTCTGTTCTGAACGCGATGATCACAGATTTTACGAGCGTGACAAGTCATGACACTCTTTTTGCTGCAAGTGGAGAAGACACGCTCACTCCACTAGAGAGTGCTGATGCAGAGAATCAGTTCAACTACGTGACTAAGTATCTTCCCTACCCTGTCATGTGGCAAACTACTGATAAGCTACTCCCTCCAGTGGTTCCATGCTTCAAAGACTTTAAAGAGACGAGTTCCGATGTGTTGATGCATCCTATAAAACCGTGGACATTTGGTGTCACCTACACGATTCAAGTGGAAGAAGACGACGGTTGCATCTTATCTCACGAGAGTAAGAACCTTGAGAGTTTCATGGCACAAAATCCGTGGAACATCTGCTTGAGAAATTCCGGAAAGCATCGCGTCAGATACAGACAATGTATTGGAGATGAGGTGAGTGATTGGTCAGACTGGTCAGCTCCGATGCATGTGTTGTAAAGAAGAAAGGTTGATTGTATAATTGCGATTACAACCGCTCTCTCTTTAATAACTTTACACATTTCGAATCGACTCCAAGCGCGTTTGAATAATTGCATCGGTTATGACATCGACGCTTTCTTCAAGTGTCTTAACGGGTTCGGACATGATTATGCGACGCCCGCAACGTGCTATCCAACCAGCTGCAAGGGGAACGCCATTTTCATACCGTGGCTTGAAAGAAGATTCTCGCAGTAAGTAGTCTTGCAGTCGCAGAAAGTGCAGAAGATTGGTTGGTGTTCGGTGTACATAGGTAACCTGAACGTGATCGTCCAGTATAAATTTCGCAACATCACTGCATATCATCTGGACATCATCAGACCTGTCTTGTATCGTGAAACCGTATTCTGATACAGCAGTTGTCAAATCAGATATGGCGAAAGGAGATAGGTCTTGTGCACCACAAAATTGTATCATCAAAGACCTTTCCGAAAAATCCTCTGATGATGAATTCTTCATCAGTCCCTGATGAATTTCATCAATTTCTTTCCGAAAAATTTTTCGATGGACGACTCTTTTCTCGATGAACTCTTTGATCAAGCGGGCTTTACAGCTGGGTCTTCGCAACCCCTGTCAACCGGATACACGCTGGATGTATTCGTTGAATGGGAGAACTGCTTGGTTGCGATTGATCATCCAGCAACTCCAAACTCTCCTTGGTCAATACGTACAGACTGTGGCAGTCATTCTCAACATAGATGGAGCTTGTGTTCTCAAAATGGCGAAATCATGCAGCTGGTAGTCAAGCACAACACTTGTATAAAGGCGTTCACTATGCAACCATACTGTCGCAACTGTCAGAATCGGATTGCCTGGCGACAACCTTGTTCCACACCTCAGAACGTCTTTTACATTCTTGCGGTTGCTTCTTATGAAGAATGTGCAAGCTTTCTGAGACCGATTTCGCACGGTCGTACTCCACTTTCGTCGGAAATGGCAGCTGTGTATCAGGAAAGAAAACCTCGATTGATCAAGAACATCAAGACGCCGAAAACAACATTGAAACGTGAACGTATCGATCGACTGCGAAACGACATCATGCGCGATGTGGTTCGAAAAAGTGAATCTACGACAAAGTTTGATCCATCATTGGAAAAGGCCTTACTGGATTCAGCTTTCTTTGGTGTTGACAACGTTGACGACTCAGGTGTATTCCATGTAATGATTCCACAAGACGGTGTATGTGACAAACCAGAAGATCTTAGCGACGAACCAGCAGCAAAGCGAAAGCAGTCATCAAAGCGAAAGCAGACTGATGACATAACTGGTGAAATGACTTGTGCAACTATTCCTGCATGGAGATGGGCATCACCGCCTGTCACACCACCATCGAAAAAAGCAACTACAACTCCAACTCGTCCGTATCCTTTTCGTAAGCATAAGTAAGTATGTAGTATCTGATCTAAGAACCAAAAAATTTTTTCGGAGTCGTGAAAATGGCACACCTTGGCACAGAAGTAGTTTGGGTGCAAGTGATGGAGGGCAACCCGCTTTATGGAGATAGTTTGATCATGACACGGGGTTATATGCACATTCCATTCAATGTACTCTATGCACTCATTGTGTATGAAAATGACAGTCGCGAGCGTCTGGCAGTTTGCAATCAATATGTACGTTCTGCATATTCTCGCTGTTTGCGATTGTGGCCATTGCTAAACGCATACAATGATAGTATACTTGATGATATACAAGAAGTTAACCCGTGTATGTCACGACTACAATGTATGATGAAATATGATGTCATGTACTACAACATCAAACTGAAGAAACCTCCTCGCGATGATTTTGTCTATTTGCAGAGTTGGAATGAAGTGAGGGACGCATATGAGAATGTCATGGACCGAGAGAAAGCACAAAGAAAGATTCACTTGTTATGGGTGCAGTCTGTACTGGAACAGGGCTGTAGATATTGTTCTTTTCTAGAATGACAAAGTATCAAGTAGTTTGTCACCCCGTTCCACGCTGTTGAATAAAAGTTCTGGCAATGTTGCTTGAAATTCTTTTCCAATTCTTGCACTTACTGAAGAAATTTCGTCGTTTACTGAAGAAACTTCGTCCTGTACCGTAATCTGCTTTCGTTTTTTGTGACGAGGTTCAGAAAAAACTCCCTTGCCGAGCTTTGATTCATCCTCAATAGTACGATGTTCCGACAGTAGACGCATTTGTGCAGACAACTTCATCGAAAATTCGTTCAAAAAAAAATTGATTGAAATGTCGGAAATGTTATGTGGTACTTATGTAAAATGTCGGAATAATGTACCAAGACACAAACGATCGTGTCTGGCTTGCCCTATTATTGAAAGTCTACAACATGAGAATAAAACATTAAAAGAATTGACGGAGAAAACACCAATTTTAAGTGATGTCATGGAAGAAAATCGCAATCTACATAATGAACTTCGACAAAAAAACGATGAAATTCAACGATTGCTGCGTGAACCAAAAATTAACAATAACTACAATAAAATTACAATATATCCTTTTGGCAAAGAGCCAGATGTAGCGGAAGAAGTTGTTAAAAAACTATTGATACCACCTTCTGAAAGTGTACCCAAATATATTGAGCATAAATATTTTACTCGGGGTGGAGGAAATCTCAAACTTACAAATGTACGATCAAGAACTATGCAAGTAATGGAAGAAGATGATAGTGGTACACCAAAATGGGTTTATGTCGATAAAATAAATGTTTTACAAGAACTTGCTGAGTCAAATCTTGAAGAATTGAAAGACCGTTATGGAGCATCAGAGTTGAAAATGTGGAAAAAATGGTACGACGGTTTGGGAGATGAGTGTTATGATAAAATGCAATGGCGTGATCTGGTCAACAAAATCGAGTTGGTTTTAATAAATAATCGGAATTAAAACAGCAAAAATCTTCAATTTTACATGTCTCTTAAATGATACTCATCGTCTCCGAAATGAGCCAAATGGCTCACATAAGATGACATGTTTATAGAGAGAGAGAGATGAAATTATGAAATAGTGATGAGGAAAATTGACTGTTAGTCTGAGAGTAATTTTTAGAGAGAAGAATATTCTTTGACAAAAAAAAGTTATATGTCGAGTAAACAATTTCGATATCAATATACTATAAATTTTCACCTCTCTCTCTCTATAAAAATGTCATCTTTTGTGAGCCATTTGGCTCATTTAGGAGCCGATGAGTATCATTTAAGAGACTCCGTGTATCATTTGAAACCTCTCTTTTATGAGCCGAATTGTCTCTTTTATGAGCCACTTGGCTCACAAAAGATGACATTTTTATAGAGAGAGAGAGATGAAAATTTTCTGGTAGTGATGAGAAATCGATTGTCCGTCATGACAGTAATTTTTTAGAGGTAAGAATATTTTTGACAAAAAATTATCACTCCAAGTGAGTAAATGATTTTCTGAGATTCATTATAATTTCATATCTCTCTCTCTATAAAATGTCATCTTTTGTGAGCCATTTGGCTCATTTTGGAGCCAGTGTGTATCATTTCGGAGCCTCTCTTTTATGAGCGGAAGCTTCTCATTTCTGAGCCTGAGGTACATGACTTGTGATATTAATTTTCGACATTATTTTTGGGAATTTTTGACGCCGCTGTAATGGAAACGATCTTTTATTTTTACGTTACTTCATAGATTAAATTACGTTTTTGTTACATTATTTTAACGTTATTTGTATGAATTTAACATTCGACGTTTATTTTTTTTGTAAATTTATAACGTTTTTATAACGTT
>Ga0160422_10001139_pt1 | contig 16533 bp, 13 predicted proteins | sample Fk160mmetaG_FD_108192 | JGI IMG/M metagenome (GOLD analysis project Ga0160422, IMG submission 108192) | Marine microbial communities from the Central Pacific Ocean - Fk160115 60m metaG | ecosystem: Environmental > Aquatic > Marine > Oceanic > Photic zone | place: The Central Pacific Ocean... | reverse complement strand
GCCTCATCACCTACATACACGATTTTACGACTACAGCTTTTCCGCCTTGAAAATGAAATCAACATGATATTTCGCAAGGCCATCAATGGGCTTTTTGATGATGTTGCCAACGCGGTAGCCTCGATCATTGCACGCCTTGTTTAGTGCGTCCTGAAAGTGATAAGCCACGCTACCAACGAAGTGTATTGGCATGCGAGGAGCTTCTTCAAAACAAGCTACATGCACATCTAGAAATGCTTTAAAACCTTCGTCGAGCCAAGATTGGACCAATGGATGGCTCTTGTGGCGGCCTATGAAGGTCATAAAGCTCGCGAGGAACACATTGGCGTTGGGCTCTTGATATACACGCTTTGTAATGGACATCTTGTCAAGTCCATATTGTTCAATGAAGTCTTCACGAATGGCTTGAGGCAGTTTGTTGTACAAAAACGAAGAAAGCAATTTCTTTCCAAACCATGATCCACTCCCCTCATCACCGAGAATGTATGCCAGTGCTGGCACCTCTTCTGTAACGTTGAATCCGTCAAACATGCAGCTGTTGCTTCCTGTCCCAAGAATACAGGTCACTGCAGGCTCTCCCGTATGTGTGCTGTAAGCTGCACCGTCCAAATCGTGACCGACGTGAATCCGCGCTTTCTGAAATACCCGAGAAAGGCCCTCGGCAATGACCTCACAAAGCTCTGGGGAGCTAGATCCAGCACCATAGAAATATACGCGGTCAATGATTTCAGCCACCTTCATGGCTTGAGAATTGGCCTTCATTTCACTTTCCACGAGGTTGGAATCGTGGAAATACGGATTGAATCCCATCGTATGGAACTCACCAAGCTCCTGTCCTTGTTCTGTGATGACAAGCCAGTCGCACTTGGTTGAACCACTGTCGGCAATGAGAATGTTCACAGTATTGCTTTTAAGCGAGGCGTTCGGCCAAGTCAACCACGCGTGTTGCGTAGCCTGCTTCGTTGTCGTACCATCCAAAAACCTTCACCAGGTTTCCAGTGCATTTGGTCAACGCGGCATCGATGATACAACTGTGCGTATTACCCACAATATCTACACTGACAATGGGGTCCTCGCAATACTGAAGGATGCCCTTCATGGCACCTTCCGAAGCTGATTTCAAAGCGGCATTGACCTGTTCAGATGTTGCCTCCATTTTCAATGTCGCGGTCAAATCGGTCACCGATCCAGTGGGTGTTGGAACGCGTACAGCCATCCCATCTAACTTCCCAGCCAATTCGGGAAGCACGAGTCCAACAGCTTTTGCTGCTCCTGTGGAAGTTGGGATCATGCTTAAAGCCGCAGCCCGAGCACGACGTAAATCTTTGTGCGGTGCGTCTTGAAGCCTCTGGTCAGCCGTATATGCATGAATGGTGGTAATGTACCCCGTCTGCAAACCGAATGTGTCATTCAACACCTTGGCCATCGGAGCCAAACAGTTGGTGGTGCAAGAGGCATTGCTCACAATGCGATCGTCGTCCGTCAGAATGTCGTCGTTGACACCTAGCACCACCGTCTTTAAGTCACCCTTTGCAGGTGCTGAGATGATGACTTTGCCCGCACCTGCCGTCAGGTGAGCTGAGGCCTTCTCTGCATCCGCAAAAACACCTGTCGACTCCACAACAAGATCTACCTGACTGTCACCCCAGGGCAATTCCGTTGGATTGCGTTTGGCGGTAATTTGAATTTCCCGACCGTTGACAACCAAATTGTCATTCGCAACAGAAACCTCTCCGGGAAACAATCCGTGGATGCTGTCATATTTCAAAAGATGAGAAAGGGTATTTACATCTGTCAGGTCATTGATGGCGACCACTTGAAATTTAGGATTACTAATCATTTGACGGAAGGCCAAACGGCCAATTCGGCCAAATCCATTGATGGCAATGCGCTTCATTCTTCTAATGTGTTAAGTTTTCAAGTGGTGGTTTAAATCGACAAAATTCGAGCGATGCGAACCTCATCATCATTGATTGTACTCTTCATTCCGACAGCAGCCTTGAAGGAAGTCAATTCAATTTGGTCATTGATGACCCCTGCCATGACATCAGAGTGACCCTGACGAAGAGCTTCGACGGCTGCCACACCGAGGCGTGAGGCCAAAACACGGTCAAAACACGAAGGACTACCCCCTCTCTGCAAATGGCCAAGCACTGTAATTCTTGTCTCGTAGGTGTCTGTTTTCTCTTTTACACGCTTGGCAATTTCATACGCACCTCCATTCGGATTGCCTTCCCCGACAATGACAATGCTGCTCGTTTTGTTGCTCTGCTCCCCTGCTTGCAACACTGCGACCAAATCATCGATACTCATCCCCATGTCAGCCGTCATGACGGCGACTGCCCCTGTCGCAATTCCTGATTTCAACGCGATAAAGCCACTGTCACGTCCCATCACTTCGACGAAAAACAGGCGGTTGTGACTGTCTGCTGTATCCCGAATTTTGTCCACAGCATCAATGACTGTATTGATGGCAGTATCAAATCCAATGGTTGAATCCGAACCACTGAGGTCGTTGTCGATGGTTCCAGGCAAACCAACCACCGGAAAACCAGTCTCACGACCAAACTTGGCCGCACCTGTAAACGTGCCGTTGCCTCCGATGACCACAAGTCCATCGACACCGGCTTCAACCAGATTGACGTGCGCTCGTTTCCGACCTTCGGCCTCATAGAAATCCATGCACCGTGCCGATTTGAGTATGGTCCCTCCCCGTCCCAAAATCTTGGCAACTGACCTCACGTGCAACCGTTTGAAATCGCCATCAATCAGACCTTGGTAACCTTGAAACACACCCACAATTTCCATATCATGAAACACCGCAGTACGCACAACAGCCCGAATGGCTGCATTCATACCTGGGGCATCACCACCTGAAGTCAGAACAGCAATCTTCTTCATCAAAGATCAATTTGTCTCGCGAACTCGCCTTGCATTGAAGGAGCACAAATTTGCGTCATATCAAGCGTATTTCAATGCTCAAAAGACATCCTCTTTTTCAGTCAAGATAAATCGCACTGATGAGCTCGGTCAATTCACGTGCCATTCGAAGTGGAATCCAACGTCGTATTCAACAAACGCGTTCTGGTACGACAGACTCGATCCAACATTCGATTGCACCGATTTGCCAAGTGCAAGAATCCCATTTAAACCTTACACTGATTGTTTTTTTAAAAGTCATTAAATTATTGCAATACAATAATTAAAATATTCAAAATAATCTGAATTCGCTTTTGACAAAAAACTTTACTATACGATGAATGGGAGGCTGATCCTCACCCGTACCAACTTCATGAGTGCTGTTTTGCCCCAACGCACAATGCATGAGAAAACCACCTGAAACGACGATTTATCTTCTTCAGAGTGCCTCACTGCGTTTGGTGCCGTAGATTTCCACCGAGTTACCGCCTAAACACCATGAAAAATTACACCCCTCGATTGACTTTATGGGCACTGTCGGTGGCCATCACTTTCCCTTTTGCAGCCCAAACTACCTGGAATGTCGGTGAAACAATACTGAATGAATACAATCTTGTTTCTGGGGTAAACATCCCGTGGGAGCTGACATGGGGTCCAGATGACATGCTTTGGTGCACCACGCGAGAGGGTGACGTTTTACGCATCGATCCGGCTTCAGGAGCCTACGAAACAGTTCTGTCATTGAATGTCAACGATTCAGGCGTTGAACCCGGCCTGCTCGGCATGGCATTGCATCCCGACTTTACAAATCAACCTCTGGTGTATTTGGCGTACACTGCTCAAGATTTCCAAAACGGCAACCACGAAAGACTCAGTGTTTTCTATTGGAACGGTTCAAATTTGGGAAATGAGCAAATCTTACACATCGTTGGTGCGGCTGGCATCCACAATGGAAGTCGGCTGTTGATTCTTCCTGACAACACTCTTTTGATGAGCACGGGAGACTTGGGCGATGGAGGAGTAAGCTCACAGAGCGACAACAACGACAACGGGAAAATTCTTCGCTTCAATCTTGACGGGAGCGTCCCCGCTGACAATCCTGATCCAACAAGCTTCATTTACACCAAAGGCCACCGCAACAGTCAAGGGCTGTGCGTTGGACCCAGCGGAATCATTTACAGCAGCGAACACGGCCAGTACAGCTTCGATGAGTTCAACATCATTGAAGCGGGGCGAAACTATGGCTGGCCCAATGTTGAGGGATTATGTGATGGCATTTGTGATTGGTGCAATTCAGGTGCAGAACAATCTTTTTGCCTCGCCAACAACATTGTCGAGCCTCTGAAAACATGGTCGCCGTGTGCGGCAGTCAATGACCTCATTTACTACGATCACCCCGCCATTCCTGAATGGCAGGGAAGCATTCTCATGGCCGTACTGGGAGGCTTCTCCTCCCCTGTTGGAGGCCGGTTAGAAGTCCTTTCAATGAGCGAAGATGGCTTGACCCTCGAGGAAAGCGACATGTTTTTCACTGAATTCAATCAACGCATCCGCGATGTGGCTGTCAATCCAAATACCGGCGCCATTTACCTTGCTTTTAATGGCCCGAGCTACACGGGAAATGGTCCCAATCTGATTAAGGAATTTCGGCCTGCGTCTGCCGATGGTGTCGCAAACTGGGAAGACCATCGAGGATTGGACATCTACCCGAATCCCGCAGCACACCAAGTTACCCTTCGAGTATCTGACCTTTGGACAGGCCAATCTTTCGAAGTCCTGGATCTCAAGGGCAACGTGATGATGCAAGGGCAATTAAATCCTGGTGACATTTTGGATGTCAGCTCATGGCCATCAGCATCTTACTTGCTTCATGCGCAAAACCAAGACGGCGTGCAAATGACACGCGTCATCGTCGTTCACTAAACACAAATTCATTACAATGCTTCGCTCACTTTGCCTTGGGGTAGGACTTGTTGCCTCATCTGCACATGGTGCCTTGAACTCTGACACGCTCATGTGGAATTGGGTTTCTCTAGATTCTGCTTCAATCGCCACGTTCAGTCCGCTACTTTCTCCTGAACAAATTGCAGCAACCCGATGGACAACTGACTCTGCACTTACAAACGGTTTCGGCAGTGCAGATGTGTCCAATGCCTTGAATGCCTTGCCCGGGGTTTTGATGGAAACGCGAGGCATGGGAGGAAGCCGAAGAATCAATGTCCGTGGTTCTGCACTTCGGTCACCATTTGCGGTTCGCAACACCATGTTGTTTGTGAGGGGCTTCATGTTGACTGAAGCCGACGGAACAAGTCCTGTAGAATGGCTTGAACCTGCGTTTTCAGGGAGCATGGAGCTCGTTTCGGGAGCAGCAGCGACCACATTTGGCGGTGCCTATGGTGGTGCTCTTGTCGTTCACGGCACAAGCAATCCAAGCCGTGCGCGCCTTCAAACCATTACCGGATCAACGGGGAACGGAGGTCTGCAAACTCGGCTTAACGCTGCAATTCGTGTCAAAGGATGGAATTTTAGAGCTTCCAGAACAGATAACAGTGGATATCGTGACCAAGAGTGGAACAATCGACTCCAAATCGAAGCGGACCGTGCATGGGGCAACGACAAAATCAAGCACTACGATTGGATTGCTTTTCAAGATGGCAGCTGGGGTTTGCCGGGCGCAGTAGACTCTTTGACAGCATTTACAGACTCATCGGCAACCACTGCCCCGGGGATCAATTACGATGCTCAAGTCAGCCGGCGACGTGCCTTATGGGGACACCACATGCACATTCCCACTCTCAGCAACAAGCACCACCGCAGCAGTTTAGACGTATGGTCACTTCTTCGTTGGACTGACAAAAACAACGCCTTTGGCACTTCTCCATTTTTCAACGGATACAAAGAGGAGGCCGGTACAGGCGGAAGCTTACGTATCCGACAGCGTTTTGGAACATGGTCTTTCAACAACGCCGATTTTCAAGCGGAATGGACCCTTATGGCTGTTGCGGATTGGGGACAATTCCAACAGTGGGACGACGCCATCGAGGGCAGCGAAAGTCAACTCGAGTATGATCTTAATGTGAGGCAATCTCGGGTGCATTGGGCACCGGCCTTTTCTTGGGCTTGGGACTCGGGATTGAGATTGGAAACTTCAGCCGCCTTGTCACAGAGAACGCGGGAAGCTCAAGGAACAGCAGCAGACTCCTCTTACAATTCACCATTCAACACAATCCAGATTCTTCCGCGTATCGGCGCATCCCAGTCTTTAGGAGAAGCTTGGAATGTATTTGCGCAAGCGTCAACCGGATTCAGTGATCCCACCAACTTCGAGTCTCTGTCAACCGACATTTCAGGTGCGCTTCCCGCAGTGTTGGAATCTGAGCGAGCGTGGACAATTGAAACAGGATTTCGTCACGATCGTGCAGAAGTTGTCTTTTATCACCAAACCGTCAATCAAGCCATTGTTGAAGACGTAGACTCACTTGACAACAAAACATTCGTAAATGCATCAACTCCAATCAACATGGGAGGTGTCGAGTGGCAAGTCCGTCAAACTTGGCCCCGTTTCCATGTTCAAGCCTCTGGCGCCTTTCAATTCCACCGCTGGGAAGATGGAGACTTACCAGGATCACCACGGTGGATGGCCAACGTACAGCACCGATGGAAGGCATGGGAGCGCAACCACCGGTGGACTTTGCAAACCTGGATGCGAGCTGTGGGTCCAACACCGTTAAACACGAGTGGCGCCAACATCCACCCCACTTATGTGACGGCAAATGTGGATTTGGGTTGGACGAATTCTTCCGTTCCAATTGAACTCTCGTTGGGCGTCCGAAATGCGACAAACGAGGCTTATTCAAGTTGGCACCAACTCAATGGATTTGGAGGAAGACTTTACAATCGAGCGCCACCTAGGACATGGTACGTAAGTGCAATCTGGAATCTTTAGAAACGGGCAAAAAACGTCGGCTAGTCGAGAATAACCACTTCGACCCTCCGGTTGATGGAGCGACCTTCCTCGGTCTCATTTGTTGCGATCGGTTGTGATGAACCTTTTCCCGACGTCTCAATTCGACTTTCCTCAACATTGCGAGAAGTGAGGAATGTGCGGACTGCCGAAGCGCGATCGTAACTCAATGCTGCATTGAATGGGGCGCTGCCCACATTGTCAGTATGACCAATCACTTGAATCTTCACTCCGGGGTTGTCCAACATCCACTGTGCAAGTCGAGCGCATCCTGCTTGGTATCGGGAACTCAGCTTGGCAAGACCAGACTCAAACTGAATGGCCTCCAATGTGAAAGATTGTCCCACCTCGATGGGCATGAGCTCAATCTGCACAAATGGAGTTCGATTGAGGTCCATCCCTCCACCCTGCTCATAAGTATTCATGCCAAACAAATATCCGTCAGCACTCGCCTCGAAACTGTAGGATCCAAGTCCAGGAAGTGGGACCACAAAACCTTGCTCACCTCCTGATGATGTTCGGCTCATAGTCTGGCCTGTGGACAAATCCACAATCGTCACCTCCGCATTCAATGCCCGCCCAGTTTTTGCATCTCGCACCACGCCTTTGAGCATAGCCACTTCGATTGGCTTGACTTCTGCAGGCAATTCAACTTGCCAAAAATCAAGATTTCCTGAAACTTGGGTTGTTGCAAACATGGCCAAGCCACCGCGTGGCATCACCATGAGGCTGTTGTCTTTTCCCGGGCTATTGACCCCGCGGCCAAGGTTCAGGGGCTCCCCCCATGTTCCGTCCTTTTGAAGCTTGGACATGAAGACATCCAATTGACCAAATCCCGGGTGCCCGTCACTGCTGAAATACAACGTTTTGCCATCCGGATGCAGAAATGGGCTCTCCTCCGTATACGGGGTGTTTATCAACCCTGGCAACTTTCGTGGTGAAGACCACCCACCACCATCCAACCGATGGCATACGACCAAGTCAGAAAACTGTTTCTGGCCTTTGACAGCCGATGCAAACACAAGCATGTTGCCATCTGCACTCAAGGCTGGTTGACTTTCCCAACCCGCAGAATTTGGTGCCCCCAGATTCTTGCCGAGTGACCAACGTTGTGTCGATTCATCCCAACTGGATTCAAACAAATCACACGAACCTTTGCCACGGCGAGGTCCATAACCATCGCGCGGAGTGGCACATGCAGTAAAAACCATGGTTTTACCGTCACCACTGAGAGTAGGTGCCCCTTCATTCAAGGAGGTGTTGACACCCAAGAGGGGGATTGGGGTAGACCAAGATCCATCGGGCGACAAAAAGGACTCAAAAAAATCTTCACCCCCCATCACACCGGGTGACATTCGCTCCTCCTCAGATGCCAAACCCGACCGTGTCAGGACCATTCTCGTCCCACTCAGATCAAAAGCTCCGTAGTATTCCATGGCATCGGTATTTAAGCCACCGACGACTGCCTCTGCCTCGACGCCTCTGTCATCTTGTCGAAGAGCTTGAGACGCAAAAGTCAATCCGGCGTTGACCCATGCCCGGCGTGTTTCAGCTTCTTCAGAAAGTTGACCAGCGTAAATGTGTTCCAGCCTGTCCAAAGATTGCAGACCCTCGTCGTACTTGCCGAGTTCCCATTGAATCTCAGCGAGAGTTACCCAACCGTGGGGAAACATGGTCGCATCCACTTGTAGTGCGAGCGCAAGCGCCTCTTCCCTGTTGGGATGGTCCATTTCTTGATATATCTGCGCCTTCAGAAACAACGCTTCCGCAAACTCAGGGCTTCTCTGAATCGCACTTTCGAGATGACCAATCGCAATGTCGGGCGCCAAGAATCGATACGCTTCAAGTGCCTTTCGATATTCCTTCACGGCTTTCCGAGAGGGCGTTTTAACCTGAGCACAGATGGGAAAAGCAACCCCACATAAAAACAAAATGGCCACAAGACCCCTGAGCAGCGACATGCATTTCATGAAGCGAAAGTGGGACATTTTTTCGCGATTTTTACTCATCCATTCACAACATTTCCCACACAAATGAAAATTGCGCTGTTGTCGGATACCCACGGACACATTGATGACCGAATCAAGCGGCACGTCGATGGGTGCGATGAAGTCTGGCACGCAGGAGACATTGGTGATTTAAGCGTGACTGATGCACTCTCTGAACTCACCCAAGTAAGGGCAGTTTACGGCAACATTGATGACCAAAGCATTCGGCAGACATGGTCTGAACATCAACGCTTCCGGGCTGAAGGATTGGACATTTGGATGACACATATTGGAGGGCGACCACCCAAGTATTCACGTGGAATCCTCCCACAATTGCAAACCGAGCGTCCCGACGTGTTTGTCTGCGGACACAGCCACATTTTGCTTGTTCAGCGCGTACAATCTTGGGGCGGTCTTCACCTCAATCCAGGTGCCGCAGGCAATTCAGGTTTTCACAAAGTGTGCACCATGCTCAAATTTCAAATTACCTCTGGTCAAATTCACAACCTCAGAGCGATAGAATGGCCGCGGAAACAGTCTTGATTTGGAGCTAAGTGGTACATTTTCGGGAACGAAAGGCTGTGTCAAGAAAGACATTGCCTATCTTTGACCCAACGGCATCATCGAGATGCCATAATGGGGCTTCGCCCCTTCCTCACCCAACGTTTTAGGATGTTTGACATCATCGAACTGAATGGCAAGAAAGTTGCCGAATTGCGACAAATCGCAAGCAAATTAGGAATCTCACGAGTGGACAAGCTCAAGAAGCAAGATCTGGTTTACAGCATATTGGATGAGCAAGCCGCTCAACCCAGTGCGAACAAATCCAAGGCCAAATCAAATTCTGGAGATACAGGTCCTTCCAAACGAGCACCCCGCAGTAAAAAAACTGAAGTTGACAAGGGTCAAACCAAGTCAAACACGTCGAGGGGCCGAAGACAAAAAGAAGATGACCTCGCCTCGCCCTCAACCATTGAAGGAGCTTTAAATGAAGGCAAGTCGGACCAGAAAAAAGACGACAATGACCAAAATCGTCGTTCTGGCGAAAGCATGCGAGATCGCAGGGATCGCCGCCGACGTGAAGGTCAAACAGACGACTCCAAAACCACTGATGACGGCGGTAAGGGAAGTCAGGAATCTGGAAATCGGAGCGAGCGGAACAATCGAGGCGAACGCAATGATCGCAACGAACGCGGCAATCGCAACGACCGAAGCAACAGAAACGATCGAAATCACAGAAACGACCGAAACGACAGAAACAATCGCAACAATCGGAATCGCAGAGACCCATTCTTGTCTGAACCTGAGGAGCATGGTTTTGACTTCGATGGTTTGGTCCAAACCGAAGGCGTTGTAGAGGTGCAGCCAGAAGGGTACGCATTTTTGCGCTCAGCCGACTACAACTACTTGAATTCCCCAGACGATGTATACATCGCGGCCAAACAGCTCAAGCACTTCGGACTACAAACAGGAGACACTGTTGTGGCAGGCATTCGACCGCCGCGGATTGGAGAAAAGTATTACCCTCTCATCGATGTAAAGAGCGTCAATGGCCGCAGTCCCGAATGGATCAAAAACCGTGTTCCTTTTAAGTTTTTGACTCCTTTGTTCCCTCAGGAACGCTTCAAGCTGAGTACAGCGCGTGGCACGGTAAGCACGAGGTTGATGGATCTCTTTTCTCCCATTGGAAAAGGGCAACGCGGCATGATTGTCTCGCAACCCAAGACAGGTAAAACAACTCTTTTGAAGGATGTGGCGAATGCCATCAGCCTCAATCACCCCGAAGTCTACCTCATCATCTTGCTCATCGATGAGCGACCAGAAGAGGTCACAGACATGAAACGAAGCGTGAATGCCGAGGTTGTCGCAAGCACATTTGATGAACCTGCCGATCGCCATGTACGCATTGCCAATCTCGTGCTCGAGAAATCCAAGCGCATGGTCGAATGTGGCCACGATGTTTGCATTCTGCTGGACTCCATCACACGACTCGCTCGTGCTTACAACACGGTAAGCCCTTCGTCAGGCAAAATCCTTTCCGGAGGTGTGGAAGCCAATGCCTTGCAAAAACCCAAGCGCTTTTTCGGTGCGGCTCGTAACATTGAAGGTGGTGGCTCCTTGTCCATCATCGCGACTGCACTTACGGAAACGGGCTCAAAAATGGATGAAGTCATCTTTGAGGAGTTTAAAGGAACAGGCAACATGGAACTCCAACTGGACCGTAAGATTTCAAACCGGCGCATTTACCCTGCCATCGACATCTTGGCTTCAGGGACCCGACGCGAAGATTTGCTTATGGACAAGGCCGACCTGCAGCGCATTTGGATTCTGCGAAAGCACCTCGCAGACATGAACAGCGTGGAAGCCATGGAATTTGTAAAAGATCGAGTAGAGGGGAGTCGAAACAATGAAGACTTCCTTGCCTCCATGAATGGATAATCGAGCATGCGAGGGGCTCCACTTATCGGCCTACCCATGTTGCTTACGGCGGGTTACTTCGCGTTCAAATGGACGCTGGCAGGACTCGTTAACGCGGAACGATTGTTGGCCTTGGGCGGCATGTATCACTGGTCAGCCATGACCCTCCTTGCCTTGGGGTGGTCGATTTGGATTGTACGACAAAAAGACAGCACCAAGTCCTTTTGGGGGGACTTCAAGCAATTGACCAAACCCTTGGTCATTTACGGCATTACAGCTTCCTGTGCCGTTTGGGCATGGAATCATGCAGTGGCGTTGGAGGCCACAGAACTTCGCAAGGCTTTACGTTTGGCTCAAATTGAGGAGCGCACTGCAAGCGAAAAAGCATTCACAGCGTTTGTAGAAAGTCAAAAAATGGAGACCTCCGAAAAATTTCCAGACCGAGAATCGTACCGAAAAAATGCAACCTCGCAGGTCGACTGGATGCTCTCGGGAGGAGTGACTTTGGTTTTGTCCTTGATCACTTATTTGTTTGCTGCGCTGCTTTTGTCTTTGTGCTCAACGGTGTTGTTGCATCAGATTTGGGGCGTTGCCGCGTCGTGATGACGTAATTTGGCCCCGAATGAATCGCATTACTTCTCTTCTTGGATTGATTTTGATGTTGGCGGCCTCCTCGGCACTCAGCCAGAGCGGTCGCAAGAATCTGCCAAATTTCGATGCCCGTCCGTACCACTTTGGCTTCATTCTCTCAGCCAACTCCAGTGACTTCAATTACGCCATCGCCGACAGCGTTGCAGATGGTTTTCGCGGTGTAACAAATCTGCCTCAAGCAGGGTTTAACATGCACCTGATGGCGTCATATACGCTTTCTCGTCATTTGCGCCTTCGATTTGTTCCGGGATTGAGTTTTCAGGACCGTGGTTTGAATTACGTCATCCAAGGATCCAACGATGTCGTCAAACGCACCGAAGCTGTCAATCTGGACATTCCCCTGCTTCTCAAGTGGAGAACGGATCGCGTCGACAATGTCGCTGCTTACGCTCTTTTTGGGGTAAAGTATGCACGCGACTTTCAATCGCAAGAGGATGTCAATCAGCAGTTGCAGTCAGACAACATCCTCCGACTCAAGTCGGGAAACATCGCAGCGGATTTTGGAGCAGGTATCGACATCTTTCTTCCCTATTTCAAATTTTCAATTCAAGCCAAAACCGAACACGGCCTGCGCAATGTCCTCATCCCTGACGACAGCATCTACGCAACCCCCCTCGACTTTTTGAGAACGAGAAGTTTTGTGCTTTCATTTTGCTTTGAAGGATAGGACATTCCGAGATGGAGGATTCATATCTCACGCTGGAAGGTCCGTGTGAAGGTCTATTCAAATCAAAAGGCTCCAAGCACTTTGGATACGGATTTCCAATTGGGTCGGAAGTCGAAGCCAAGTCGCACTTAGAGTCATTGAAGAGGCAACACCACGCCGCACGGCACATCGCATACGCGTGGATGTTGGGATTCGATGGCAACCATCACCGTTCCAGTGATGACGGTGAGCCAAGCAACACCGCAGGACCACCCATTCTTGGTGTCATTCGTGCCCACACTTTGACGCACGTCCTGTTTGCCGTTGTGCGTTATTTCGGAGGAACGAAGCTTGGCGTCGGAGGACTCATTGAAGCTTACCGTGAGGGCGCAGCCGATGCCTTGCGCAATGGCACCATTGTTGAACGCATTCGAACCGAACGTCATCGCATTTCATTTGCATACGAGCACATGGGTATCGTCATGGGTCTGATAAAGCGCTGGGAACTGGACCCTGTAAACACGAATTTTCAGATTTCGTGTTTTCTGGATGTGGATGTCAGGTTGAGACAGACCGAGGGATTTGTCAGAGCCGTTCGAGAAACGAGGGTCGCAGATATCCGAAAGGTGTGATTCTCAAAGCTTGGACACCCAATACACCCAGCGTTCTTCGCCCAAGCTGTAGCGGTTGTAGCACTCTTCTCCGAGCATGTCTAACATGTCAACTCGTTCGAGGTGGAATCCCGCCTCACGCAATCTTTTTGGATAATCTTCATAACCATACAGCCGAACGTGATCTTGCTGCCAATACCGCCTTTCGCGTTCCATGGGATCGGTTATGCTCAAATCCTCGTCGGTCTCCCGGTTTTTGTAATTGACTGGCACTTGAATCACACCCCAACCACCACGCTTCATCACTCGATAAAACTCTTGCAGCACTCGTCGATCATCGACAACGTGTTCTAGGAGGTGATTGGCCATGACCACGTCAAAGCTGTCGTTCTCAAAAGGAATGTCGTGGCAGTCAAAATGATGATCGGCCCAAGGGCTATTGAGATCCCCGGTAACGTAGTCGAGATTCGTTTGGGTCTTGAAACGGGTCAAATAGCAGTATTCAGGTGCGAGATGCAACATCCGCAAGGGCGCCTCAAAAAAAGGTGTTTTGCGCTGCAAAAACACCCAAACTGCACGGTGACGTTCCAAACTCAAACTGTGAGGTGCCAAAGCATTGGGTCTGCTTCGCACTCGGCCATAAGGCAGCATCTTCCGATAAGATTTGCCAACAATGGGATCTTCCAATGCATCGCCAGCGTATGTCCATGCAATACTTTGCAAGGCCAAGTGAGCCCCACGTTGCAACACTGTTCTCGGAACCCACCTGGTCAATGCACTCACCAATCCCATGCCTTAAAAATAAGGCGGGACCAGGTGGTCCCGCCTTTGTTGCGATGTTGAGTTCCCAATTCTCACTCAACGACCAAAGGATTGTACTGCAATCCTTGGCTCGTCTGGGCTCGAACTGCATACCAACCAGCGGGCCAATTCACCGTAAGACTCCCCTCCCAAGTTCCCTCGTGGACTACTCTTCCATGCACATCCGCAATTTGCAGGAATGTGCCCAGCGCAAGTTGCGGCAAGCGAAGCTCAGAGCCTCTCACCGCCGGGTTCGGCATCACCGACCACAAACCCTGCACATCCTCGTTCATACCTGAGGCGCTTTCAACCGTCACGGTTACCCCGACGCGATCAGAGACACACTCTATGGTTTTAGGCTCAGCCTTCCACTCATAGAAAAAGTAGTAGTAATCCAAGCTCGGCCCAGCTGTGCTGTTGGTGATGGTCAACAAATCACCCACTTCATATGGGTAATTCAGATCAGAGTCGGTACCCTCACGCCACAATTGTGGATTGTCTGACGTACAGCGTAAACCATAATTTACACCCGGCTCAATGTCCCAATCCAACTCCAAAACAAATTCACCAGCCTCCACATCCACAGAAGTGGACTCAAGGACGATTCCAAACTCATCGATGAGCTCAAATTCTCTCTCGTAAGTGCCGTTCGCAAACAGGGTTACACTGTTGAGACGAATGCTTTCGAAGACATCAAATTCCAACCACCTAGCGCTGTTGGAGTGATAAGCACCGCCATTTTGATTCTCCAATTCGCCACCAATCTCTTCAATGCCCTCCGTAATGCGTACATCCTCTGCCCAAAATGTTGATGTCGCATCGACTTGTGGCGAATATGTGTTGCCCTCAGCGAGTAAATTTCCGCCTGTCGACCAATCGTACCAACGGATGTTTTCGCCCGTCGCGGTCAAGTCCACAGTTGCTGGAGCAGTTATCGTAACATCTTCACTCACCTCGGGGTTGGACAACGGCGCATCGTATACCTCAACAAATAGCGTGTCTGAGGTTCCCTCATTGCCACAAATGTCTACACTGTACACTGCATAGGCACCAGATGTGGTTACATCGATGCTTTGTGACTCCGCGCCCGTTGACCATGTGTAGTTGTCTGCATTGGACGCCGTCAACGTCAACACAGTGCCATCGCAAAGATCTGTGCTTCCATCGAAGTCAATGGTGGGTGCATTTCCAAAAATTTCACTGACGGTAAGGAGATTGGAAACCCCTGCACATCCAGCATCGTCGTAAACGAGGACAGAATACGCTCCTGTCGTTGTCACCTCAATGGAGGCCTCTTCAGAGCCATTGGACCAAGCGTAAGAGACAAAACCTTCCGGCGCTGTCAACGTGACAGATTCACCCGGACAAAATACTTCCGCACTGGATACAGCAGTCACCTCCACCAGACACGGGACCTCCAACACATTGTGATATTGATCGATGCCAGGGTTGTCGATGACTGTTTCTGCTCCGCTCGGCCACTTGACCACCGCCTGGTCGACTGCATCATGATCACCTAGTCCAAATCGACACATGAACGTGCATGTGATGCCATAGCTTTCACCTCCCCGAATCTCGCGAACCATCGTACCAAAATCACCAGACAATTCTACCTTGGCACCAACAGCATCTACGTTGCTTTCGAATCCATCTAGATCAAACGCAATCCAGTGATTGTCGTTGCCATCGTTGACCCACAAAATGTCAGGATTGTCGTTGTCAGGGCTCACATAATTGTTTCCGTAACTCGCGTAGACATCCAGTTGCCCGTCTCGGTTCACATCACCCGACGCAAAGCTGTGCATGGTGTCGTTCCATGGAAACAGATTCGGCACCTCTGAGAACGTTTGATCGCCGTTGTTGCGAAAAAATCCGTCATCGCCACCCGTGTAGATCAAATCCACAAAGCCGTCGTTGTCAAAATCATCCATTTTCGCCTGAAGAAAAAATCCAGAAATCTCAAGGCCACTTCCAGAAGTGATGTCTGTGAAATATCCCGTACCATCGTTTTCGAGGAGCTTGATGGTGGAGCTGTGATTGGTTGCCAAACAATCAAAATCGCCATCGTTGTCAATGTCTGCGAAGTCAGTTGTCCAACTTTGCTCGTAAAGCACAAGGCCTCTTTCGAGCGCCTCTTCCGTCCAACCGCCATTGCCGTCATTCACCCACAATTGATTGATGCGTCGAGGGTCGTTGGGGTCATCGACAAACTGACGACACTTGGCGATGAACAAATCAATGTCACCATCGCTGTCAAAATCGGTCCAAACAGTACCGTAGTTTCCGCTGTGGTCGGTGTTTGGATAGTTCTGAAAGTCGTAATCGGTCAAGTCAATGAATTCTGGCGCAGGATCCAGAGCACCATTGGCGTCACCTTTCCACATGCGACTCAACGCATCGTCATGACAGCCGAATACATCTAAAATGCCATCGTTGTCAATGTCAACCCAATTGCACGCCTGCATGAACATGCTGCCATTTGCAAGCTCAGAGCTCTCGTGAACACCAGGTGCTGTAATTCTTTGCAAGAACACT
>Ga0160422_10001138_pt1 | contig 16535 bp, 17 predicted proteins | sample Fk160mmetaG_FD_108192 | JGI IMG/M metagenome (GOLD analysis project Ga0160422, IMG submission 108192) | Marine microbial communities from the Central Pacific Ocean - Fk160115 60m metaG | ecosystem: Environmental > Aquatic > Marine > Oceanic > Photic zone | place: The Central Pacific Ocean... | reverse complement strand
CTCAGCCTTGCAGCGGCAGCAGTTAGTTTAAGCGCTACCGATTCATTTGGATTTCATTTATGGATTGATATCGTCATTGCCCATGTTGTAAGCACTTTAGTAATTTTTTTATTCAGTACCTTTTATTCTAATTCTAGCTTGTATGATCCTTATTGGTCTGTAGCACCAGTTCCTATTTACTTTTTCATTGCTTTATCTGATGAAAATGGGATTAACCTAGAACGTATTTTTCTGGTGGGTATTCCGGTTTGTTATTGGGCATTCAGATTGACTCATAATTGGTTGCGCACTTGGCCAGGTTTATCCAAAGAAGATTTTAGATATGTGAATCTGTACGAAACTTTTGGATCTTTCAAATGGTTCATAAATCTTTTTGGGATTCATCTTTTTCCTACTTTGATTGTAAATTTGTGTTTGTTCCCTTTATATTTTTATTTTATTGAAAACTCAGCAGATGTAACTTCATTTGATTATTTAATATGTTTGTTTACTCTCTCTATGGTTTTACTTGAACAGATATCCGATGAACAAATGCATATTTTTAAAGCGAATAATGAGAATAAAGGGAAGACCATGAATGAGGGTTTATGGAAATATTCTCGTCATCCAAACTACCTTGGCGAAGTAGGTTTTTGGTTTGGATTATGTGGTTTTGGGTTAATCGGTACAAATGGTTCTGTTTTTCTTTTGATTTGCCCTATAGCCATGTTATTAATGTTTATGTTTGCATCTATTCCAATGATGGATAATAGAAGCCTAGAAAATAGACCTGATTATGCAGATTATATGAAAAAAACTTCCTCTTTAATGCTTTTTCCAAGCAAAAAATGACGACTCATCAATTAGTAATGCTGGTTTGGAGCTTGGTAGGCCTGTCAGTATTTATTTATTTATTTTATCAAACAGCACCTTACGGAAGACATCAAGAAAAAGGGTGGGGCTTTGAAATAAGTTCTCGATGGGGTTGGATCCTTATGGAATCTCCAGCTTTCTATTTAATGTTAATTTTCTTGATTTTGAATTTTTCAAATAGTTCAAATTTTTCAATTTTTGCTGCTATCTTATTTATGATTCATTACTTTAACCGAAGTTTCATTTGGCCAATTAGAGCAAGAATAAAAAATAAGAGCATGCCAGTGACTATAGCTTTATCTGCTTTTTTATTTAATTTTGTTAATGTTTATATCCAAGGAACTTGGCTGTTTTATATATCAGACTATGCAACTAGCCATTTTTATTCTGTTCCATTTTTCTTGGGTCTTAGTCTTTTTTTTATTGGAATGTTTATAAACATTAAATCAGATGAAATTTTATTCTCTTTAAGAAACAAAAATGAGGGATATCAAGTACCAAAAGGGTTCATGTATAAATATGTATCTTGTCCGAATTATTTAGGTGAGTTTATAGAATGGTTGGGGTGGGCAATAATGACATTTAGCACAGCCGGTTTTGTATTTTTTTTCTGGACAGTAGCTAATTTACTTCCAAGAGCTGTTGCCAACCACAAATGGTACAAAGATAACTTTGAAGATTATCCTAAAGATAGAAAAGCTGTAATTCCTAAACTTTTATAGTTTTTCTTCTATTTTGTCTATTCTCTTTTCTAGTTCAGAGATCCTCGTGAGAATCTCATTGATTTCATCACTTTTAGCAAAACCAGCGCCTTGAATATATTTTTCTAATGCAGGTTTTAGGATTTTTTCTATATTTTTGATGTCTTTTGCAATAGTAAAAGGATTCATAATTTTTGTAAGTTAATTGTTATAATTTTAGCATTCGGAGGGAGAAATGGATTTAACAACAAAAGTTATTTTGATTGTCTTATTTGTGTTTTTTGCAACACTCTCTCTTTTTTTTATTATCGATCCTAATTTAATTAGTGTTTTTCCTGGAGCAGGTTTTACTGAGGAGGAAATGTATGAGTGGAGATTACGAACAATCATTCCTTCTCTTTATCTTACAATTTGTTATTTCATTTACAGATTTTTTGCAGGAAAAAATCCAACCTCAACTTTGTGGCCCATTTATATTGTGATAACTTCATTTGCAATTACCCAGTTTATAGCTTTTTTCTTTATGGGAATTTCAATAACTCAAGTCGTCTGCTTTCTAATAACAATCGCCACAGCTTTTGCTCTTAGAATGGCTGACTTAAAAAGAAGTAGGCAAATAATAGGTAGATTCTAGCAGTGTCTTCTCAGGCTCAAGGACTTCTCTGTCAATATTTATCCGAGGATATGTCTGGCATAAATTTAGGAACTTTAGACCTACCAGAAATCGAAAAAGATTTAGTAAAAATAAAAATATCACACGCTTCATTAAATTTTCCAGATTGGTTGATGTCCCAAGGAAAATATCAAAGAAAACCAGAACTACCATTTTTCTTAGGTATGGAAGGCTCTGGAATTATTGAATCTATTGGTCCGGATGCAAAAGAGTTACAAATTGGTGATGAAGTAATGTTTGGCGGTTGGGGACATGGGGCAATGGCCAACTATATTGTTTTACCTGCATCCAAAATAACAAAGAAACCTGGTGCTTTAAACATGGCAGAAGCAGCTGCTTTTGCCACTGCTTATACTACTGCATATGTCTCATTGATTAGGAGAGGGGAGATGAAACCCGATGATGTAGTTCTCATTCATGGTTCATCAGGTGGAGTTGGTATGGCTGCTGTTCAACTTGCAAAAATGTTTGGCAATAGGGTGATTGCAACGGGAACATCTGATGAGAAACTCCAAATTGTTAAATCATGGGGGGCAGATCATGTCTTGAATACTTTGAAAGATGGCATTACTGCTTTTAGAGAAGAAGTTAAAGATCTAACTGATGGTAAAGGAGCTGATGTTATCTATGATCCAGTAGGAGGAGATGTTTTTGATGAGTCCATTCGTTGTATAAATTGGAATGGAAGATTATTAATTGTTGGTTTTACAAGCGGGAGATTGCCTAGCCTGCCAGTAAATATAGCCCTTATAAAAGGTTTTTCGGTAATTGGCGTCAGAGCTGGTGAATACGGTATTCGAGATCCTGAAAAGGGAGCAGAAACGAAAAAAATTATCCATGAACTTGCGGAGACAGGAAATTTAAAGCCACATATATGTAGAGAATTTAATCTAACTGATGCAAAAGATGCCTTGGTATATTTATCTGAAAGAAAATTAGTTGGAAAAGTGGTTATCAAAAATAATTTATGAATTACCTATCATCTAAGCTGTATGAGAAAAAATCATACGGTTACTTTGTCCTAGGAGTTTTAACTACTGTTTATAGTTTTAACTTCATCGACAGACAGCTTCTAGTAATTCTCCAAGAATCTATCAAGGCAGAAATGGGTTTATCTGATACTCAGCTAGGACTTTTGTCTGGTTTCTCTTTTGCAATATTTTATGTTTCCTTTGGTATCCCGTTAGCAAAATTAGCTGATACTTGGATAAGGAGAGATGTCATAGCCATTTCTTTAACTGTTTGGAGTTCGATGACTGCTGTTAGTGGATTTGCTCAAAATTTTATACATCTATTGCTAGCAAGAATTGGTGTTGCTATTGGAGAAGCTGGAGGCAGCCCTCCAGCACATGCTATGGTCTCTGATATTTTTAATCAGGAGCAAAGAGCGACAGCTTTAGCGATTTATTCAACCGGCATTAACATTGGAATATTATTTGGTTTTCTATTAGGTGGCTGGATAAATGAATTTTATGGATGGCGAACAGCATTCCTTGTTGTTGGACTTCCCGGGATAGCCCTAGCTATTTTCTTGAAATTAGCTGTAGCTGAGCCCAATAGAGGAATGGCTGAAGAAAAAGTTGACGATGGAAGTGCTCCAAAGCTTAAAGAGACTCTAAAGCATCTGTGGTCAAGAAAATCATTCAGACACTTATCTATAGCGTGCGGGATTCATGCTTTTGTTTCCTATGGGGCAGGTAATTTCCTTCCCTCATTATTTTTAAGATTGCATGATATTGAGACAGGAGAGTTGGGAACTTGGTTAGCATTAAGCTCGGTTGCAGGTGGAGTTGGAACCTTCATGGGAGGGTATCTTTCCGATAAATTAGGCAAGCAAGATCCTAGGTGGTATCAATGGGTACCTGCTATAACTACACTTATCTATCTTCCCTTTACTTTATTTATATATTTAACAGACCAAACTTATTTAGCTTTGATGACCACTTTCATCACAGGTATGTTATTCAATGCTTATTTGGCACCAAATTTAGCAATAACTCACTCATTGGTTGGATTAAGAATGAGGGCAATGTCCTCTGCGATATTATTCTTTATTCTTAATTTCATTGGTTTAGGATTTGGTCCTATGGTTATTGGATTTGTTAGCGATATGATTAATCCAACTTACGGAATAGAGTCGATACGTTATGCATTACTTATAGTAATACCTATTTCAACAATATGGTCTGCCACTCATTATTTTATAGCTGCAAAGCATATTAGGAGCGATCTAGAATTAGCACCAAAATAAAATGCCAAAAAAAATATTAATATTCTTATCGATTGCTCTTTTTTTGTATCTATTTGATTGGTTTTTAAATAGTGATGACGAAAATATGATTTACGTTAGCGATAATGACATAGATTTTTTGGTATCGACTTGGAACGATCAAATGCAAAGACCTCCGAATGAAGAAGAACTTAAGACCATCATAGAAAACTTTATACAAAACGAAGTTTTATATCGAGAAGCTTTGAAGATGAATTTAGACAGCGGAGATATCATTGTTAAAAGAAGACTAGTTCAAAAATTAGGTTTTTTAAAACAAGAAGAAGGAGTAAAAATTCCAAACGATAAGGAGTTAAAAGAATATTTTAATGAAAATAAAGTTGAGTTTAGGATTCCTAAGAGATTAAGTTTTAATCATATCTTTTTCTCAAAAGAATCTCGCTCATTAGAGGAAGTGAGACAATATCTAGTAAATAAAAATATAAAGAGTGATCCATTTTTATTAGGAAGAAATTTTTCTGATAAAACAATAAGACAAATACAGAGAGATTTTGGAGATAAATTTGCTGCTTCATTAGATCAATTAACAACTCTTAAAAACGATTTAATAATTGAATCTATTTATGGTTGGCACATAGTAAATGTATCTAACATTGAAAATTCATATCTACCTGAATTTAATTCCATCAGAGACAAACTTTTAGATGCCTACTTATTAGTAAAAAAGGATGAAGTCTTAAAAAAGTATACAGAGGAATTAATAAAGTCCTATGACGTATCGTTAAGTAAAAAATACAGTTTTGAGTAAATTAGTTCTTTATTTTTTTTTATTAGTTATTTCGAGCTTTGAGGTTAGTTCTCATGAATTTACACCCGCACAACTTGAAATTACCCAAATTTCAGAATCTGACTATCTAGTTAACTGGAAATTTCCCTTAAATCAATCTACTAAATCAAGGATAAATTTTCCTGAATTTTGCTCGTCTGAAGATGATTTATTTCCGAAAAGAAGTGGAAAATACCTATTAGAAATAATTGAATTAAATTGTACACAATCGCTTAAAGGATCCACTTTAAATGTCACCAATATGTCATTTATGACTGATGTGATGGTAACAATTAGATTTATTAACGATGAAGTCTTTCAAGACTATATTACTTCAGAAAATACAGATTTAGTCGTACCGAACGAAGTTGAATACTCTAACTTTTCATATTTATTTATGGGGTTTGAACATCTGCTGGGAGGGTATGATCATATCTTATTTGTTTTTGGCTTAGTTTTTCTAATTAGCGGTTGGTTTAATTTAATAAAAACAATTACATCCTTTACGATTGCTCATAGCATTACATTGGCGTTGTCATCCTTGGGTGTAGTTAAATTACCTCAAACTGCAACCGAAGCAGTGATTGCTTTAACAATAATATATTTAGCCTACGAAATTTTAGATAAAAAAGATTTAAGAAAAATTCCTTGGCATATTCCTTTTGGATTCGGTTTGATTCATGGATTTGGATTTGCAGGAGCTTTAATGGAAATAGGATTTTCAGGGCAAAGTTTATTTCAAACTTTATTGCTGTTTAATGTAGGCATTGAATTAGCCCAGCTGAGTTTGTTACCAATAATTTTCTTTTTAATTTTTCTCTTTACAAAAGTTAATTTAAAAAATGAATTTAAAACTATATCTGCTTTTGCCATAGGAGGCATAAGTTGTTATTGGTTTATTGAAAGAACTGTAAATTTATTTATTGTATAAAAAAGGAGATTCAAAAATCTCCTTTTTTAAAACACTTTTATTTAGTTTAATGGATTAGAATCTGGCTGAAACTCATAGTAACCGTCAACAGGTATCATTAAGTGAGCATAAGGAGTTCCTTTAAACATTTGGTAAGGTGCTCCTGTTGTGAAATCTGTAGGGAAATTTTCTATAGTTTTTGTGTCTTTTGGCATCAACATTAAATGAGGCCCTGACTCGATAAAGTGTCCCATCATTTTAGCTTTATCGTGATCACCTCCATAGAAGCTTGAATTCATATTATCTTCTCCCATATCACCATTTAGCATCCAAATATAGGCATCTCTTTCCATATTAGGTTTACCTCCAGTCATATAAGCTTCAGCCCATTTGAAGCCTTCTTCATCGGCACAAAGGGTATTTCCGTGTTGAGGAGTTTCAAATCCGCCTTCAGGCATTTCTAATGTAGCGGTGCAGGTCCATCCATTAGATCCTTCTCGAATCACTTTACCGTCTCCTCCAACAATTGTTGCAAATTCCCCTATAAAATCAGGTGCGGCCTTACTGTAAGCCCAAATTTGCCACTCATCAGAATCATGAGACACGTTAGGCTCATCAGATGTTGAACTTGAACAAGAAATAAGAACTATAAAAAGTATGCTTAATAAATATTTCATAATTACTCCGTTAATTTAGTTTGAAGGAGACGATTCAGGCTGATACTTATAGTAATCTCCCACAGGTACCATTAAATGAGCCCATTTTGAATCAGGAAACATAACGTAAGGTTCTCCTCGGGTAAAATCAGAAGTGAAGTTCTTTAAAGTATCAGGATCCTTTGGTACAACCATAAAGTGTGGACCAGATTCAATAAATTGTCCTGGTGTAGAATCACTTTTCGAAAGCACTCCTGGAACCAAATTATCTTCACCAACGTCTCCGTGTAGCATCCACATATAGCCATCTCTATCCATAATAGGGTCAACGTTATTCATAAAGGCTGCCATCCATTTCATTGCCTCAGTATCAGAACAGGTAGGCATCGCTTGATGCGGATTATCCCAACCAACTGAAGGAAAAGGCCTTGGATTTCCTGGCATACAAGTCCAACCGTTTGATCCTTCTCTTAAAATAGAACCATCACCACCAATGATCGTTGCATAGTCTCCAATATAACTTGGAGCAGCAGTGGAATAAGCCCAAATTTGCCATTCTGCAGAATTATGTGGAGCATTAGGCTCATCACTTACAGACTTAGAACAAGAGAGCACAAAAACGAAAAACATTAACGCTAAATATTTCATAATTCTCCTTTTGTTTCATATTTAAACCTTTTTTTTTAGTATTGAGAAGTTCAATTATAGTTTTTACAGAAAGTGTATAATCAAATTTCACACAAAGCGGGCATGGTATAATGGCTATTACTTCAGCCTTCCAAGCTGACGATGCGGGTTCGATTCCCGCTGCCCGCTCCACGAATTGATATGAATATTCAAAATAAAATAAAAGAAAAAATAGATCAAGAGAACATTCCTTTTGCATCCTTTGCGGTTACTAATGAACACGAAACAGTGTTTCTAGAGCACTATGGCAACCAACTAGAAGGAGAAGATAAACCACCTTCGAACAGTACTCTTTATAGAATTGCTTCGATGACAAAGCCTATTGTTACTTTTGCAGCACTAAAGTGTGTTGAACTAGGACTGATTGATTTAGATAAACCTGTTCATAATTTTCATTCAGATCTAAAAGATTTAGAGGTAGGAAAACTTCAAGATGGAAAAGTAATTTATGAAAGAGCCAATAAGGACATCACACTTCATCATTTGCTAGCGCATACTTCAGGATTTGCATATGATTTTCATGATCCTTTGCTTGCCCACCTCATCTTAGAAGAAAAGATTGCTCCTCTCACAGATAAAGAAGGAAAATTTATAAATGTTCCGCTTTCATACCATCCTGATTCTAGATGGGAATATGGTGTCGGTCTTGATTGGGTTGGAGTCATTTTAGAAAAATTATTGAATAAAAATTTAGAAGAGATTTGCAGGGAATTTGTTTTTGATCCTCTCGGGATGAACGATACCTCCTTCGATCCTGACTTTTTAGGAAAGGATAGATTGGCAGAGATGCACCTTATGGATAATGAAAATTTTATTCATTCAACTGGTCTTTTTGATGACTCTGTTCAGTCATTTTTTAGCGGTGGCGGTGGGATCCTTTCTAATCCATCAGATTATTGTAAATTTATGAGAATTTTCCTTTCAGATACAAATCCACTTTTATCTGATTCACTTACCTCTCTCATGACCACAAATCAAATCGGCGATTTAAATTATTCTTATCAACCTACGTTTAATCCTGTTTTGATTCATGGAAATGAATGGTTTCCGGAAATAAAGAAAAAATGGGGATACGGCTTTTTAATCAACGAAGAGGATATACCTGAGAGAAGAAAAAAAGGATCTTTATCATGGTCAGGTATTTTCAATACTTATTTCTGGATTGATCCACAATCAAAAATAGCAGGTACTGTAATGATGCAATTATCACCGCATTACGACGAAAAGTGCAAAGGTTTGCTAGAAGTAATGGAAAAAGCTGTTTATGAAGAGATGTAATTATTCTTTGAATAACTGATCAGCAACATAAGGGTTAGTTTTCTTTTCTTGACCAAATGTAGATAAAGGACCATGCCCTGGTACAAAGGTAGTATCGTCATCTAATTTCCAAAGTTTATTTCTAATGGAGTCTATAAGACTCTGAGTATTGCCTCTTGGTAGATCAGTACGTCCTATAGAACCTTGAAACAATACATCACCGACGATTGCAATTTTTGCATCAGCTTGGTGAAATACAACGTGGCCAGGAGTATGACCTGGACAGTGATATACATCAAAAGAAATTCCATCTAATTCAATTTTGTCCCCATCATCTAACCACCTATCGGGAAGGAAATTTTTTGTTCCAGGTACACCATACATTCTGCCTTGATCTTCTAAACCCATAATTAAGAATTCATCATCAGGATGAGGGCCTTCAATTTTTACATCGTGTTCTCGAGATAAATTAAAAGCACCCCCAGCATGATCTAAATGCCCATGAGTAAGAAAGATTTTTACTAGTTTTAAATTATTCTTTGATAAAAAATCATTGATTTTATCCAGATCACCACCGGGATCTGTGACTGCTGCATTTTTAGTATTTTCATTCCAAATAACACAACTGTTTTGCATCAGTGGAGTGACAGGGATAATTGCTACTTTTAGGTTTTCCATGATCTAATTATACATATGGAATATAAACATCTTAATGGAAATGGATTAAAAATTGGTGCAGCAATTGAAGGTGAGGGTCCTTTAATTGTTTTGGTTCACGGATGGCCTGAAAGTTGGTACAGCTGGAGACATCAAATACCTTTTCTAGCATCGCTTGGTTATAAAGTTGCCGCAATCGATGTCAGAGGATATGGCCAATCTGATAAGCCTTATGAAATTGCTGAATATTCGATGAAAAATTTAACTTCGGATGTTATTTCAGTAATTGAAGATCTTGGATACTCTGATGCAATACTATTCGGACATGACTGGGGTGCGCCTATAGTCTGGAATACTGCGGCTCTTTTCCCAGAAAAAATTTCTGGTGTTGGCGCATTATCAGTTCCTTACACAGGTAGAGGACCAATGTCTTCCATAGATTTATGGAAAATGCTGTATAAAGGAAAATTCTTCTATCAACTATATTTTCAAGAAGAAGGCGTTGCCGAGGAAGAATTTGAAAAGGATTTAAAAAATGCTTTAGAGCTTACATATTTTTCAAGCGACGGAAGAGGAATGTCTTTTTTAGCTGAAAATGCTGATAATCCTAAATATCAAAAAAATGTTAATTCAAAATTTTTGGATTGTCTGCCTGTATTTGATGATTATCCAGATTGGATAAACAAAGAAGAATTAATGTTCTTTGTAAAAGAATTTGAAAACTCTGGAATGAGAGGCCCTCTCAATAGATATCGTGCTCAAACTATTGATTATGAAGAATTAGTTGAGTTAGAAACTGCAAAAATATCTCAACCTTCTTGTTTTATTTCTGGAACTTTAGATCCCGTTGCATTTTTCTTAAAAAATTCAATTCAAGATGGGGCAGGGAAAGGGGCATTTCATGGTCCAACAGCTGAATCAATGACCAAAGAAATGCTAGAGAAGAGAAGTGATTTATATGAAGATCTACGAATCGTTAAATTTATCGATGGTGTGGGGCATTGGACGCAACAAGAAGCACCTGACACAGTCAATGAAAACTTCGAAAAGTTCTTGAAGAGTTTATAAGTTTAAGCTGTTAGTTTTTTATCTATTTGGAGGCTAAGTCTATTTTTGTGATTTCGAGTCTCATCGTTAGACGATTGCCTTCTGAGCAGCTTTTGAATTTTTAATAGCTCACCAAATGCAGCAGATTGAGCAACTTCATCGTATTTTTTAAGGTTAGTGATGGATATGAGTTTACTAACATAAGTTGCTTGAAGATTCTGAGTAATTGTATCTATTTCTTTCATCTTTTCTCTTGGAAAGATTCCTTTTGTTAAGTCGCTCATCATCTCAGAAACGTTATAGTCATTTCCATAAAAAGAAGAATCCGTAATTCTTCTCAATACATCTTTATTGGTTAAATGATTAAGAATTCTTTTGTGACCGGAAAGAATGTAATCATGAAATTTAGGATCTTCGTTCTCATCATAAAAATCAAATCCTCTTCTTTCTCGTTGCATGTAAGCTGCGACTGACTCAAGAGGCTTTATTCCTTCACTGTTAAAAGCATATTTATTCAATGTATCCATAGCTTTTTTTTGTATTTTGTAAGGAACGGCTTCATAAGGTTTTTTTGCCGATTTTGTATTCGAAGGATGACGTGTGACATAGACACCCCCGATCTGCCTAGATACGACATCCATACTGGTGATAATTTGTCTCATCAATATAAAATAAGATTGATATACAGATTCCCAAGTATCTGATTTGGATTTAATTTTTTCTACTATTCCTGGCATTATTTCCTGAACAAGCTTGTATCTACCGATAGCATATTCAACTGGATCATCACTCATATCACCTATATTTACTCTTGGATCAATTCCTCTGCCAGGTGATCTCATATCATCAGCATCATTGCCAAAAAAATGACCTTTCTCTTGCGACCTGTTTAATATGTTCTGTATTTCTTCTTCGGATAAATTTGGGGTATAAGCAAACTCGATTGCCCATTGATCGTAAAGACCAGGTTTTATATCAGAAAACTGTCCTTGTTCGACGCCTGGAGGTGCAATGTTGATTGCATGATAATCCATAACTGAGGCAGATAGTCCTTCTTCATAAGTTATTTCTGGATTATGAACATCTTCATTGTTGTGCAGAGTCGTTGCTCCCATATTATGGTTAAGTCCGAGAGTATGGCCAACCTCATGAAGTATTAACATAGTTAATTCTTCTTCAAATAACTTATCGGTATCTTCAAGTGAGAAGTTCATTGAATTAGCAACCAAATTACCAAAAATTCTTTGTTCGTTTCTCATGGATGAGAAATTACATCGTTCAGATGAAATTTCAGAAGATAGAAATATATCTTCGTATCTCATTCTATTGGTTAGAAAAATCCATTCCAACATAATATCCGCAGATAAAATTTCTCCAGTTCTAGGATTAGAAAAACTAGGCCCGTAACCCCCAAACGGTGGGTTGGGAGATGAAGTCCACCTTAATACGTTATATCTGATATCACCTGCATCCCAATCAGCATCATCTGGTTGAATATCAACTTCGATTGCATCAATAAAACCAGCTTTTTCAAAAGCTATGTTCCACGCGAGTACAGCTTTTTTTATCAGAGGTCTTAATTCATTAGGAGTGGTATTTTCCAACCAAAATTTTATAGGTTTGATTGGTTTTGATTTAGCAGAATCAGGATTTTGTTTTTGAAGGTTCCATTTCTGAACCAAGTCTCTATAAGGAGTAATTTCTGTGGAACTTAAATCTGTTACTCTGTCTGTAAAATAACCTATTCTCGGATCCTCGAAACGTATTTCAAACCCATTATCTTGTGGCATTTCAAGAAATGTATATCTTAATTTCACCGATGTATTTCTTAATGATTCATAGCTTGCAGGATTTGAAAAAACATAATCAACTTCAAAATCGGTATTTTTTGGATAATTGTAAATTTTGGAAATAGCGGTCTTAGATCTTGACAAGGATCCAACCTGAAAGCTATCTGAATCATAATCTCTTGGTTCAGATTTTAACTTGGTTAAATTATCACTTTTCAATAATTTAGTGATATCAATAAGATAAGTAGTTTCATCATCATTTTTGTGAGTAATCTCAAAATTTTCAATAACTGAATCGCTTATATTAGATTGAGATTGCCTACTAAGTTCTGAATTAGGATCAAAATAAAATCCCGTATTCACTCTTATAAGATTTAAGCTATTAAATTGCTTTTCAAATTTAATAACTGCTTGATCTATATGACTCCCTTTGAACAGTCCTGCTTCGACAGTCCCATTGATAATATGAGCAAAATAAATAAATTCTTTTGATATATCTTCATCACTCAATTCTAAGTAAGTATTTCCATTTTCTGGGTCTTGATAGCTTTTTAGCAAGCCTTCATAAAAAATAAATTCTTCAACAAATTCTGAGATGAGTTCTCTGTCGTCTTTTTTTGACTCTTCTTTAGCTTCCTCTTCATTTGAACCATCTTCTGATTCATCTGCAATGATCTCAAAGGACAAAAGTAGACTCAAAAAAACTAGTAAAATTTTAATCTTCATAAACACCAACAGGCTGGCTATTATAGACTCACTAACTATAATTTTTAATTAAATCTTTATTCCATGAAAAATCTAAATCGATTACTTGATCTAGCTAAAATTGTATTGAATGAAATCTTTGATTATCTAGTTTCATATTTTGGTGTAAAAAAATTCAAGGTTGATACCGTTAAAGACCTTGTTTTAGTTAAAGATAATAAAAATAATCCGCAAGCTATTTTAGATACGATAGATCATTTTGGATGGAATAGAGCTTTTTTGATGAATATTGGTGATGAAAAGGGTCTTCTACTTGAAAATGCAATTAAAGAAAAAAAACCTAACAATTGTTTGGAACTGGGAGTCTACTTAGGATATTCGTCTATCAGGATTTTAAGAAATCTTAAAGAAAACTCGATGCTAACTTCGATAGAGGCTAGTAATAAATACTATGAAATATCTCAAGAAATTGTTTCTCATTCTGGCCTCAGCGATCAATGGAAACCATTAAAGGGCAAGGCAAAAAATGTTATTCCTCTCTTAAAAGAAAAATACGATTTTGTATTTTTAGATCATTGGAAGGATGAATATTTATCCGACTTAAGAGCGTTACAATGCTTGGAATTGCTTAATGATGAGGCTGTAATATTTGCCGACAATGTTGTTTTATTCAATATGGAAGATTATTTATCTTATGTTAGAGATTCATCAGTTTTTAAGAGTAAATTTGTACCTACAAAGAGAGAATATTCAAAGACTCAGCCAGACGGAATAGAGATTTCAATATTTAAAAAAGATGACTAATCTAAAATTAGATCTGCATGGGTTTCGTCACCATGAAGTTCCTTTAAAGGTTGAAAATTTTTTATATCTTAACCAAGAGAATATGCCCATCCTAATAATCTGTGGTAACAGCCAAAAGATGATATCCATAGTAAAAGATGTTCTTGAAGATATAGATTGTACTTTTGAGGTAGGTTCTGGGATAAACTATGGTTGTATTATTGTTCGTAAAATCTAACCATGCCTAACTTTGACCTAGTCCTTAGAAACTGTAACTTAATTAATGAGAATTCAATATCACAAGTTGATATTGCTATTAAAGATAAAAGAATAGAAAAAATTTCTTCCTCGATTACCGAAAAAGCCAAAAAAGAAATTGATATTAATGGGAAAAATGTTGCGCCCGGAGTAATTGACGACCAAGTACATTTTAGAGAGCCAGGATTAACTCAAAAAGGTGAAATTAAAACTGAATCATTAGCAGCGCTTTACGGTGGTATCACTTCGACCATGGATATGCCAAATGTATCTCCAGCAAGCACTACTTTAGATTTATTAGAAGAAAGGTTTCAATTAGCTAAAGAAAAAAGTTGGACAAATTACTCTTTTTATCTAGGAGCTACACCGGATAACATTGATGAAATAAAAAAAGCTAATCCAAAAGATATTTGTGGACTAAAAATTTTTATGGGGTCATCAACAGGTGATTTATTAGTTAATGATGATGATGCGCTAGATTTAATTTTCAAAGAGTCACCTATATTGATTGTCACTCATTGTGAAGATAATAAAACGATAGAAAATAATCTAGAAAAAATATCAGCTCAGCGCAAGGGTAAATTATCTCCTCCAGATCATGCTCTTATCAGAGATGAGTTGGCTTGTTATATATCCTCTGAAAAAGCAACAAGTTTGGCTAAAAAATACTCAGCGGATTTACACGTCCTTCATCTGACTACTGAGAGAGAGATTGAACTCTTTGAAGCCAAACCAACCAAAGATAAAAAGATTACGACAGAAGCTTGTATTCATCATCTTATTTTTACTTCTGATGATTATGAAGAATGGGGAAATTTCATCAAATGTAATCCTTCAATTAAGGCTCCTAACAACAGAGAAGCATTGAGACAGGCATTAAAGAATAATCAAATTGATATTATTGCAACAGATCATGCACCACACACCAGAGATGAAAAATCTTTACCTTATTCAGAAGCTCCTGCTGGAATTCCCTTAATTCAACATAGTTTTCAACTAATGCTGGAATTAGCTAATAAAGGTATTTTTACAATTGAAGAGGTAATTAAATTTGCATCTCATAACACAGCCGATAGATTTAAGATTATCGATAGAGGGTATGTAAGGGAAGGATATTTTGCAGATTTGGTCGTTTTTGAAACTGGAATAAAACATACAGTTACAAATGAAGAACAAAAATCTAAATGCGGATGGACTCCTTTTGAAGGTTGGGAATTAAGTTCAAAAGTTAACTCAACTATAGTGAATGGTAATGTTTTGCTTGAAGAAGGAGAACTTCATCCAGAAAGAAGATCTAGCGAGAGGTTAGTTTTTAACAAATAATTATTTTTTATCTAAATTCTCTCGATATTCTGCTTCAACATTTTCCCTGAATTCAGAATTTTGAATATAGAGACCAAGTATCCCTGAAAGGATTCCTAAGATGGCAATTAAACCAAAGAAAACAACTAAATTTCTTACTATTTCAGAGTCTTTCATATTTTGTGACATACTAATTCTCGACAGATTTTTTGAAAGCCCATTTTATGTTGAGATACTTATTAAATAAAGAAAGATTTTCATGGGCATTATACGATTGGGCTAATAGCGCTTTCTGGACAACAGTTGTAGCAGGTTTCTTTCCGATTTTTTTTAAATCATATTGGGCATCAGAACTTGATGGACCTTCAAGCTCAGCAGTCCTAGGAAGTACGAATTCAATTGCAGGATTTTGCATCGTTTTGATGGCTCCAATTCTAGGAACAATTGCAGATAAGGCAGGGGCAAAAAAAAACTTTCTAGTTTTCTTTGCTCTCTTGGGAATAATTGCAACAGGTTCTTTCTTCTTCATACCAAGTGGTTATTGGATTGTTGCTTCAATTTTATTTGGAATTTCACTGCTAGGAGCATCAGGATCTAATATTTTTTATGATTCACTGATTGTTGACGTAAGCGACGAGAATAATAGAAACATTGTTTCAGGTTTTGGTTATGGCTTAGGTTACTTAGGCGGAGGAATACTCTTTGTATTTAATGTTTTATTTTATTTGTATCCTTCTTGGTTTGGATTTAAAAATGAAATTCAAGCAATATTGGTAAGTTTCCTTACCGTATCTATATGGTGGTTTATTTTTACAATACCTCTTTTTACTAATGTTCAAGAACAAAAACCATCTGTCAAAACGGATCATTTAATAACCTCTTCTTTTAAGGAACTCGTCAATACAATTTCCAATATTTCAAAATATAAAAATATTACAATTTTTCTAATCGCTTACTGGTTGTATATTGACGGCGTAGATACGATTACTCGAATGTCTGTTGCTTACGGATCAGATATTGGTTTAGAAGCTTCAACAATGATTACTGCCCTAATAATAGTTCAATTTATTGCTTTCCCTTCTGCAATAATTTATGGATACCTTGCAGAACGTTACGGGCAATTTTTATTTCTGGCTGTTGGCATTGTTGCCTACATATTGATCACTATCAATTCTTACTTTATGGAAACAGCTAGAGATTT
>Ga0160422_10001135_pt1 | contig 16540 bp, 17 predicted proteins | sample Fk160mmetaG_FD_108192 | JGI IMG/M metagenome (GOLD analysis project Ga0160422, IMG submission 108192) | Marine microbial communities from the Central Pacific Ocean - Fk160115 60m metaG | ecosystem: Environmental > Aquatic > Marine > Oceanic > Photic zone | place: The Central Pacific Ocean... | reverse complement strand
GCCGGGTAGCTATGTCGGGAATGGATAAGCACTGAAAGCATCTAAGTGCGAAACCAACCTCAAGATGAGATTTCTTTTAAGGGTCGTTGGAGACTACAACGTTGATAGGTCACAGGTGTAAAGACAGTAATGTCATAGCTGAGTGATACTAATTACCCGTAAGTCTATTGTAGCAAACTTTCTTAATTGTTAACTTGATATTTTCAAATGTTTATGACCTTAATAAAAATTTAAGGTGGTTATTGCGATAGGGCTCACCTCTTCCCATACCGAACAGAGAAGTTAAGTCTATCAGCGCAGATGGTACTGCATTTATGTGGGAGAGTATGTCACCGCCTTTATCTTATAAATTAGCCCTTTCTTTTAAGGGTTTTTTTATACCCATTTTTTAAGTTTTTTTATATCCACAGGTATGAAAAAGAAAGAGTCAAACTTATTAGGGGTTTTATTTGTAGCAATAGTAACTATAATTTGTGGTATTATATTGTATTATGGATTCTGGATTTAAAGAATAATTTATCTTTTTTTTCCAATTGGTATAGAGTAGGTTAAAGTGTAATTGAAACCACTTCCCCACGTATTGTCATCAGTTACTTTGTTGAATCCTGGAATAAAAAGATTGTCAAAGTTCTCAGGACTTTTTGTAGATAATAATTTATTTAATCTTAGACTAATTCCAAGATATATATTATTAAAAGTTTCGACTTTTATTCCTGTTACAATTTCAATCCAGCTTCCATTTAAATTATTGTGATTTACATTTTCAAAATTTGTGTTGACAAAATTAGAAAAGTAAGAATCGCTATTTCTAACTGTATAGCCTAAAACTTTGTTTGAAAAATCAGAAAAAGCATACCTTAAACCAATATATATTGAGTTGTCCATTCCAACCCAGTTATTAAACATATTATAATCAAATCCTATCTTTATATAATCTCCAACTGAATTAAAGTCAATGTTTTCATCTTCAATGACTTTATCAATTGAGCCAAACTCAGTAGCCAAATAAAAATTATCAGTTAATTGTAAATCAGCAACTATCTCATAGCTAAATTTATCATTTTTAGAGGACGAATTAATAGGGTTTGATAGATCTAATCCAAACCTCAACTTACTAATATTAAATATTTTATTTTTATCTATCAAGCTATCACTTAGAACATTCTCAGATTGAGAGTATGAGAAGCTCAATGAAAAAATTGAACTAAAAATGAATAAAAATATTTGTCTTTTCTTCATTAAAAATAGAATCATTTTCGATACTTACTTCTTTAATCCAACCAGAATTCTTTGAAATTTCCGTATCTGATTTAATAATAAAATTGGCAATATAACCACAAGATCTATTCAAGTATTTATGTATTGTTTGATGGAATATAACTAGAGTATCAATAGTCTTATTATATTCTAATAAATATTTTGTTTTATTTGTATTTACCATCAAAGGAAGTTTTAGATTAGTTCCAGATATCCCCTCAAGAATTGAGTCTACCTCTACACTTCTAATACTGTCTAAATCAATACTTTTAGGCTGTCTATTTATATAATCAATAAATTCGATACTGATTCTTTTAGTATTGTCAGATCCCTCAATACATATGTCATCTTTCTCACATGCTGCAAAAATTAAAAAAACCAAAAATAAAATAACATTATACCTTTTAATCATGAGATTTAATATTGTCAAAATTAGTATATTTATATAAACCATCTTATTAATGCTTAATACATTAATTAACAAAATTTTTGATAAAGAAAAATCTAAAAATTTAGAGTCTCACTACCTTAACCTAGAAAAGAAATTTGGAGCCCACGATTACAGTCCACTTCCAGTTGTTCTAAAAAAAGGGCTTGGTGTATATCTATGGGATGTTAATGGTAAAAGATACTATGATTTCTTATCCTCATACTCAGCTGTTAATCAAGGTCATTGTCATCCAAAGTTGGTAGAGCTAATAAAAGAACAAGCTGATACTCTCACACTTACATCTAGAGCATTTCATAATAATAAACTTGGTGAATATATGGAATATGCAACTAAGCTATTTGGTTATGAAAAGTTATTACCAATGAACACAGGTGCAGAAGGTGTTGAAACTGCAATTAAAATTTCTAGAAAATGGGGATATCTGAAAAAAAAAGTTCAACCTAACTCAGCCAAAATAATTGTTTGTAATAATAATTTTCACGGACGAACAACTACTGTAATTTCTTTTTCAACTGATCATGGTTCTAAAGATTTTTTTGGTCCTCATACACCAGGTTTTATTCATATTCCACATAATGATCTTGATGCTTTAGAAAATATCTTAAGTTTAGAAAAAGACATAGTTGCATTTTTAGTTGAACCAATTCAAGGTGAGGCTGGAGTCAATGTACCAGATGATAATTATATAGAGGGAGTAAGAAATTTATGTACCCAATATAATGTTCTGATGATTGCAGATGAAATCCAAACAGGACTAGGAAGGACAGGCACACTACTTGCATGCGGTGACGTTAAGCCAGATATATTAATCTTAGCAAAGGCTTTAAGTGGTGGAACATACCCTGTATCTGCTGTTTTATGTGATACTCATATTATGGAAGTAATACAGCCTGGTCAACATGGAAGTACATATGGAGGAAATCCATTTGCAGCTTCTATTGCAAAAAAATCCTTAGAAATAATTGTTGAAGAGAGACTACCTGAGAATGCCAATAAGCTTGGTAAAATTTTTAGACATAATATCAACCAATATATAAAAACCAGTAAAATAGTTAAACTAGTTAGGGGTAAGGGTCTTCTTAATGCTATAGTAATAAATGACTCTCCTGAGAGCAAGACTGCTTGGAACATTTGTCTTAAATTAAGAGATAACGGACTTTTGGCTAAACCAACTAGAGGTAATGTTATAAGGTTTGCTCCACCACTAGTAATGACTGAAAATCAACTATTGGATTGTATACGGATTATTATTTCAACAATTAAAGAATTTGAACCTAAATAAATGAATGTCTATTTTGATAATGCAGCCACAACACAGGTAAGAGATGAGGTAGTCAATGAAATTTCTTCTATACTTAAGAATAGCTTTGGTAATCCATCATCTACTCATTCATTTGGAAGATCTGCAAAATCATATATTGAAACATCAAGAAAGTCTATAGCAAAAACTTTAAATTGTGAACCAGGAGAAATTATTTTTAATTCAGGAGGAACAGAATCTGATAATTCAATATTAAAATGTGCTGTTAAAGATCTTGGAGTTAAACATATAATATCTTCAAAAATTGAACATCATGCAATAACTCATAATCTTGATGAAATTGAGAAAACAGATGTTAAAGTGCACTATGTTAATATAAATAATTTTGGTGAGATTGATATTAGTAATCTTGAGAGTATTTTAAAAATTGATAATGAGCCCAAGCTTGTTACTTTAATGTATGTAAACAACGAGATTGGTAATATTTTAGACGTAGAGTCTGTGTCTGAATTATGCAGTAGACATAATGCATTTTTTCATTCCGATGCAGTTCAAGCTGTCGGGCATTTCCCAATAGATTTGAGCTCTTTAAAAATAGATTTTTTATCTTCAGCTGGTCATAAATTTCATGGCCCAAAAGGAGTAGGCTTTACATACATTAATAAGTCTACAAAGATAAAATCATTTATATGTGGTGGCCCCCAGGAAAGAGGCTTAAGAGCTGGTACTGAATCTGTCCATAATATAGTTGGTATGACAAAAGCTCTAGAAATTGCAATCAATAATCTAGAGAAAGAATCTGAACATATTAAATCTATAAAGACTTACATGATAAAAAAACTTAATAATCTTTTTCCTAATATCCATTATAATGGTTTGTCTGGAAATATAGAAAAAAGTACTTACACTGTTTTAAATGCTTGTTTTCCATTATCTAACGATAAGGCATCAATGCTTGATTTTCATCTTGATTTAAATGGTATAGCATGTTCCAAAGGGAGTGCATGTCAATCAGGTAGTGCAAATGGTTCTCATGTATTAAATGAGATACAGGATGAAAAATTTAAAAAATTCCCTTCTATTAGATTCTCATTTTCTCATTATAACTCAAAAAAAGAAGTAGACTATGTTATTGAAATCCTTAATAAATTTCTAAATAATTAGTAATAAATTTTAGCTTTATAGATCTGCTTATTTCCTACACGATCATGAAACTCTATTAATAAATCATTTTCGCCATCCCTAATAATTTTATCAGACAGATCATGAAAGATCAAACTTTGTTTTGGCTCGTGTTCAAACAATGCCCACTTGCCATTAATAAATGCTTTATAATTTCTTATTCCTGATTTATCATCGCTTATTCTAAGTCTAAGACTTTTATTTGATTTAACATTCGAATTATTTTCAAAGTTGATGGGTTTGATAACAGGTAGGATAGAATCTCTTGAGATGGTATACTTTCCTAGAGAATAGATATTAGCTGATATATATGCCCCGTCTATCTTAGAATTAATGTAATAGATTCTACCATTAACTATTTTCCCTATAAAAGATTGATTCAATTTGCGTTTATTGAGATCCTTATTGATAGGCAAACTAATTTTCATAGAGGATCTAAAAGGAGATGTCTGGACACCTAAATCAATTATATCACCGTGGGAAGATATATTTAGAAGTATATCATCATAAAATGTATTTTTATTAACCTCAACAAATGATTCGCCTCTATTAATAATTTTTTTCTGATTTGTTAAAATTTCAATTCCATTCGGTAGCCTAATATATTCCTCATCTTTACTAGCTTTAATTTTAAATTTAAGGTAGGATGAATTTTTATTCCAATCAGTCACTTTTATAATGACTAATCCTTCAGTAATTTCCTTTGAGTTAATAATTCCATTGAAAGTATTTTTTTTAAGGAAAGATAAATTTGATTTAGGGGGTATATAAACCTTCAATACTCTGGTATTATTATTTACCAGAGACATATAATCATACATTAGCTTTTTGTAGTGATTCTCGCTAAACTTTATCCTATCCATACTATACGAAAATCTTTGTACTGAATCAATAAAAAGTTCAACTTTATGAACACCATTCTTATTATTTAAATTTTGATATTGTATATCATAAGTATCTATGCCAAGTCCAATTTTTCCACTAAAAGAAACATCTTCAGCGGAATAAGTTGAGTCATTAACTTTGGATATATTAATTTTTTTAGGTAATCTTTTTACTAGAGTTTTATTCTCATTAAGTGCATATAACCCCCTAATTATTGGTCTCTCTTTATCTTTATGGCTATAATTAAACATTAATGGATTTAACGCATCCTGAGTTTTACTATCTCGTATTTCGAAGTGAAGATGTGCACCGAAGGACCCTCCAGTATTTCCTGAATAACCAATTAGCTCTCCTCTTTTAATAAGTATTTCATTTTTTTCAGGAAACTTTCTTAATGTGTAAGATTCTATTTTGTACTGTTCAGATTTGATGAACTTTTGAATTCTTGGGCTAAATTTCTTTAAATGTGCATAAACTGATGAGTAACCATTTGGATGTGTAATGTATATCACTTTTCCATATCCACTTGTTCTAACTTCAATTCTAGAAATATATCCATCTTCTATACTGTAGATTTCCTTACCCTCTCCTCCTTTGAAGTCAATACCAGTGTGAAATCTGGATCTAAATTCTCCAAAAGTTCCAGATAAGTTAAATGGAGCATCAATAGGAGAGTGAAAATTAAATTCTTGAGAGAAACAACTTATCGATAGTAAAACTAATGTAAAAGTGGTTAATAATTTTTTTAAAAACACCATTCCATTTTAAATTTAAATTAAGATTTTTATAATATGATGATAAATAATCTAAATTCTCTTAAAGAAAAAATTCAAACTTTATTATTTAAATATAATGAGCAAAAAAAGATTAATCAAGATCTTGAAAGTAAAATTGAATATTTAAATAGATCCAAACAAGACCTAGAAAATAAAATTAAAGTTATAAAAGCAAAGGAAAAGCAACTTAAACTAATTAGTGCTCTACCAAATGATATTGAGGATAAACAATATTTTAAGAACAAAATTGACTATCTCATTCAAGAGATTGATTATTGTATTGATAGAATTTCAATTTAAAATTTATGGAAAAAGACAGCATAAAGATAAAACTAAATATTGGCGATAGACTTTACCCCTTGACCGTTGATAGATCTCAAGAGTTTTATTTTAGAGAGGCTGCAAAGCTAATTGATGCAACTATTAAAAATCTTGAGGATAACTATTCTGTTAGAGATAAACAAGATTTATTAGCAATGAGCTGTATCCAATTTGCTGCCAAAAGTTTACAGAATAAGTCTAAGTTAAATGACTCAGATATTGAGGTTGAAAAAATAATATTAAAAATGATAAATAATATTGATAATTCAATTTAAACTTCATACATTTATCTTAACCTGCATGAGTGATTTTTGGTAAACTCAACGAGTATTAAATTAAGAAAGGTGAGTTTAAATGCTAAAGCAAGCTATCTAGAATAGATCCTTGAATGTTTAATTAGCCTTAATCCTGTTTTTTAGGAGTTTACGCAATCGCACTCTCATGCAGGTTTATTTATGTTATGAGGTTACCATCCTCATCCCACTCAGCTATTTCATTTCTTTTAGATTGGTCAACACACTTATCAATCCAATCTTTATCATATGATACAGAATAATCTTTTAATATTTCAGGCGGAACACCATCCCAAACATTTGGAATATTTCCTTTATATCCTAGTTCTTTAATACCAATCTCAGAAGTAAAATATCCAGTTAAAACCATACCTCTGTATACAGCAAACAGTCTTATTGCTTCTTGAAGATCTTCATCTTTATTGTCATTATAGGCAATTTCGTCAAAAACAATTTTTATTTCTTTTTCAGAACAATTTAAAAGATTTTTACTGAACCTGTCATTACAGATCTCGTCAAAGACAATTAAACCTCTTCTAAGTACTTTTTCTCCGTATTCATTATGTGCAGGAGTGCTAAAATCTTTTGCAATTATCTCAAATAGCTCTACAACTCCAGCATCTTTTATATTACCATTTTCATTTGGAGGAAGAATTATATTAGCAATTTTATCAATTGCTGCTAATTCATTATTTGAAAAAAACTTACCAGTTAAAACTTTATAATCCCACTTAAGCTCTTCAGAGGTTCTTCCGTAATTATATTCCCAAACCTGATTAAGTAAAACCTCATCCTCTTGGGTTATACAGCTTTTCATTGTTAAAGAAGCACCTAAAGACCCAAGAATAATTGATTTAATACTATCTCTTCTGTTCATCATACATTCTTCTTTTTTAGTTCACTAATTATATATTCAGATGTCCTCATAGAAAGTGCCATTATTGTCCAAGTGGGATTCTTATCAGCTTGAGAAACGAAAGGAGCAGCATCAACGACAAAGACATTATCAACATCATGAAGCCTTTCATATTTGTTAACTACAGAGGTTTTAGGATCATTACCCATCCTAGTTGTACCAACTTCATGTATAATTTCTCCAGGTACTGATATTCCATAGTTATCTTTTTTTGTAGGTTTTGTTCCTAGAGGAATTCCTCCCATATTATATGCTATCTCTTCAAATGTGTCATGCATATGTTTAACTTGCTTAAACTCATAATCAGACCATTTATATCTAAATTTAAGAACAGGGATACCATACTTGTCTTTTGTATCGTTATCTATTTCACAGTAATTCTCCTTTAATGGGATTGCTTCTCCTCTTCCTGATAAATAAACTGTTGATCCATAGTATTTTTTTACATCATTTCTCAGAGAATCTCCATAACCACCGGTTCTAAGTCCAAAAAACTTATTGAACTCATTAGGATTCCAGCCAATTCCATATTGAGGTAATGACATACCTCCACCAATTTCAATATGATATCCTCTTGGGAAGTCAAGTTTTCTGCTATCTAACCACCATGGTGAATATACATGCATTCCTCCAACACCATCTTCGTTATATGTTTTTCGATTCATTAACTCAGGAATAAAAACCCCTCTACCAGCTCCTGTTGTATCATGTAAGTACTTACCCACTAAATTACTGCTATTTCCAAGTCCATTAGGATGTGCTTTACTTTTAGAATTTAAAAGAATTCTAGCAGTAGCACATGCAGAAGCTGCGAGAACTACTATTTTACCTTTAATTTTATAGTCTTTGCCATTTTCTTTATTTATGAATGAAACACCTGTTGCTCTACCGTTATTGTCCGTCATAACTTCATTTACCATTGAGTTTACGAATAAATCAACTTTACCACCTTTAAGAGATGGAATTACTAAGCACGAGCTTGAAGAAAAATCACCGTATACTGAACATGACCTATCACATTGACCACAATAAAAACAAATACCCCTTTCATTATTTATCCTTTTTGTTAATACTGATAATCTTGATGGCATAACTTTAACATTTGACTTTCTTGCACCCTTGATATAGAAAAGTTCGTGAAGTCTGGGTTTTGGTGGAGGAAGAAAGAAACCATCAGGTTCATTAAACATGTTTTCTTTTGTTCCGTAAACTCCGACTAGCTTATCTAGTTTATCATAATAAGGCTTCACATCTTCATATGAGATAGGCCAATTCTCACCAAGTCCATCAAAGTCTTTACTTTTAAAGTCTCTTGGACCAAATCTTAAAGATATCCTTCCCCAATGGTTTGTTCTTCCACCTAACATCCTTGATCTCCACCATTTAAAACTTGTTCCTTCTACTGATGAATATGGTTCACCATCAAGAGACCAGTCTCCATAAGACATGTGAAAGTCACCAAACGCTCTATTAGTTCCAGCACCCCTTCTAGGTGATTCCCAAGGCCATTTTAATTGAGTCTGTTGTTCTGGGTTAGCAGGGTCAAAATAAGGACCTGACTCAACAAGAGCCACACTAATCCCTGCATCACTTAATATTTTTGTTGCCATTCCGCCTCCAGCACCTGAACCTACAACAATTACATCATACTCCTTTTTGCTTTTTATTATTTCCACACAGTTAATTTAAAAAAAAACTGATAACAACTACATACATTAACGATAAACTTTTTTTATATTAATATTCACCTTGAATATTAGAAATATTTCACTAATAAATTTATTATTCTAAATCTAATTTATTTGAATATGATAATAGAGATTTGCGCAACATCCTTAGAATCAATTACAAATGCTCAAAATGCTGGAGCTCATAGGATTGAGTTATGTGAGAAGCATTCTATTGGAGGTATAACTCCTTCCAAAGATTTCTTAATTAGAGCATTTGAAATAATAAAAATTCCAACTAATGTTTTAATTCGACCAAGAGGTGGGAATTTTATTTTTTCTGATAGAGAAATTGAGATTATGATTGATCAGATAAATTTCTTTAAAACCTTTAAAATTAATGGCTTTGTTATAGGTTTTATAAATGATAACAATAGCCTAGATAAACATATATTAAATGAATTTAGGAAAATTACTAATGGTTATGAATTAACTTTTCACAGAGCTTTTGACTTTCTAGATAATCCTCAAGAATCGATTGAATTATTGATTGAAAACAGATATGATAGAATTTTATGTTCGGGCAACAATAAAAGTGCAGAAGAGGGATTGGAAAATTTAAGAAAATTTAATAAAATTTCTAATGGTAGGATTATTATAATGCCAGGAGGTGGAATTAATTTAAACAATTTTAAAGATTTCAAAGATTCTAGTTTTTCTGAGATTCATTTATCAGCAATAAATTATCTTAACTCACCTCATTCAGATTTTAATATTATTAAAGAAATTGTTGAGTCGAGTAATCAATAAAATGTTATTTTTGAAAAAAAATAAATATGGCCTTTGATATTAATGTAATCAAAAGAGTATACTCTGAAATGTCAGAAAAAATCAAAAAGGCAAGATCGCTTTTAGGAAGGCCAATGACATTATCTGAAAAAATTCTTTATTCACATTTATGGAATGATAATAATGCAGAGACTTTTAAAAGAGGAACAGATTACGTTGATTTTGGTCCTGATAGAGTAACATGCCAAGATGCAACGGCTCAAATGGCTCTTCTTCAGTTTATGCAAGCTGGAAAAGATAAAGTTGCTGTTCCAACAACTGTTCATTGTGACCATTTAATTCTTGCCAAATCTGGTGCATTAAAAGATTTAAAGAACGCAAATAAAGTTAGTTCTGAAGTATTTAATTTTTTAGAGTCTGTATCAAAAAAATATGGTATTGGATTTTGGAAACCTGGTGCTGGAATTATTCATCAAGTAATTCTTGAGAATTATGCTTTTCCTGGAGGAATGATGATTGGTACTGATTCACATACTGTAAATGCTGGAGGTCTTGGTATGGTAGCCATTGGAGTGGGTGGTGCTGATGCAGTTGATGTGATGGCTGGAATGCCTTGGGAGCTTAAGTTCCCAAAACTAATAGGTGTAAAATTAACTGGTAGACTTAATGGCTGGACATCTGCTAAAGATGTAATTTTAAAAGTAGCAGGAATTTTAACTGTAAAGGGAGGAACTGGATATATAATTGAATATTTTGGAGATGGAGCAGAGTCTCTATCATGTACAGGTAAAGGTACCATCTGTAATATGGGTGCTGAGGTTGGTGCCACAACATCTATCTTTGCATATGATGATTCAATGGAAAGATATCTTATTTCAACAGATAGAGAGGATGTAGTTGAAGCTGCAAGCAAAATAAAACATGAATTAAGATCTGATGAAGAGGTATACAATAACCCAGAAATTTATTATGATCAAATCATTGAAATTGATTTAGATAAATTATCCCCTCACATAAATGGTCCTTTTACTCCAGACCTTGCAACTCCAGTAAGTGAAATGAAGACTAAAGTAAAATCTGAGGGTTGGCCTAACGAAATTCAATGGGGTTTGATAGGATCTTGTACAAACTCATCCTATGAGGATCTATCAAGAGCTGCATCAATTGCTCAACAAGCTTTAGATAATAATATAAAAATAAATTCCAAACTTGGTATTAACCCTGGATCAGAACAAGTTAGATATACAGCTGAAAGAGATGGTATTATTGATATTTTTGAAAAACTTGAAAGTAAAATTTTTACTAATGCATGTGGACCATGTATCGGTCAATGGAACAGGGAGGGTGAAGATAAAACAGAAAAGAATTCTATTATACATTCATTTAATAGGAACTTTGCAAAAAGAGCAGATGGTAATCCAAATACTCATGCATTTGTATCTTCTCCTGAGATGGTAATGGCTGTTGCTTTATCAGGTAAGCTTGACTTCAACCCATTGACAGACAGCTTAATAAACGAAGATGGTGATGAAATTATTCTTAGGCCACCAATTGGAGATGAGTTGCCTTCGAAAGGTTTTGCCTGTGAGGATAATGGTTATGTTGAGCCTCCTGTTAGTGGAAAAGATATAAATATCATAATTAACCCTGAATCCCAAAGACTTCAAAAACTTGAACCCTTTGAGCCTTGGGATGGAAATAATATTCTTAATGCAAAACTACTTATTAAGGCACATGGAAAGTGTACAACAGATCATATATCTATGGCTGGACCCTGGTTAAGATTTAGAGGCCATCTAGATAACATTTCAGATAATTGTTTAATTGGAGCAGTTAACCATTTTAATATGAAAACTAATAGTGTTAAAAACCAAATTACTGGTAAATATGCTCCCGTTCCTGAAACTCAAAGATTCTACAAGAAAAATAATATTAGTACAATTGTTGTTGGTGATCACAACTATGGGGAGGGTTCTTCAAGAGAACATGCAGCAATGGAGCCTAGACATTTAGGTATTAAAGCAGTAATTGTAAAATCTTTTGCAAGGATTCATGAAACTAATCTAAAAAAACAGGGGATGCTTGCTTTAACCTTTGATAATGAGTCTGATTATGATAAAATAATGGAAGATGATACTTTCAATTTTATTGATCTAGAGTCTTTTTCACCTAATAAATCAATTGCCCTTGAGGTAATTCATTCTGATAATTCTAAAGAAATTATTAAATTGAACCATACTTTCAATTCTCAGCAAATTGAATGGTATAAGAATGGCTCAGCATTGAACCTAATAAAAGCAAATAATTTGTAATGAAAGATCTAAAATACTTAATGTCTTACTCAATTGCCCTTTTGGCATTTATTGGTATTTCAATTGGCGGTTTTTATAATTACTTAGCTGTTATTTTTACATTTATTTTTATACCCTTACTTGAAATATTAGTTAAAAAAAGCGACGAGAAGTACTCAGAGGAAGAAAAGAAAAATAGGCTACTAGACCCTTTCTTTGACTTATTACTGTATTTAAATATTCCCATTGTTTTTGGTATCTTCTTTTTCTCAATCGATAAGCTTGCTTTTACTTCTTCTGTATCTGACATTGTTGGAATAATTTTATCAGCTAGTATAGTAATGGCTACAAATGGAATTAATGTTGGACATGAGTTAGGTCACAGAAAGTCAATTATTGCAAGAACATGCTCTAAAATATTATATCTACCCAGTCAGTATATGCATTTTTATATTGAACATAATTTCGGACACCATATAAATGTTGCAACTCCAGAGGATCCCGCTACTGCTAGATATAAACAAACCTTGTATAGCTTTTGGGTAACATCTGTTATTAGGACATATGTAAGTGCGTGGAAAATTCAGCTCAGGCTTTTAAGAGTTTCTAAAAAAAGTTTCCTATCAATTAAAAATGATATGATATTCTATACAATATTTCAAATTATATTTTTGCTTTTCATTTATTATAATTTTGGATTATACCTAACTATACTATCTCTAGTAATGTCTGTTGTATCTTTTTTGTTTTTAGAAACAATAAATTATGTAGAGCATTATGGTTTATTAAGAAAAAAAGAATTAAGTGGAAGATATGAGAGAGTTAAACCTCATCATTCTTGGAATTCAAATCATACAATTGGAAGAATCGTTTTATATGAACTTACAAGACATAGTGATCACCATTTTAAATCTTCAAAAAAATATCAGGTTTTAGAATCACTTGAGGATTGCCCTCATCTCCCATATGGATATCCCACATCAATTTTACTATCTCTTATTCCACCAGTTTGGTTCAGAATAATGAATCCGCTAGTAAAAAATTATATGGGCTATAAGCATTAATAATAGCTTAATTATATCAATTAATTATATTAAAATAGCAATCAGAATTTGACTAAAAGGTTAGATAGAAGAATATGTTATTTTAAAAGTAAGTAGCGAGAGGGAGATTTGAACTCCCGACCTCCGGGTTATGAATCCGACGCTCTCACCAACTGAGCTACCTCGCCAAATCTAAGAAATGCAAATATATGAAACAAATACAAAGAAAGTACAGCTAAAAAATTGTTTATTGATGTAAAAACAAAGTTTTTTTAATATATTATGAATTATTTAATCTCGATGAGTCAAAAAAAAGAATTTTTTATAGAGTACGATTTTCAGTCCTCTCCTCAACTACTATATCAATATTTGTCAACTCCATCAGGACTATCTGAGTGGTTCTCAGATGATGTAAATTATAGAGGTGAAAAGTATACTTTTTTTTGGGGTGAGTCAGAAGAATATGCAAGAGTTATTACAAAAAAACAAAATGAAAAAATAAGGTTTCAATGGATTACTGGTGAAGAAGACGAAGAAAAATATTTCTTCGAATTTAAAATTCAAATGGATGAAATAACCAAAGGTGTATCATTAATAATTACTGACTTTTCAACTGAAGATGAAATTGACGAATCAAAGTTATTATGGGATAGCCTAATTTCCGATTTAAAAAAGGTACTAGGTTCAACCTAGTTTAAGTATATATCATCAGGTGAATCCCACCAAATTCGATATTTGTTTCCTAGTTTTTTTAAAATTTTTCCCCAACTTTTTTTTCCACTTAATTCAAATATATTTAAATCGGATTCATCTAATACTATCCAGCTTTCACTACTAATCTCCTCATTTAATTGATTAATATCCCACCCAGAGTATCCTTGAAAAAAGATAACATCATTTAAATCAATCATTCTGTTCTCGATTCGATTTATAATTAATTGTACATCTTTACCCCAAGATATACCATCCATGACTCTATACTCTTCATCTATATAATTTTGATTTTTAATAATATAAAATGTATCATCAGATACTGGTCCTCCAAATTGGAATGTATATTTTTTAACAGCAGAATTATCAGAGTCATTCATTAAAAAAAGTCCACCGGGTCTGTTTAATATAAAGCCTATATGAGAATTATCAGTTTCATCAACTATTAAAATAATTGATTTATAAAAAATCGAATCACTTAATAGGCTTGGTGAGGAAATTAAAATTTTACCTTTCATAATAAAAAAAAGAGCTTCAATTGAAGCTCTTTTAAACATTTTTTAAATGTATTTAAAACTTAGTTAACTGAGCTTGATAGTTCAGCTCCAGCTTTAAATTTGACAACCTTCTTAGCAGGGATTTTAATAGTCGCACCAGTTTGAGGGTTTCTACCATCTCTTGCAGCTCTTTGAGAGACTGACCAAGATCCAAAACCAACAAGTGAGACTCTTCCGCCACCTTGTAAAGTTGAACTTACACTCCCTAGAAAAGATTCTAAGGCTAGTTTCGCTGATGCTTTTGAAATACCAGCGTCAGCTGCCATAGCATCAATTAATTCTGATTTGTTCATATCACTTAATTTTAATGTTTGAATAAATATATAAGTTTAAATCAAAGTCCAAGCAGATATAGTGTGTAAAAGTCAGTTTTTGTTAATAAATATGGGCTTTTTGTTGATAATACTACTATTACTACTAGTATACATAGGAATTTTCATGAATTTGATAGCCGTTTAAAAGATCTTTCGCACTCATTTCCTTCTTGTTTTCTATCTGAATTGTAGTACAGTTTATTTGACCTCCTTTAGTATTTATATATATATTATTACCAACAATTGATAATTTTCCTAAGTTTTTTTTATCTAATAAATTGTTTCTGTAAAAATTAGCTTTAATGATTTTCATTCTAACTTCATTGTCACCATTTTTTAATATTGTCCATGAACCTGGAGAGGGTGATAGACCTCTAATCATTCCAAGAATTTTCTCTGTATTATCCTCCCAGTTTATTCTTGTATTTTCTGAATTTAATTTTGGAGCTTTTTTCTTGTTATTAACTTTTGACTGACTAATTATCTGAAATTTACCTTTAAAAACTGTCATTATTGTTTCCAATAATAGATTTGATCCGATAATTGAAAGCTTTCTATATAAACTTTTATAATCATCATCATTATCTATCAGAACTTCCTTTTTTGAAATAATATCTCCATGATCAATCTTTTCATTAATAAAAAAAGTAGTTACACCTGTAACTTTTTCATTATTTATAAGTGCCCAATTAATCGGTGCAGCACCTCTATAATCCGGTAATAAAGATGCATGAAGATTAATGGTCCCAAGTTTTGGTATTGAATATACTTCTTTTGGTATTTTTCTAAATGCAACGACAATAAATAAATCAGCATTCATTGATTTTATCTGATCTATAAAATCAATATTTTTTAGATCCTCTGGTTGTTTAATCAATAAATTATTTATAATTGAAAACTTTTTAACCTCACTTTGATGTATCCTAAGACCTCTTCCTGATTTTTTATCTTGAGAGGTTACAACACATAAAATATCACAATGAGAATTAATAAGTTCTAAAGATTTTAGAGCAAAATCTGGTGTTCCAAAAAAAATTATTTTAGGTTTTCCCATCAAATATTATTTAATATAAAATCCACTCTTTCATTTATGCTTGTACAAGGCACTTTAATTTTTAATATGGATGATTCTTCATATACTTTATCTATATATGGTGAGATTCTTGTTGCCTCCTCATACTCTTCAACTCTATTTTTATCTTTTATGTATATATCTTTCCATGAAGGAAAAAAAAATACCATATCATAATCATAGTTTTTTAGTAATTCTTCCCAATATTCTTCTGAAGAGTTTATTGACCTTAAATATGCAGTAATCTCATGTATCCCCCTATCGAAGAACACAATATTGTTTTTACATAAAATATCTCTAGCCTCAGTAAAGTCTTTATCTCTTTTCTTAAGAATTTCTTCACTAACTTTTATTGGATTTAATCTAAAGCTTGATCCCTTCTTTTCATACTCTGATAAAATTTCTCTTGCTGACTCATCATAGCATTTAAAACCTAGCTTTTTGAGTTTATTTAAAACAGAAGTTTTTCCGGTACTTGGTCCTCCTGCTAAAACAACTCTTCTATTTATCATACTTTCTAACATATACAGACAACTGAATGATTATATTTGTATTTCATTACAAAATTAATTGCCTTGTCTAATAAAAATAATAAATCAGATAGTTTTTATTCAAGATTTAAAGATCAACTACTAGAATCTCAATCTTGGCCTGGGATATACTTATTTAAATTTATTGTTAAAAATAATAGTGATGAAAGCGAACAGTTAAAAAAACATCTTAAAAACTATGAAGGAAAAATAGCTGTAAAATC
>Ga0160422_10001134_pt1 | contig 16542 bp, 14 predicted proteins | sample Fk160mmetaG_FD_108192 | JGI IMG/M metagenome (GOLD analysis project Ga0160422, IMG submission 108192) | Marine microbial communities from the Central Pacific Ocean - Fk160115 60m metaG | ecosystem: Environmental > Aquatic > Marine > Oceanic > Photic zone | place: The Central Pacific Ocean... | reverse complement strand
TGTCTGGGGGAACAAGCATCTTTTTTCAGTTTCGTGTAGTGGAGAATTAATTTCTCAAAGTGGAGTCCCACCTGATTATTTTTCTTCAACAGGACAACTTTGGGGCACTCCAGTTTATGAATGGGCTAATCATGAAATGACCGATTTTGAGTGGTGGAAGAAAAGATTCAAAAGACAGTTTGAATTGGTTGATATTCTTAGAGTCGATCATTTCAGAGCACTTTCAGGATACTGGAGAGTTGATGGGAAAGCGAAGAATGCAATTAAAGGGGAGTGGATTAAATCCCCTGGGAATGAATTATTAAAATCACTATGTAATTTCTTCAAGGTTAAATCACTTCCGATAATCGCAGAAGATCTCGGGGTTATCACTGAAGATGTAAATGATTTAAGAATTAAGTTTGGATTCCCAGGGATGAAAATCCTTCAATTTGCTTTTGATGGTAGTAGTGAAAATCCATATTTGCCTGAAAATATAGTTGGCAATAATTGGGTCGTCTATACAGGAACCCATGATAATCCCACGACTACTTCTTGGTGGGATAATTTAGACGAGAGTCTCAAAGTTGATATTGATAAGAGATATTTGTTATCAAATAATCCTGCTTGGAATTTAATTAAACTTGGAATGAAAAGTAACGCTAATTTATTTATTGCACCTATGCAAGATATATTGTGTTTAAATGATAGATTTCGTTTGAATAAGCCTGGCACGACAGAGAATAATTGGAAATGGAAAATTAAAAAGAGTTTAAATTCTATTAAATTTGATATAAAATCTTATGGATCTTTAGGGAAGAACTTCCACAGAGTAAGTATGGAAAGTTAGTTGAAAATTTAATCTATTTAGTAATACTTTTTTCAATATATTTAAATTCAATAACTTTGTTTTTTGTATAGTAAAAATTCAGTATTAAAATCGAAATTAATAAGACAAAAATGTAAATTAAACTGCCTTGCCAAGAGTTAATAATATCTAATCGATTAATTATGAAACTATGTTTTTTATTATTTTTTATGGGAAGTATTTCTTCTCCAAGAAGATTAATTAATTTAAACTTTTTAATTGAAAGACATTCTTCCATTTTTATTAAAATTGATCTTATAAAAGGATATTTAGGGATGAGATCCCTTTGATTATTTTCAATAGCCTTAATGGTAGATAAAGGTACTTTAGAAATATATGATAAATCTTTCTCAGTTAATTTCTTTTTAATTCTTGCCTCTTTGATAATATTGCCAATTTCAAAAAAAGTATCAATTTCAGAATCATTAATTCTCGAGTTTAAACTTGATTTTTTCTTAAAAATTGAATTTTTAATACCTATTTCTGAATTAACACCTTTTACTAAAACTTTCACTTCGGTTATAAGTTTCCCAGATTTTCTTCTTAAATATTTGCTGTAATGAGATAGGAGCTTATTGATTCTTTGAAAACTCAAATTATTTAAAACTAATTTTTATTATTTTAATAAATAAGTTAAAAAAAAGAAATGATAATTTATTGATGATATAACCTAAATTGGTGATATTAATTTACTGACTGCACTTTTGGCTAACTTGAGAGGGCTAAAAGTTTCCCGAATTAAGTTAAATAATTTTTCAGCATCTTCTAATTCTAATCGATCATCTTTAATTAGACTCATTAGCAAGTTTTTTCTAATCTCTGATCCTTTTTCTCCTGCAAATAATTTTAAACTTGCATTAGCAACTGGTATTAAATCACTACCAATATCAACGGAATCTTTAAATAAAATATTTAATAAGCTTTCAAGTTTTTCTATTTGAATTTTCCCATTCTTATCAAAAATTACTTCTAGAAGGATATCAACAATTTCATTGGAATTATCTGTTAATAGTTTTTTGGCTATGTAAGGATAAGCAATGCTTACAATTTTAAATTCTGGATCTAATCTTAGTGCTAAACCTTCTTGACTTACGACCGCCCTAATTATGAGGGCGAATCTGCTTGGAACTCTAAAAGGATATTTATACATTAATTTTGAAAATTTGTCAGTGATTTCTTTAAAGTTAAAATTCCCAACTTCTTTACCTAAAGAGTCCCCGAGAACTTCTCTTAATGGATCAACTATAGAATTGAGGTCCTGCTTCTCACTTAAGAATCCTAATTTCTGAAAATCTTCAGCTAGTAAAAGAAATTCATTATTAATAAGATGAACTATTGCTTTAATAAGAGTGAGACGATCATTATTTGAGATAGAATCCATCATTCCAAAATCTACATAAGCAATATAACCATCAGTCTCATTCCCTCCGCTCAAAGCAAACATATTACCTGGGTGTGTATCTGCATGAAAATAACCATGTTCAAAAAGTTGTTGAAGACCACTAATTACTCCTGTTCTTATAAAGGAAGAAGGAATTAATTCATTATTTTCTAACTCTTTTCTATCTTTTAATTTCACTCCATCAATCCATGTTGTAGTGATTACTCTTTTTGATGAAAATAATTTCTCAACTTTTGGGATTATTATTTGTGTATTGTTTTTAAATAACTTTGCAAATCTTTCTGCATTTTTAGCTTCTTTTTCATAATTTATTTCTTCAAATAAAGCTCTCCCAAATTCATCAATTATTTCTCCTATCCCAACTCCAATATTAAGAGGTAAAAGAGGTGAGAAAAGATTTGCTAATAATTTTAAAATTACAATATCTCTTTTTATAATAAATTCTAGATTTGGCCTCTGAACCTTTACAGCGACAAAAGAATTACTATTGGTTTTCGCCTTATAAACTTGTCCTAAGCTTGCAGAAGCGATGGGTTTGTTGGGAAATTCTTGAAATAAATTATTTGCCGAATCCCCTAATTCCATCTCAATAGTTTGTAAAGCAATTTTGTGATCAAAAGGTGGGAGATTATCCTGTAGATTCGTTAATTCATTTAGCCAATCTTGTCTTACTAAATCAGGTCTTGTAGATAATGCTTGGCCTAGTTTGATAAAACAAGGTCCTAAATCAGTTATTACATTAAATAAATATTTTGATAACTCTTTCTGGACATTTTCATTTTTACTTGATCCTTGAAATATTAACCTTATGAGGAAAAACAAAATTGTTAGTAAAATATATATAACTCTAGGTATTAAAATCCAAGGCCTTATTAAAAGCCAAATTAAATCCTTTCCAGGCGAATATTTGATTTCTAAATCATCCATTTAAATTAAAAATGTTAAAAAATCGAATTATACTTGTTTCAATTGTATAGGAGCCAATAATACTTTATGAGCATTTCTTCTTTTCTAAAAAAAAAGTTTTTAAAGTCGCTTTTTTTTCCCTCTCATAATAGAGGTGAAGCACTTCCAAAGAATTTAATAGAATTGCTTAATGAGCAACCAGGGCTATGGGATTTACCTGAACTCCCAGAGCTAGGGTCTCCGTTATCAAATAAAGGTATAATTTCCGATGTCCAAGAATACTTTTCGACAAAGTTTTCTACAAATAGTTGCTGGTTTGGTGTTAATGGTGCCTCTGGTTTAATTCAATCAGGCATTATTGCAATGACAAAGCCTGGAGATTATCTTCTTATTCCAAGAAATATTCATATATCAGTAATAAAAATTTGTTTACTCGCAAACGTTATTCCAATATTTTTTGATCTTCCTTACTCAGAGTCAACTGGGCAATACTTACCATTAACAAAAGATTGGTTAGAGAATATATTCGAGGATAAATTACTAAGGGAAAAAAATCCTTCTGGAATAATCATTGTTAATCCTTCTTATCAAGGATACTCAACTAATCTTGATCCATTGGTAGATATTTGTCATAAAAGAAATCTGCCGTTACTTGTAGATGAAGCACATGGATCTTACTTCTTATTTTGTGAGGAATTCGGACTACCTAAATCGGCAGTAAGATCAAACGCTGATTTGGTAGTACATTCGCTTCATAAATCTCTTAATGGTTTAACTCAAACAGCAATTATGTGGCATAGTGGTAATAACCTTGATAAAAAGAAAATAATTAGAAGTTTAAATTTATTGCAAACCACTAGTCCAAATTCTTTATTGTTAGCCTCCTGCGAAGAATCCATAAATGATTGGATTAATAAAGATAATCTTGCTATTTATAAAAATAGAATAAATAAGGCAAGATTTATTTTTGAACAATTGTTAATTAGAAATGTACCTCTTATAAAAACGGATGACCCTTTGAAAATTGTTTTAGATACTGGTTCATATGGAATAGACGGTTTTTTAGCAGATCGATTTTTTTATAAAAATGGCATCATTGCTGAATTACCTGAGATGATGACATTAACTTTTTGCTTGGGATTTGGAAATCAAGATGGTTTTGTGGATATTTTTTATGGTATTTGGCAAAAATTAATTTCAGGAGTCAAAAGAAGAGATGAGTTGAGATTGGAGAAGCCTCCATTTAAGTTACTGGAGACGCCTGAAATGTCTCCTTCCCAAGCTTGGTATAAAAAAACTTATGAATTGCCAATTAAAGAATCAGTAGGACGAATTTCTGCAGATATTGTTTGTCCTTACCCTCCGGGCATTCCTCTGTTGGTCCCAGGTGAAAGAATTGAGAAAGAGAGAGTGGAATGGCTTCTGGCACAAAGTTTATATAATGATGATTTGGTGGATTTTTACATAAGAGTTTTACCCTACTGAAATAGTATATGAGATTAAAAAGTGGATTAGCTATAGGAATTTTTGGACTAATTGTTGTTTTTCTAGGAGGATTCTATTTTGCAATTGCGGTAACGGCATTATCTTATTTGTCTTTACAAGAACTTTTTCGAATGGCAGAATTTAAAGGAATTAAGCCTGCAACAAAGACAACTTTGTTCTCTTGCTCAATTATTATTATTTCTACTTATTTGGAAGTTAATGGCATTCTTGAAAAGGAGATAACGAGTTCTATATTGCCAATCGCATCTATAGCAATCTGCACATGGCTATTACTTCAACCTAAACCCGGAAAAATTTCAGATATTGCCACCTCAATATTTAGTTTATTTTATCTTGGTTATTTGCCAAGTTTTTGGATCAAATTAAGAGAATTAGATTCTATTTTTGATAGTTCTTATTTAATTAACAATGGAATTTCTGATATAAATTCGTTTACGGGTTTAAAAATCACTTTGATTACTTGTTTATTAATAGTCTCATTTGATATCGGTTCATACTTTATAGGAGTTAAGTACGGAAAAAGATCTCTTTCTATAATCTCCCCTAGTAAAACTATTGAAGGTCTTATAGGAGGCATCTTTTGCTCAATTTCGACAGGCATTATCTTTTTCTTCTTTTTTAATAGGCCTAACTATTTTATTATGGGAATCATATTTGGGATTATTGTTTCCCTTATGGCTTTAGTAGGTGATTTGATCGAGTCTATGATGAAAAGAGATGCAAAATTAAAAGATTCTGGCAATTTATTGCCAGGGCACGGCGGAATGCTTGATCGGATTGATAGTTATATTTTTACCCCATCACTTATTTACTGTTTAATTTTAATTTTTAATTATTTAAATTTATTTAAACATTAGAAAAAAGTGATATTTTTATATGTTCTTCACAAACTATCAATTCCTTTAATATTAAATTTGGATCCATAGGGATAATAAGTTTTTTATTTCTCTCGCTATCGATAAGAAGAATATTATTATTATCAGATTTTAATAAATACCTTTTTTTAAATTCTTTTTCACTATTTGAGGATATATATAAGTAACCATTTTTTATATCAACATCATTAAATCCGAATTTATCTGAAATAAAAAATTCAATCTCATTCTTAATTTTCGACCATTTCTTATTATCCAATATTAAATTTAAATTATATTTATTTAACTCTAAATTTATATTAAAATATAATTTATTGAGACTAAATTTTCTATTACTAAAAAATTCTTTTATTGATATATCATAAACAATAACTTTTAATTTGTTAACATAAATTTTATTAAATATCACTTGTTCAGCATCAATAATTAATTTATTAATAATTCCTTTAAAGTTTTTATCTTTAATTAGAATATCTATCTTAATTTTTTCAATTTTCTCAAACGAATACTTTAAAAAAGTATTTATTCCTGATTTAATTATATTAGTAAACACAATAGATTAATTAAAAAAATCGTTAATAATTTTTCCCGTTAATTCAGGTAGATCTAAATGAGGCAAGTGACCACAATTCTTTAAAATCAGTGAATTGAAATTTTTTATACTTTTTATTCTATTAAGTTCCTTAGATCCAAGAATTCTATCATTCTCGCCGCAAATAGCTTTTGTGGGTATATTTTGTATGTATTTATAGGTGCCGCCAAAACCACCACTATTAGCGAAAGAAGCTAAGGAATTTCTCCATCCATAGCAACCTAGATGTAGGGATGCTATTTGTTCCTCTTTAGTACCAACACTATTATTAGGATAAGCAAAAGCTTGCCTACAAAGATTTTTTCTAACAACTGGCAAACCAAGAAATGCTGCTCCCAATTGATTAAATGGCCTAGGAATCTTTTTAGGCTTTTCAAACAATCCCGCAGGGGATAAAAGGAGCTGTCTTTCGATATTAGATGAAATTTTATTTGATAAAGTCAATGCAACTGAGCCACCCATTGATGCACCAACAATCTTAATTTTCTTCTTTAAATTTAATATTTTTAATAAATCTATTAGATTATCAATTATTGAATTCGAATTATATTGATTAGGGTACAATCTAGGAGAAAAACCAAAGCCTAATAAATCAGGAATAATTAATTTAAAGTGCTTTCTTATTAAAGGGTATATTCTTCTAAACTCAAGAAAACTACTGTCAAATCCATGAAGTAATAATAATGGATCTCCATCTCCTCCAATGACAACAGGAAACTTAGCGTTACCCCAATTATTATTTAATTTAATCCAATTAACATCATGGGAGATGTCTTTGCCAAGAGGATCAAGTATAGTTTCCTTAACTTTATTTAAATAATTAAAATTTGAATCTAAAAAATTATCGTTAATCAAGATACTTAAATTATTATTTTCTGGCTCTCGAATCTTGAAATCACTTGAGCAATATCATCTGAATTAATAGAGAAAGGTAAAAAATGTATTTCAGACTCTTTTCTACATGCAAAATCTGAAATTTTTTGTAGATTATCATTCTCAAAAACATCAATACCAAGATCTGCGATAGATGTTGGTAAATTTAATTTCTTCATAAACTTAACTAATTGATTGATTGATTGATCCGCTAAATTATTATTATTTTTGTATTCCTCAAGTCTTAATTGTAGTAAAATTCCAACTCCAACTATCTCACCATGTAAGTTTATTTTTTTAGAACTAAGTTGCGTTATAGAATTATGAAGGGCATGAGCAGCAGCTGTCCTGCATTTTTCACCCCCTATTCCTCCTATAAGACCAGCTGTTAATCCATTAGCTTCAATAACATTAATCCATGATAGGTTTTCTATATTAGGATTTAGATAGGCCTTTTCTCCTTCAATAAATAATTGATCTCTTAGGACTCTAGAAATTTGTATCGCTTGTTGGACAATGCCTTCTCTGTTAGATGAACTTGTAATAGAAGATTCGTACCACTTTGCTAAAGAATCCGCTATACCACTAGTAAGTGTTTCTAGAGGAGCAGAACTGATCAAAGTGTGATCATAGATTAATAGTTCAGGGCAAGATTTAAGATTTAGATCTTTTACAAACTGACCATTTTTACTATAAATGTTAGCCAAAGCGGTCCAGCCGGCACATGTTGATGCACTTAGAGGGACTGTGATGGATTTGATAGATAAGAGATCAGCTATTAGCTTTCCTGCATCTAAAACTTTTCCTCCACCAGTAGCAATAATTGAATCACATTTATGTCTTTTGGCTATTTCATAGATTCTTTTAATATCTTCTTCGCAACAATCATATTTAAGCTCAGCATGAACAACTTTCAAATTATGTGACTTTAAATCATTTATCAAGTTAGACCTAATAGATTTAGTAGAAGGACTTCTGCCCAAAACTAATGAGTTTTTAGAAATCTTTAAAATTTCAGGAATAGCTGTTAACCAAGCATTTTTTCCTTTAATTACCTTTCTTGGGGAAATTAAATGCATACTGAAGGAATTTTTTGATATTGACTAGCAATTAGCTCCAGCTAGTTCTTGTGGGGACTCCTCCGATGATACCTTCACGGTTACTTTTTTGTTTTCATCTATGTCGACAAGAACAGTATCCCCATCTTTTATGCGACCTGACAACACTTCTTCAGCTAAACTATCTTCTAAAAGTCTCATAACGGCTCTTCTTAGGGGTCTTGCTCCATAAGAGGGGTTATATCCTTCCTCAACTAACCTTTCCTTAAAGGCATCTGTTACATTTAGTTTGATTCCTTTCTGGTCAATTCTTGAAAATACTTCTTTAAGCATAATTTCAGCAATATCTTTAACTTCATCTTTGGTTAACTGTCTGAACACAATAATTTCGTCTAGCCTATTTAAAAACTCAGGCCTAAAGTATTGTTTAAGCTCTTCATTTACTAAGGACTTGATCCTGTTATACTGACTATCTTCAATAGATTCACCAGAGAATTCAAATCCTAAACCTCCGCCACCTTTTTCAATAACTTTTGAACCAATATTGGATGTCATTATTAGTAATGTATTTTTAAAGTCCACAGTTCTACCTTTTGAGTCGGTTAGTCTACCTTCCTCAAGAAGTTGAAGTAATAAATTGAAGACATCAGGATGAGCCTTTTCAACTTCATCAAAAAGAACGACTGTATAGGGTCGTCTTCTGACGGCTTCGGTTAGTTGGCCACCTTCATTGAATCCTACGTACCCAGGAGGTGAACCTATTAATTTACTTACAGTATGTCTTTCCATGAATTCAGACATATCTAGTCTTATCATTGCTTCTTCGCTTCCGAAGAAATAGGATGCTAAGGCTTTTGTTAGCTCTGTTTTACCAACCCCAGTAGGACCAGAGAATATGAAACTAGCAATTGGCCTATTTGGATTTTTCAAACCAACTCTAGCTCTTCTTATTGCTCTAGAGACAGCTTTAACAGCTTCATCTTGACCAATAAGTCTCTTGTGAAGGGTGTCTTCCATATTGAGCAATTTAACAGATTCAGTTTCTGTTAATTTTTGAACGGGAACACCTGTCCATGAAGCAACTATGTGAGCAACGTCTTCTTCACTAACAATTGGATTTTCAACAATTGAAATCTCTTTATTAGTTAATTCTTCATTGTTACTTTCAATTTCCTTTGGATTATCTTGGGTTTCCTTTTTAGAAGCTAATAATTCTTTGATTTTGGAGGATAATTCAATTTCTTTTTCTCGTAGTTGACCTGCTTGGTCAAAATTTTGATCTCTTACCGCTTCTTCTTTTTGCTTTTGAACTTCTCTTAATTCTTTATCAATTTGCTTAGCTTCGGGGGGAAGTTTCGAATTAATCAATCTCACACGACTCCCTGCTTCATCTATCAAATCAATCGCTTTGTCAGGGAGAAATCTATCAGATATATATCTGTCACCAAGATGAGCCGCTGCTTCAAGTGCATCATCTGTAATTTTTAGACGATGATGTTGTTCATATCTTTCTCTTAAACCTTTGAGAATCTCGATAGTGTCATCAATAGAAGGTTCACCAACCATTACTGGCTGAAATCTTCTTTCAAGAGCCGCATCTCTTTCAATATGTTTTCTGTATTCATCTAACGTTGTTGCCCCTATGCATTGAAGTTCTCCTCGAGCAAGTGCGGGCTTTAGAATATTGGCTGCATCAATTGCTCCCTCTGCTGCTCCAGCTCCTATTAACGTATGAACTTCATCAATAACCAAGATTACGTTACCAGCAGACTTGATCTCTTCCATAATTTTCTTTAATCTCTCTTCAAATTCACCTCTATATTTCGTACCTGCAACAAGAAGACCAATATCTAAAGTCAGAACTCTTTTTTCTTCAAGAATATCTGGAATTTCACCTTGCTGTATCCTTTGAGCTAAACCTTCAGCAATTGCAGTTTTACCAACACCAGGTTCTCCTATTAAAACTGGATTATTTTTTGTTCGTCTACCTAAGATTTGAACAACTCTATCTATTTCATCATGTCGACCAACAACAGGATCTAGTTTTGACTCGCTTGCAAGCTTAGTGAGGTTTGTTCCAAATTCATCAAGAGTTGCAGTTTTAACATTTCCTTTACTGGACCCTCCACCTGGACCAACTTCAGCAGTCTCCCCAAGCATTCTTATAACCTGTGTTCTTACTTTTCCTAGGTCAATGCCAAGATTCTCTAGAACTCTTGCAGCAACACCTTCTCCTTCTCTAATCAATCCTAATAAGAGATGTTCTGTTCCAATATAATTATGTCCAAGCTGCCTTGCTTCTTCCAATGAAAGTTCCAAGACTCTTTTAGCCCTTGGTGTAAAAGGGATTTCAACTGCTACAAATCCAGATCCTCTACCAATTATCTTTTCCACTTCAATCCTTGAGTCTTTGAGATTTACACCCAATGACTTTAATACCTTTGCCGCTACTCCAGTACCTTCTCCAATTAGCCCTAGCAATATTTGTTCTGTGCCGACAAAATTATGTCCAAGTCTTCTAGCTTCTTCTTGAGCAAGCATAATGACTTTAATGGCTTTTTCCGTAAATCTTTCAAACATTAATACTTGAGCTTTCTATTAATAACCTACCAGTATTGAGCGTATTTTGTGTTCAGAATTAGCTTTTGTGAATACCTAATGTGATTAATTTATTGTCCAAATACTACATTATCAGTGGGATTGCAGGTAATAACTGTAATTTCTCTGATTATGGTAATCCGAACAATTAAGAAGATAAGTTAAAATTTAACAATTTTTTTTCTTTTAAAAGTGCGTCTGAACCATCTAAATAGTAGTTTTTTCTAACATTTATAGTTTCAAAACCAAAGTATTTATAAAAACATAATGCTTCAAGATTATTTTTTGATACCTCTAACAAAATTTTTTCTATCTTAATATTTATGCAATAAACGAGAGTTTTTGTTAATAATTTCTTCCCAAGACCTTTTCTTTTGAATTTTGGATGAATTGAAAAATAATTAATCTGAGCTTCTTTAAATAATTTCTGAAAAACACATATTCCAACCAATATAGAGTCAATGTATATAGCTAATGCCTTAACCTCTTCTCTTTTAAGTTCTTCTTCCCATTGTCTATAACTCCATAAATTAATAGAGAGAGTATCTAATTTATGACATTCTTTTGCTTGGTCAATATTAATTTCCTTTATTTGATACATTAACTTTTAAATTTAATTAAGACGCTCAATGAAAAAAATAGGTTGTAGAATACTAATATAAATAATTAATTTTTAATGAACCACAAAGAGTCTTTTTTATTAAATGAAATTGATGATGAGAGTCCAAATAAAAATATAGTTCCTATCACCACAAAGTTAGAGAGAAATGGTGAATTAACCATTGGTGGATGTTCAATACACAATTTAATAGAAAAGTATGAATCTCCTTTGTACCTTTTGGACGAGTTAACACTGAGAAATTCATGTAAAGCTTATAAGAAAGCATTAGAAAAATATTATCCTGGTAAATCTCTCCCGATTTATGCTTCAAAAGCAAATAGTTCTCTGTTTTTAAGTAATCTTATTGCTTCTGAAGGATTTGGACTTGATGCTGTTTCAGAGGGTGAATTAATTACAGCACTCAAAGGAGGTGTTTTAAATAATAAAATTGTTTTTCATGGTAATAATAAATCCGACAGGGAACTCGAATTCGCTTTAACCAATAATATTAAAATCGTTGTTGATAACGATTATGACCTTGAAAGAATGATTGAAATTTCTAATAAAACTGCTTCAATTCAAGAAATTATGATCAGATTTACTCCGGGGATTGAATGTCACACTCATGAATACATTAAAACGGGTTCATTCGATAGTAAATTCGGTTTCGGGATCGAAAATTTAGGTATTTTATTTAAAAAAATAAGTGAAAGTAAAAACCTGAAGTTAGTAGGATTGCATGCACATATCGGTTCCCAAATTTTTGAGTTAGCTCCTCACAATGATTTAGCTGAAATCATGGTAAAAGCAGCTATTGAGGCTAAAAATTATGGTCATCAAATTACCGAATTAAATATGGGAGGTGGACTTGGAATTAAATATACAAATGATGATGATCCTCCATCCATAAATGATTGGATTAAGACAATTTCATTCGCGGTTGTGAAAGCTTGTGAAAAATATAATTTTAATTTACCAATGCTAATGTGTGAACCTGGCAGATCAATTGTCTCAACTGCTGGAGTAACAATTTACAGTCTTGGTTCATCTAAAGAAATACCAGGTTTAAAGACTTACATATCTGTTGATGGTGGTATGAGTGATAACCCACGCCCAATCACCTACCAATCTAATTATTCGGCATGCCTTGTAAAAGATCCATTGAATATTAATTTCCCAAAGAAATATTCTGTAGCAGGTAAACATTGCGAGTCTGGGGATGTTTTATTTAAAGATCTAATATTGGGGGATTTTAAGACAGGAGATTTGTTATGCGTTTTTGGAACAGGAGCTTATAACACCTCTATGAGTTCAAACTATAATAGGATTCCAAGACCCGCTACAGTTCTTCTTTGTGACGGGAGTGCTGAATTAATCCAAAAAAGAGAAAGGCCAGAAGATCTTTTGAAATTTGATGTTTTACCTGATCGCTTTATTAATAATTCTTAGGTAAATTTAAAATAAGTACTTAACTTTAAATGTGAATTTTTGGGGGTTTATAAATTTAAGATTAATATTGGATGTTTTGTTTGCAGCCGGGTTTGGAATGCTTTTTTTTACGAGAGTTAAGGAAAAAAGAACTCTCTGGCTATTAAGAGGTTATTTGTTTTTAGTTTCGCTAGCTTGGTTTGTTCAGAGGTATGCAAATCTTCCATTAACATCGAAATTAATTGATGCAGTTGTTCTAGCCTGTTCTTTATCATTAGCGATTTTGTGGCAAGGTGAGCTTAGGAGATTAATGGAATTATTAGGTACAGGTAGATTGACAGTTTTACTTGGCAATCCCCCAAAAGAATTTAGAGCTAATGCAAATACAGTTAATCACTTAGTAGAGGCTGCAGGAAAACTTTCGCAAAATAGAAGAGGAGCTTTAATAGTTGTTGATCTTGGTAGTGATTTGAGACCTGAAGATTTTTTGTATTCGGGTATCAATATAGAAGCTCAACTTTCGACTGATCTACTAATAAATTTATTTGCTACGGATACTCCTTTACATGATGGTGCTGTACTTGTAAAAGGCAATAAGATAATCTCGGCTGGAGTGATACTCCCTTTGTCAAGGCAAGGAATAAGTCGATATGGAACTAGACACTTAGCAGCATTGGGGATAACCGAGAGATTCGATAGATGTATTTGCATCGTAGTCTCTGAGGAAACTGGTACATTATCATTATCTAATCAAGGTAAACTCGAGCGTCCTATTACAAGTAGTAGATTACAAGAACTTTTAAATAGCTTTGTTGACAATTCAAACAGTCAAACAATTTCAAAATCATCTACAAATAGAAATGTTTCAATGCCAAAAAAGGTTACAACTGATATTATTCCCAATATTACCCTTGACAAAACTACAAATAAATCAGATTGAAAAATTTTCTTCAAATTAATAATTATGAAATTAAAAAATTCAACAAAAAAGATTTTTGAAGTACCTCAAGAGATAGATAAATTTCGAATTCCTCAACACATAGCAATTATTATGGATGGGAATGGAAGATGGGGAATAAAAAAAGGTTTCTCAAGATCTTATGGACATAATAAAGGAGTTTCAGTACTTAAAAATATTCTAAAGTTATCGAAAGGATGGGGTGTAAAAATTTTAACAGTTTATGCTTTTTCTACTGAAAACTGGTCGAGACCAATTGAAGAGGTTGATTTTCTACTAAATTTATTTGAAAAAGTTCTTCAAAAAGAAATAGAAGAACTTCACAAAGAGCATATTAAGATAAATTTCATTGGAGACTTGTCACCTTTTCCGAGGAATTTGAAACATAAAATGCGTGAATCAGAAAAATTAACTAGAAATAATAATGAGTTTATCTTCAATGTTTGTGCAAATTATGGAGGAAGACAAGAATTGGTAACAGTGGCTAAAAACTTGGCAAGAAAATCTATTTCTGGTGAGATTTTACCAGAGCAGATTAACGAGGAATTGTTTGAATCTCAATTGTTAACAAAAGAGTTTAAAGATCCAGATTTACTTATAAGAACTAGTGGTGAAAAAAGAGTGAGCAATTTTCTCTTGTGGCAATTAGCTTATTCTGAAATATATATAACTAAAGTTTTATGGCCAGAATTTAATGAGGATGAGTTTTTAAAAGCTATTTTAGATTATCAATCTAGGAATAGACGTTTTGGGGGTATTGAAACTATGAGAAACCATTCTCTTAACAGTTCTTTAATCGGAGATGACTTAATATGATCAAGTTAAATATAAAGACAACAAAAGATTTTAGGTACGATTGGGAAAGAGAAGAAATTCTTGAAATATTAAATATGCCACTAATTGATTTAATGTGGAAAGCACAATTAATACATAGAAAGTACAACAACTATAAGGTTCAATTGGCATCTTTATTTAGTGTTAAGACAGGAGGATGTACCGAAAATTGTTCATATTGTAGTCAATCAATTTATAGCTCTAGTCAAATTAAAAGTAATCCTTTGCATGAAGTTGAATCTGTACTTAAAAGGGCACAGATTGCTAAAGAGGAAGGTGCTGAAAGATTTTGTATGGGCTGGGCATGGAGGGAGATTAGGGATGGAAGTTCATTTAATTCGATGCTTGAAATGGTTAAAGGAGTAAGAGGTTTAGGGATGGAGGCCTGCGTAACGGCTGGAATGCTTAATGAAGAGCAAGCTTTCAGATTAGCTGAAGCAGGTTTGACAGCCTATAATCATAACCTTGATACTAGCCCTGAATATTATCAAAATATAATTACTACCAGAACCTACCAAGATAGGTTAGACACTTTGAAAAGAGTAAGAGATGCAGGCATAAATATATGTTGTGGAGGAATTATAGGATTGGGGGAGTCAAAAAAAGATCGAGCATCCCTCCTTCAAGTTCTTTCAAATATGAAACCTCATCCTGAAAGTGTACCAATTAATGCTCTTGTTGCTATTGAAGGCACAGGTATGGAAGATGCAAAAAATGTTGACTCGATAGAAATGATAAGAATGATCTGTGCTGCTAGGATTCTTATGCCTAAAAGTAAAGTTAGATTAAGTGCCGGGAGAGAAAATCTTTCTAAAGAAGCACAAATCTTATGCTTTCAATGTGGTGCTAATTCTATATTTTATGGAGATGAATTATTAACGACTTCAAATCCCTCATGCGAAACAGATAGAAAACTTTTGAAGGAAGTTGGAGTTGCTTTTAATAAAGATTTTGAATCAAAGAGATGTGCTTCACCTGTTAAATGAAAAAAATATATAAAGTTGTTTCATTTTATTGTTTTACTTCTAAGAGAAAAACATCAATTGAAGAATTTAAGAATACACTATTAAATTCTGTTCAAGATGATATTACAGGACTTGTGATTCTCGCTGAAGAGGGAATTAATGGAACAATTTGCGGTAATGAAGAAAATATCAATATTGCCATTAAACTCATAAAAGAATTTTTTTACAGAAAAGATTTAAACGAAAAAATAAGTTTTTCTAAAACTAATGTCTTTAAACGTTTAAAAATCAAAATTAAGCCAGAAATAGTAACAATGGGAGTAAATGATATAAATCCAAATAAAAATAACGGAATTTATGTAGATCCTCTTGAATGGAATCAACTGATAGAGGATGAAAAAACATTAGTAGTTGATACAAGAAATCATTATGAAATTGCAATTGGAAGTTTCACAAACACAATAAATCCTAATACTAGGAATTTTAGAGAATTTCCTGATTGGGTTGATAATAACTTAGAAAAATATAGTGATAAAAAATATTCAAAAATAGCAATGTTCTGTACAGGCGGTATTAGATGTGAAAAAGCAACATCATTACTTATTAAAAAAGGTTTTAAAAATGTATATCATCTAAAAGGAGGCATCTTAGGCTATCTAGAAAAAGTACCATTTGATGCAAATCTTTTCAAAGGGGAATGTTATGTATTTGATGAACGGGTAGCACTTGATAATCAATTAGGTAAAGGTTCTTATTCAATATGCCATGCATGTGGGATGCCACTTTCTAAGCTAGATAAAAATACAAAAGAATATATAGAGGGGGTACAATGCAAACTTTGCATCAATAAATTCACTAACGAAGATAGGCAAAGATTTGCGGAGAGGCAAAAGCAAATAGACAAAAAAAAGGAAAAATTAATTTTGCCCCTTAATGAGTAAATTTAATAATGAAAATTAATGAACTGCAGAATCTCTCAACTAATCTTGGATTAACTATCAAGATCCAGGTAAGTGGGGCTTTGGGTTTGAAATTTTTCAGAGTTGTAGTAGCTAAAATAAATAAAAACTCAGTAAAAATTTTCGCCGAAATGAAGGGA
>Ga0160422_10001132_pt1 | contig 16561 bp, 17 predicted proteins | sample Fk160mmetaG_FD_108192 | JGI IMG/M metagenome (GOLD analysis project Ga0160422, IMG submission 108192) | Marine microbial communities from the Central Pacific Ocean - Fk160115 60m metaG | ecosystem: Environmental > Aquatic > Marine > Oceanic > Photic zone | place: The Central Pacific Ocean... | reverse complement strand
GCCGCCGTCGCCCGTCAGGCCAATCCCGATCTCACCAGCCGTGAGCTCGCTCAGCAGGTTCGTGAGCTGCGTGCCAAGGCAGGCGCCCGCAACAAGCAGAGCGCTGGCGTGACCCGTCCGACAGGCCCCAACCGCCACGGTGCAAAACAGGCTGCTTCCGCTGATGCGCACTGGAAGGTGGGCGAAAGCACCACATCGGGTGGACAGACCGTGACCGGCACCCAGGCCAACCGTTCGGTGAAGACCACGGGTAACGAAGCCAGCACCTGTCGTTCAATCACCGGAACCGAGTACCTCGGCTCCGAGGTGTTCCAGACGTTCTGTCAGCAAGCACCTGAGCCCACCACTCCGGCCAAGGTGCGTGTGACCTCCACCAGCCACGGCAACCGAGTCACCGGCAACGAAGTGGGTCGTTCCGGCAAGGTCACCGGTGATGAGCCGGGCACCTGCAAGAGCGTGACCGGCACCGAATACATCTCCGCCAACCAATCTGCAGCCTATTGCGGTGGCTCGACACCCTCTCCACGCAAGGTCGGCCACAGCCTCACGCTCGAGGGTCGTCCCGTCAGCGGCGTGATGGTTGGTCGCTCATCCAGCGTCACCGGTGATGAAGCCGGAGCGCAAAGGAACCTCACCGGTGATCAGTATCTGGGTGCTGATCCCTTGCCTGAAGGCAGGCCGGCAACCAAGGTCGGACTGTCAGCCACGCTCTCGGGAACCGGCGTGACCGGAACCATGGTGGGCCGCTCCTCCCAGGTGACCGGAGACGAATTCGGCTCCTGCCACCGGGTCACAGGCGATCAGTACGTCAGCTCAGAGCAGGTGAACACCTTCTGCGGCGCCAACCCTGATCCCGAGGCTGCCAAGGTCGGCTTCAGCATCACCAACCGCAACCAGGTGGTCAGCGGCACGCGCACGGGTCGCTCGGAACGGGTGACCGGCGATGAACCGGGAACCTGCAAGGCCGTCACCGGCACCCCCTATGCAGGGCTGGAGGAAGCCGGTCAGCACTGCGGAACCCCTGCGGTGCAGGCCATTCGCGAGCGCACCCCTGTTCGGCCTGGAACCCCTTCGGCATCCATGACAGGCATCCAGCCCGGGGTGGGCGGTGTGATGACCGGTGATGAACGTGGCGCCTGTGAGGCCGTCACCGGAACCCCCTACGTCGGTGCGGATCAACTGGCTGCCGCCTGCGGCGCTGATGCTCCCGCTGGCACCGAGACCCATGGTCAGTCACCGGAAGGAGCGGCCTGGACACGCTTCAGTGTCATGTCCCCGGCCCGTGCCGCCCAGCAGCAGAGGGGCGCCCAGGGTTCAGTCACCGGCACCTCCTACGAGCAGGGCAACCGCATCACCGGCCCTTTTGACATGGCCGGGGGCAAGGTGACCGGCACCGAACAATTCCGCTTCGACAACAGCGATTTCCAGCGTCGACAGTTCCAGCCCACTGTTGCCGTCGTCAGTGAACCTGCCGACAAGCCCGCATCCCGCGTGACCGGCGAGGGTTCGTCCACAAAGATCACTGGTGACGACTGGGATCGTGGTGAGCATGTCACCGGCACTGAAGGTGCTTCGGCCCGTCGTCGCAACCCCAGCCGTCCCGGCCCCATGAGCGCGATGGCTCCCTACGAGCGCAAGCGCAACGAAGAGAGTGAGTGGCCCGTCAGTCGCGTCACCGGTTCGAGTGGCAACACCGAAAAGGGATCCCTGATCACCGTCTCAGGCGGCGCACGGGGCTGATCCGAGAATGGTTCGCTCCATGCCTTCCCGTGGCGGGCGACCTCTCACGCCCACGGCCCCCAGCAGGCGTCAGCTGTTGGCCTCGCTCCAGAGCGAGTCAGCCGCCGCTGAGCTGTCAGCGGCGGATGTCCCCAACACCGTGGTCGGAGGGACCACACGAGCGGCAGCTCGTCAACGCCGTCGGGCATTGACCACATCCGGGAAGACCGCGCTGCTGAAAGCCGGTTCGTCCGCCAGCGGTCGCATCCGCTCCCAGAGCGACCGTCGTCGACCGACCCCGCAGCAGCCCGGCTGGGTGAAGCGCCGTGAATCCGGCACCCCCGCAGCTGTCAACCTCAGCAGAACCACCCTTCCCTGGTCGGTTGAGACCCATCCACTGACCGATCAGCAGGCCAACCGTCATCTGCAGGCCTATGAGCTGGAGGTCAAGGGACGGTTCGATCGGATCGTTCCCCTGCTCAAGCAGGTGTCAGCGCTTCAGCACGAGCCCGACTTCATTCCACAGGCGCAGAGGCTTGCCAGGGCGGAGCTCGGCTTTGATCTGCCCGACCACATCCTTGAGAAGTCCTGGGTGCGCCCTCTGGACATGCGTGGGCTGTTTGCCTGGTGTGTGTTCCAGTCTCATCAGCTGTTCAGCGAGCGCTTCTTCCAGGACGATCCGCTGCAGGGCGCCTCAGGCAGTCAGGCCTCCGAGGACTTCAATGCCTTTCTCCTTGAATGCGGCTTCCATCTTCTGGACGTGACGCCCTGCGCTGATGGCCGGCTGGCGCACACGATCGCCTACGCCCTGCGCATTCCCTTCAGCGCAGTGCGTCGTCGCTCCCACGCTGGTGCGATGTTCGACATCGAGACCACAGTCAATCGCTGGGTGAAGACGGAGCACCGCCGCTTCCGTGAGCAGGTTCCCAATGACGCCCACGCTCCGACCCGTTATCTCAAGGTGGTCGCCTACCACTTCAGTTCCCTCGATCCGACCCATCAGGGGTGTGCTGCCCACGGCAGCGACGATGCCCTCGCGGCTGCTTCGGGACTGAAGCGGCTTCATGACTTCCGGGAAGCGGTTGAGAACAGCTTCTGTTGCGGGGCTTCCGTTGACCTGTTGCTCATCGGCCTCGACACCGACACAGACGCCATTCGCGTTCATGTTCCCGATCGGGACGGTGAGATCCGATTGGATCAGTGGCTGTGTGCGAACGCGCTTTACGACAGCACGGCTCCACTGTCTCCGCAGCAGGCGCAGGAGGCGGTGCTAGCCGCAGTGAAGACCCATGTGTCAGCGGCCCCCGATGACGGCATGGTGCGCTTCATCACCCGAATCCTGGTCAACAACATCTCCCAGCAGGATTACGTGCGTTCGCTCCATCACGGTCCCTATCCGGATGCGGGGCATGCCGAGCGGTTCATCGGTGTCGGAATCGGTTTCAAGGAGGTGCACCTGCGCAACCTCACGTATTTCGCCCATCTCGACACGGTGGAGCAGGGTGCTCCAGATCTCGATGTCGGTGTGAAGATTTTCAAGGGGCTCAACGTCTCCAGGGATCTGCCGATCCCTGTGGTGGTTCGTTTTGACTATTCCGGCAAGGTCCCCGGGGCTCGTGAGCGTGCGATCGCCGATTGCCATCGCATCCAGAGGGCCATCGCCGAGCGTTACGCAACCCTGGTCAATGACGGGCTTCTGCACACGCTTCTCACCGTCCGTGACCGTGATCAGCCCCTGCCTGCTGTGGCGGTAGGTTCCACACTCGATCCAGTCCAGCAGGAGGCCCACTGACCATGCTGATCGTCAAGGTCCTGAAGCCGCTCGTATCCACCAATCGGATTCCGGATTTCGAGCACAAGCACCTCCAGGTGGTGCTCGATGGGAGCACCAAGAAAGTGGCCGTCGATGCAGTCGGTGCCAAGCCGGGCGACTGGGTGATCTGTGTGAGCAGTTCCGCCGCCCGTGAAGCGGCCGGAAGCAAGTCCTATCCCAGTGATCTCACCATCGTCGGCATCATTGATCACTGGGATCCTGATCCGCCGAAGACCTCATCGTCCGCTCCTGCAGCACCCACACCCACCAAGCCTCCGACCTCTCCCCAAAGCGGAGGGTCCAGCTGATGGAAATCATGCAGGTGATGGGGACGCTGGTTTGCACGCATCGGTCGGCTGGGATCGATCACATGCACCTGCGCATTCTCAAAAACAACAAGGGGAAGCAGCTCTGCGCTGTGGACCCGGTCGGTGCAAGGGAAGGGAACTGGGTGTTCACGGCCAGTGGATCCGCCGCCCGTCATGCCTGCCCTGACAGCACGGTGCTCACCGATCTCACGATCGGGGGGATCATCGACCACTGGACGCCGGATGGATAACTGAACCGCCCTCCGCTTCTGTTCCATCCACTTCATCGCTCTCCCATGGCCACACCTGCTCCCCGTCGACGTTCCTCCGCTTCCTCTGCTGGCGCAGCCAAGGCTTCAGGAACCGGTTCGTCCAGCGCCAAACAGGACTCGGCAGCGAAGCCGGCTGCGTCGCCTGCATCCTCTGCAGCTGCCTCCGCCACTGTGGATGTCACCCCTGTGGCCAGTGGCCGTTCCACCACCACCCGGCGCAGCTCCACCGGCCGCAGCGGCGGAACCCGGGCACTGACCCCACGAAGAACCGCCAGCAGCCGTCGCGCGTCCACGTCCTCCACCGGTTCCGGTCCCGGGGGAGGGGTGTCCAAGGCTGGGACAGCCACCCCTGAACCCTCCGTGCAGGGCATCGCGCTGGGCATGATCGAAACCCGTGGCATGGTGCCGGCCATCGAGGCTGCCGATGCCATGACGAAGGCTGCTGAAGTGCAGCTGATCTGCCGCGAATATGTCGGTGGCGGGTATGTCACCGTCATGGTTCGCGGGGAAACCGGTGCGGTCAACGCCGCTGTGCGTGCCGGTGCTGATGCCTGTGAGCGGGTGGGGGACGGACTGGTGGCAGCCCACATCATTGCCCGCCCTCATCAGGAGGTCGAACCGGTGCTCGTTGCCACCAATGTGCGACGACGCAGTTGATGATCAACCACTTGATGCGCGGTTTCAGATTAGATTCCGCGGCCAACACGAACCTTGACGGCCCTTCAGGTCTCGTTGCTTTTGACTACAGCCCTATCGCTGCCTCTTCAGACCGCCTGGCTGATCCCTCTGTATGGATTCGCAGGAATGCTGGTGTCCCTCCCCTGGGCCTTCGGCTGGTTTCGTCGCGACGCCCATCGCCCTCCCGCCTACCTCAACATCCTGCTCACTCTGCTCGCCGTGATCCACGGCAGCCTGGTGCTGAGGGATGTCATGGCCACAGGGCCCGCCGTGATCGGCATGCCCTGGCTCTCCGTCGGCGATCTTGATCTCAACATCAGCTTCAGCCTGTCGCTCACCAACGTGTCGGCACTCGAGCTGATCACCGGTCTGAGCCTCCTCTCCCAGATCTATTCACTGGGATACCTCGACAAGGAGTGGGCGCTGGCCCGATTCTTCGCCCTGCTCGGCTTCTTCGAGGGCGCCATGTCTGGAGTTGTGCTGAGCGATTCGCTCTTTCAGAGCTATTTCCTGCTGGAAATGCTCACCCTCTCCACCTACCTGCTCGTGGGTTTCTGGTATGCCCAGCCCCTTGTGGTCACGGCAGCAAGGGATGCGTTCCTCACCAAGCGCGTGGGGGATGTGATGCTGCTGATGAGCGTGGTGGCTCTCACGGCCTGGTCAGGCGTCACGGCCTTCGAGGATCTCTACAGCTGGTCAGCCCAGGACACGCTCACACCCCTTGCCGCAACGCTGCTCGGCCTTGGGCTGATCGCCGGTCCCACCGGCAAATGTGCCCAGTTCCCGATGCACCTCTGGCTTGATGAGGCGATGGAGGGTCCCAATCCGGCCTCGATTCTGCGCAACTCGGTGGTGGTCACCTGCGGTGCCATCGTTCTGCTCAAGGTGATGCCGCTGCTGCAGCACGCGCCGGTCACCCTGGTGGTGCTTCAGGTGATCGGCACCATCAGTGCCATCGGGGGGTCCCTGGTGTCCATCGCCCAGGTGGACATCAAGCGCACGCTGTCGTATTCGACCACCGCCTATCTGGGCCTGGTGTTCATCGCCATCTCCCTGCAGGTGCCGGTGCTGGCACTTCTGCTGCTCTACGCCCACGCCGTGTCGAAGGCGCTGCTGTCGATGAGTGTGGGCGGTGTGATCGCCTCCACCAACTGTCAGGACATCACCGAACTCGGAGGTCTCGGCAGTCGGATGCCCGCCACCACAGGATCCTTCCTGATCGGTGGTGCCGGGCTTGTCGGTCTGCTGCCGCTCGGGGGCTTCCTCTGCCTGGCACAGGCCGTCGAGCTGGTGGGTGCGAGGGCTGTTGTGTTCGTTCCGGTGTTTCTGATCACCAATGCCCTCACCGCTCTGAATCTCACCCGCGTGTTCCGCCAGGTGTTTCTCGGGCCGTCCCTCGCCAAGACCCGCCGCTCGGCTGAGGTCAACTGGCAGATGGCCCTGCCGATGGTTGCTCTCACGGTGATCGTTCTGCTCACCCCCTTCCTGCTGATTCGTCTGGAGTCCCTGGATGGACTGCTGGCCTTCCCCTTCTGGGCGGCGGCTCTGGTGGTGTCGAGTGGGGCTGCCGGCGTGATTGCCGGTGCTGTGGTTCCCCTCAACAAGGCGTGGTCGCGATCACTCAATCCACTCCTGCGCTGGTTCCAGGATCTGCTCGCCTATGACTTCTACACCGAGCGCTTCTACAGGGTCACCATTGTCAACGTGGTGGCCACGTTCTCCCGGCTCGCCGGGTGGTTCGACCGCAATGCTGTCGATGGCGTGCTTCACGGACTGGCCCGTTTCTCCCTCTCGAGTGCCGAAGGGCTGAAACTGAGCATCAGCGGTCAGAGCCAGTCCTACGTGCTGACGGTGATCGGCGCCATCGTGCTTCTGCTCATGTCCCTGAGCTGGGTTCTGCAGTGAGGTCATGATGCTGACAATTCTTCTTCTGATTCCATTCCTGGGCGCTCTGCTGATCAGTGTTCTGCCCAGTTCCGACAACCCGGAACGCACGCGAGACCTCACCCTGGTCACCCTGGCCCTGCAATGCGTGCTCAGTTTTGCGCTGCTGATTCCCTTCAACGCTGCAGAACCAGACATGCAACTGCTGGAGACCCTGCCCTGGCTTCCTCAGGTGGGCCTTGAGTTCAGTCTGGCGCTCGATGGGCTCTCGCTTCCGCTTGTGCTCATGAATGGGGTGCTCTGTCTGGTAGCGGCTGCTGCCTCCCGCTCCATCGACAACCGTCCCCGTCTGTATTTCGCGCTGCTTCTGGTGATCAGCGGTGCAGTGAACGGAGCATTCCTGGCCCAGAACCTCCTGCTCTTTTTCATCTTCTACGAACTCGAGCTCATTCCCCTCTGGCTGCTGATCGCTGTCTGGGGGGGAGCCAACCGGGCCTATGCCTCCACGAAATTCCTGATCGTGACGGCGGTGTCCGGGGTGCTCATTCTCGCTGCCTTCCTCGGCATCGCGCTGGTCACCGGAAGCGTTGATTTCGGGATCCGCCCGATCCTGACCGCTCAGATGGGACTGACCACCCAGCTGGTGCTGATGGGAGCACTGCTGATCGGCTTCGGAATCAAGATCCCTCTCTTCCCCTTTCACACCTGGTTGCCCGACGCCCACACCGAAGCCTCCACGCCGGTGTCGGTTCTGCTCGCGGGGGTGCTGCTCAAACTGGGCACCTATGGCCTGCTGCGCTTCTGCCTCGGGCTGTTCCCTGAAGCCTGGTCCGTCGCAGCTCCCTGGCTGGCCGGCTGGGCGGCGGTGTCGGTGCTTTACGGGTCCCTGGCAGCCATCGCTCAGACCGACATGAAGCGAATGGTGGCCTACAGCTCCGTCGGTCACATGGGCTATGTGCTGCTTGCCGCCGCCGCAGCCACACCGCTCGGGCTGATCGGCGCGTTGTTCCAGATGGTCAGCCACGGGCTGATCTCGGCTGTGCTCTTCCTTGCTGTGGGGGTTGTCTATGAACGCACGGGCACTCGCGATCTGAATGTGCTCAGAGGCCTGCTCAATCCTCAGCGGGGCCTGCCTCTGACGGGAACCCTGATGATCATCGGAGTGATGGCCAGTGCCGGCATTCCCGGCATGGCGGGTTTCATCTCCGAGTTCCTAATCTTCAAGGGCAGCTTTGAACTGTTCCCGGTGGCAACGTTGCTGTCCATGGTGGGGTCCGGACTCACTGCCGTGTACTTCCTCCTGCTCGTCAACCGTGCCTTTTTCGGGCGTCTGGCAGTGGCCTCCGGGGCGGATCAGAATCCAAGGATTCTCGCCCAGGTGCCCTTTGCCCAGCAGGTTCCTGCCTTGTCGATGTCTCTGCTGATTCTTCTGCTCGGCGTTGCTCCACACCTGCTCGTGGGTCTCAGCCAGACGGCAACCGCTCAGCTCAGTGAACTCGCCACACTGGTGCAGCCTGGAGGGCTCTCATGACCACCACCGCCAGACCGCAGTCAACGCAAGCCGCTCTTCCTGATCTGGAGGAGCTCACCAGTCGCCTGCTTTCGGATACACCTCTCCTGGCAGACACGCCGGATCATCTGCTGCAGGTGGTCAATGTGCTGGAGAGTTACGGCGTTGTGCTCGATGCCTACAGCCGCAACCTTGTTCACCAGGGCAAGACACAGCTGCTGAATCCGTTCCCGGTGTTTCGCTTTTTCCACGAGGGGTTCACCTTCGCCAGGTTCTGGGAGCACCTGATGGGTGATCGCATCAACTTCGAGTACGCCGAGTACTGCCAGAAGGCGATGTTCTGGCATGGCACCGGTGGAATGGATGCCTATTTCGATTCAGAGCCCTTTCAGGATGTCTGCCGTCGCGTGATTGCGCTGCGTTCGAAGCGTGATCCGCTGCTGCGCCTTGTCAATGCGCTCTATCCGGGCTTCGCACCCGAGGCCATCCGCTCGATGACCACCATCTACGCCCTCGGTCTGTTCTGGCGGGTGATGAGCGACATTTTCATTGATCTGGCACGCCGATACCGCATCGGTGAAGTGGCCTGTGTGCTCGATGTGGTGCATCACATCCGCGATGGGTTGGTCACGGCAGCGGGCAATCCCATCAACTACGAGGTCGAGGTGGGTGGTGAGTCCGTGTGGATTCTTCCGCCGGAGGCGGGTCTCACCTTCCTGGTGGACGTGGCCGTGCCCTACGTGGAGGCGGTGTTCTTCCGGGGCATGCCGTTTCTGGGCACGGTCTCCTACAACGCCCAGGCCCGTCAGATCGCGGCTGACCAGAGTCAGTTCAAGTACGGCGCTCTGTACGCCGATCCATTGCCGAGCATGGGCGCTGGAATTCCGCCCAGCCTCTGCATGTCGGACATGTTCCGCAATCTTCCGGAAGAACTCAGCCGCTGGTACGACCGTCACGGCCGCGCCCAGGCTGATGCCCATGTTCAGATCTGCATCAGCTTCCAGAAGTCGATGTTCTGCGTCACCAATGCAGCGATCGCCGGAACCATGCCCCATCCCCTCGACACACAGGATCCCGAGCAGAAAGCGGCGAATCGGGCGTATGCCTCGACCTGGGCGGAGCGCTTGATGGGCTGCCAGCGGGTGGCGCTCCTCTAGGTTTCAGGAAGGCCTTGAGGTGCTTGATGGAGCCTTGGAATGAACGGCGGCGTCCGGTGTGCCTGGAGAAGCGATTCGAGTTCGACAGCTACAGCTCCACGCGTGACTTTCTCGATCGTCTCGGCGACTTCAGTGAGGAGACGAAGCGCTATCCGGATATCAGCTTCGGCAAAACCTATGTGAACATCACCCTGCGTCCTGAAGAGGATGCCGAAGAGGCGATCCTCACTGATACCGATCATGCCTTCGCTGCAGCGATCGATGGACTCGTCGATTGATCTGGAATCCAGTTTCGTTGCATCGGGAGTCGGGGCGGTTCTTGAGAGCCTTGAAACGGAGCTGATCGGGTTGAGGCCTGTCAAAACAAGAATCCGCGAGATTGCTGCGCTGCTTCTTGTGGACCAGGCCCGGCAGTCACTTGATCTGGCCAGCAAGGCACTGAGTCTGCATATGTCGTTCACGGGTCAACCTGGAACTGGCAAAACAACGGTTGCTCAGCGCATTTCACAGATCCTTCATCGGCTTGGTTATCTGCGCAAAGGCCATGTCATCACCGTCACGAGAGATGATCTGGTTGGTCAGTACGTCGGCCATACCGCTCCAAAAACCAAAGAGATGATCAAGCGTGCTCAGGGTGGTGTTCTGTTCATTGATGAGGCTTACTATTTGTACAAGCCTGGCAACGAAAGAGATTATGGAGCTGAAGCAATTGAAATTCTGCTTCAGGAGATGGAACGACAGAGAAATGATCTTGTGGTGATCTTTGCTGGCTACAAAGACCGGATGACATCGTTCTATCAATCCAATCCCGGTCTTTCATCACGGGTTGCTCATCACATCGATTTTCCTGATTACAGCGAGGCTGAATTGATGGCCATCGCAGAACTGCTGCTTGAGCAGCAGCAGTACCGTTTCAGTGAGAACGCGGCACGCGCCTTTGAGGGGTACATCAGAAGGCGGAAGCAGCTGCCTTTTTTCGCCAATGCCCGGTCAGTTCGCAATGCACTTGATCGTCTGCGACTCCGGCATGCGAATCGGTTGTTTTCCAACCGCGATCAACCAGTTGACCGCGATGCCCTGATCACCATCGAAGCGGATGACGTTCTGGCCAGTCGTGTGTTTCGTGGGGAACTTGAGGGATCCGACCCAGCCAGGCCGCTGACCGAGGGCCTCAGCTGACCGGTTCCATGCCCCTTAGCCGGGGGTGGCCTGCTCCAGATCCCGACGGATCAGAGCCATCAGGTAGGAGGGAGCCTTGTAGCGGCCCGGCAGGCATCTGTTGAGGGTTTCTAGATGCCCCCAGCACACGGTTCGCTCGATCTCCTTGACCTCCCGTCCCTCCTTGAGAAGCCGCCGTAATGCCTTGCAGTACAGGGGATAGCCCGCTTCCAGTTCGCCGATGGTCAGCTTGGCCTGGGCCATGGAGGTCGCTCGGTGCATCTCTCAACCTATGAAACCGTCGGGATCGAGGTCCACTCGACGGGGTGAGGTCCCGGCGATTCCCCTCAGCCGAGCCAGGCGATGCAGTCGATTTCGACCTTGGAGCCCTTGGGAAGCGCTGCCACCTGAACGCAGGCCCTTGCTGGGCTGATGCCTGTTCCGAACATCTCGGCGTAGAGGCTGTTCACCGCCTGGAAATCAGCGAGATCCACCAGATACACCGTTGTTCGCACAACCCTGGATGCATCCGTTCCTGCAGCGCTCAGCACGGCCTTGAGATTGCGGAGCACCTGTCGCGTTTCCGCCTCCACATCGCCGGCTCCCACCATCTCGCCTGAGGAGGGATCGAGGGGGATCTGACCGGAGCAGTACAGCCAGCCACCAGCCTGCACAGCCTGGTTGTAGGGCCCCACCGGCGCCGGGGCGTCAGTGGTGGTGACGGCCTGATGGGTGGTGGAGGACATGAATAGGGCTCACAATGGGGCTTCATTTTCGCGTTCCATGGCGATGGAGTCCTTGCCGGTCGAGATTGACGGTCTGTGGCACCGCTATGACAAGTCAGCCACGGACTGGACGCTTGAGGGCATTGACCTCGGGCTGCAAAGCGGCGAGCTGGTGGGCCTGCTCGGACCATCAGGCTGCGGCAAGACCACACTTCTGCGCCTGATCGCCGGTTTCGAACGCCCTTCCCGCGGCGTCGTCCGCCTGCATGGGAGGGAGGTGGCGACCCCGCAGCATTCGGTCGCTCCCGAGCGCCGCGGCGTCGGCATGGTGTTTCAGGACTACGCGCTGTTTCCTCATCTGAACGCCTGGGAGAACACCTGCTTCGGTCTTCGACCCGGCCAGGACAGATCACGGGCTGCCTGGCTGCTGGAGCTGCTTGGGCTGGACAGCCTCAAGGCCAGGTACCCCCATGAGCTGTCAGGGGGCCAGCGTCAACGTCTGGCCCTGGCGAGGGCACTGGCGCCGGCCCCCTCCGTGGTGCTCCTGGATGAACCATTCTCCAATCTGGATGTGGAGGTTCGGCTGCGCCTGCGCAGCGAACTTCCTTCCGTGCTCAGCGCCTGCAACGCGGCCGGTGTCCTCGTGACCCATGATCCGGAGGAGGCTCTCGCCATCTGCAGTCGTGTCGCCGTGCTGCGGGACGGTGTTCTGCATCAGTGCGCCAGCCCGAAGGAGCTGGTGGAGTCGCCCGCCACTCCGTTTGTGGGGAGCTTCGTTCTGCAGCGCAACGTCCTGCCGGTCTGGAACGATGCTGAACAGGGATGCCTGCGCTGTGCCCTGGGTGGTCTGGAAAAGCCCGTTGATCTGGAGACGGAAGTTCTCTCGGATCAGGCCACGGTGCTCATTGCGCCTGAGGCGATCACGCTGCTGGACGACGCTGATGGCGAGGCCTGTGTCGTGGGTCGGGAATTCCTGGGCCACAGCTGGTTGTATCGGGTGAAGAGCGGAGACCGCCAGCTGCGTCTGCTCAGGCCTCTGGACGAGAACTATGAGCGCGGACAGCACTGCCGGTTGCGTCTGCAGTCCGGGGTCTCCGTGCTTCTGCATCCCCAGCGCCGGCAGCTGACAAGCCTCGCCTCCTGAGCACGACCTGCGCTGGTCAGTGCGGTGGTCAGCCTCTCCAGCTGTCCTTGTGCCGTCTCAGTCGACCCACTTCCTGCGCCGACTCTGCGCGCATGAACAGATTGGTGCGTCGCTCCTCCCCCATGGTGCTGGGCAGAGAAAGGGCGCCTCGACTGCGCAGGTCAGTCACCCACTGCAGACGGGCGGCAATGGCCCGGTCATCTGGCTGCAGAGCATGGGCCCAGCGCAGGTTGCTTTCGGTGTATTCGTGGGCGCAGCACACGCTGGTCTCATCACCAAGGTCCGCCAGGCGTTCAAGCGCACGGTGCAGATCCTCGGCTGATCCCTCGAAGAGACGACCACATCCCGCGCCGAACAGGGTGTCTCCGCAGAACAGCACCGGCGTGGGCTGCTGAGGAGAGCATCCCCTGGGCAGCACAAACGCCAGATGTGCGCGGGTATGGGCCTTCACATCGATCACGACAACGGGTTGTTCCAGCAGGGTGAACTGCGACCCCTGTCCGACGGACATCGTCTGGAAGGGAATTCTCTCCAGGTCGGCGGCTGCCGCGATCACCGCGGCTGATGGCCAGTGCTGAAGCAGTTCCGGAGTGCCGCCGATGTGATCGGCGTGATGATGGGTCTGCAGGATCGCCGTCAGCTCGAGCCCCCGAGTCTTCAACCAGTCGATCACCGCTCCGGCGACGGCGGGATCGACAACCACAGCCCTGCGTCCCCGCACCCAGATCCAGATGATGTTGTCCTGCAGCACAGGCAGTGGAAGGATCCCATCACTCTGATGCGGGTGGCCCATCGTTAAAGTTTGAGCACTGCAGGCTTCCATGATCACCGTTGCTTTAGCCAAGGGCGCGCTGCTGCGGGACTCCGTGGATCGCTTCAAAGCTGCGGGACTCGACTTTTCAGCGGTGCTGGACCCTGACAACCGCCAGCTGATGGTGCCATCCCTCTGCGGCAGGGCCAGAGCGCTGCTGGTCAGAAACGGTGATGTGCCCGTCTACGTGGCCTACGGCCAGGCTCAGCTCGGCGTGGTGGGTTACGACGTGCTGCGTGAGCATCAGATGCCCGTCGCCCATCTGGTCGATCTCGGCTTCGGTGGATGTCGCATGTCCGTTGCCGTGAAGTCGAGCAGCGGTTACCAGCGCGCCACCGATCTGCCGCCTCATTGCCGAGTCGCCAGCAAGTTCACCCGCTGTGCCCGTCAGTATTTCGATTCCATCGATTTGCCCGTTGAACTGGTGCATCTGACCGGATCGGTGGAGCTCGGTCCGATCACCGGCATCGCTGAGGCGATTGTCGACCTCGTGGCCACCGGTCGCACCCTCCGTGACAACGGTCTGGTGGCGATTGAGGATCTGTTCAGCACCACCGCCAGGCTGGTCGGTCATCCGCTGTCGCTGCGCCTTGATCAGGGCGAGCTCCAACGGATCATCGAGGCCATGGATGCGCCGGTCAAGGAGATGGTGAGCGCGATTTGATGGCCGGTTCCGATCTGCAGCGCATCCGCAGACTGGGGCGCTACCTGGGCCGCGATCGCCGTCGTCTGCTGCTCACCCTCATCCTGCTGATCCCGGTGGCCTTGGCCGGTGCGGTCCAGCCTCTGCTCGTGGGGCAGGCCATCTCGATCCTGCGCACCGTGGCCGGCGCCACCAACGAAGCGGTGGTGCCCATTCTTCAGCCGCTGGACAGCACCCTGGCGATCCGATTGATCATCGTTGCGCTGTTGCTCTCCGTGCTGGTCCGCCTGGCGCTGCAGGGGATCCAGACGTTCAACATCCAGTCGGTCGGTCAGCGTTTGACGGCGAGGATCCGGCGGGATCTCTTTTCCCATTCCATGGATCTCTCCCTGAGGTTTCATGACCGCATGCCCGTGGGCAAGCTGCTGACCAGACTCACCAGTGATGTCGATGCTCTGGCGGAGGTCTTCGGCAGCGGAGCCGTCGGAGTCCTGGGTGACCTGGTGACGCTCAGCGTGATTGCGGTGACGATGCTGCTGATCGAGTGGCGGCTGGGGCTGCTGCTGCTCGCCTCCCAGGTGCCCGTGACACTGGTGATTCTCTGGTTGCAGAGCCGGTATCGCAAGGCCAACTATCGGGTTCGTGAGGAGCTGTCCCAGCTCAACGCCGATTTCCAGGAAAACCTCCAGGGGCTGGATGTGGTGCAGATGTTCCGTCGCGAAGCGTTCAACGGAGCCCGGTTCGAACGCACCGGTCTCGCCTATCGCGAGGCGGTCAACGGCACGATTCTGTTCGACAGCAGCATCTCGGCATTTCTGGAATGGGTGTCACTGGGTGCCGTCGCAGTGGTGCTGGCGCTCGGGGGCTGGATGGTCACGGCCGGAGCCATGGGGCTTGGAACACTCACGACCTTCATCCTCTATTCGCAGCGTCTGTTTGATCCGCTTCGACAGATGGCAGAGCGATTCACCCAGATCCAGGGTGGGCTCACCGCCGTCGAGCGCATCGGAGAACTGCTCGAAGAACCCCTGGAGATCCGGGATCACACCCGTGCGGACCCCGCTGCCGTCAGCTCCCGGCCTGCGCAGCGCTCCTCAGCACCGTTGCAGGTGCTTCCGACCCACCGCGGTGAGGTGGTGTTTGAGCGTGTGCATTTCGCCTATCGCCAGGATGAGCCGATCCTTCAAAACCTCAGCTTCAGGATTGCCCCTGGCGAGCACGTCGCACTGGTGGGACCAACCGGCTCCGGCAAGACCACAGTGATTCGTCTGCTCTGCAGGCTCTATGAACCCCAGCGGGGACGGATTCTTCTTGATGGCAGGGACATTCGCAGCCTTTCACTGCCCGATCTGCGCCGTCAGCTCGGGGTCGTGCTTCAGGACACGTTTCTGTTCAGCGGCAGCGTTGCCGACAACCTGCGCCTCGATCGCGAGATTGATGATCAGCACCTTGACAATGTCTGCCGTGATCTTGGCCTGAGCGGGTTGCTCAAACGTCTGCCTCAGGGGCTGGACACCGAGTTGCGCGAGCGCGGAGGCAATCTCAGCTCCGGTGAACGTCAGCTGCTGGCTGTGGCCCGCGTGGCGATCAGGAACCCGAATGTGCTGGTGATGGACGAAGCCACGGCATTCATGGATCCCTCAACGGAAGCCACGTTGCAACGGGATCTCGACCGCTTGCTGCAGCGCCGGACCGCTGTTGTGATCGCCCATCGTCTCGCCACCGTGGAGGCTGCGGATCGCATCCTCGTGTTGCGTCGGGGGCGGCTGATCGAGCAGGGGACCCATCTTCAGCTGCGCGCCCAGGGAGGCCTCTATGCGGAACTGGCCGAGCTTCAGGAACGGGGCCTGGCCAGGCTCTGAGTCTTGATCCACTCGACCAGGATCTCCCGCAGAATCTCCGGCTTCTGTCGCATGGGCAGATGTCCGCAACCGCTGATCTGCCGGTAGTCATGACCAGGGCTGTAGGCCGCCAGGTGTCGGACATAGCCCGGTTCCATCACCTGATCCCGGTCACCACTGATCCAGAGGCTCTCAACCCCCAGCTCTGCCACCAGCCCCGGCAGATCGCGCACCGCTCCACGACTGGTGCTGTTCACCAGCAGACCCCTGGCGGCGCGTCGTTCAGCCTTGAAGGGCCCGAGCGCCCCGACGGGAGCCGGCAGCCGGGCAAGACCATCAGGCCGCAGCTCCAGGATCAGCCGCCCGAATCCTCTGAGCCGCTGAAACGGGCGGGGCTGGTAGATCCCACCGCCGGCGGCCAGCAGCGCAACAGCCATCAGGCCAGGCCGTTGCTGCCGGCGCAGATGTGCTTCCGCATGCAGCACCACACTGCCGCCAAGGGAGTGGCCCAGCAGGACGAAGGGTCGTCCCCTGGCCTGAAGGACGGCTTCGTTCGCCAGCCAGCGGCCGTAGGCCGACAGGTTGGGCAGCAGTCCAACCGGGCGTGGTGCGTCCCCGAACCCGGGCAGATCAGGACACCAAAGTTCGATCTCGGGGTGGTGACGTCTCCATGTCGTGGCGAACGGGGCCCAGACCTGCCTGCTCAGAAGCCAGCCATGAACAGCAATGAGCAGATGACTCGACCGCATTGTGGTGATTCAGGCCAGTCCACCTTGCCGCTTCATGGCACTTCGGTGCGCCAGGATCGTGCCACTGCAGCATCGTCCGGTGACCGACGGCTCCTCCCTGACACCCGATCTCCTGGAGGCGATGTACGGCAACCAGGCCAAGCTCTGCG
>Ga0160422_10001131_pt1 | contig 16570 bp, 17 predicted proteins | sample Fk160mmetaG_FD_108192 | JGI IMG/M metagenome (GOLD analysis project Ga0160422, IMG submission 108192) | Marine microbial communities from the Central Pacific Ocean - Fk160115 60m metaG | ecosystem: Environmental > Aquatic > Marine > Oceanic > Photic zone | place: The Central Pacific Ocean... | reverse complement strand
TGCCTTCATTAAATGAACATTTTTTTTACCATTAACTCTCTCTAAAGTTGGTAATATTTCCTCATATAAGTATGGATCATTAAATGTTATCGGATATGAGACTAAATATGTTATGTTAGCTTCAATATTATTTGATTTTGCAACATTATACACAATTTCTTCCAATCTTTTTAGCACTGTAGCTTTCATACCATTATCCAATGTTCTTATTGTTCCAAGCATGTAAAGATCTTCAGGAATAATATTACTTCTTACACCACCATGAATACTACCTATTGTGACCACTGCTCCTGCCTCTGTGAGTGGTAAACTTCGACTAACAATAGTCTGTAAAGAATTAACGATTTGCGCCGCAGTAACGATTGGGTCCTTTCCTGTCCATGGTGTTGACCCATGAGTTTGAACACCTTTTAAATCAATTCTGAACTCATTAACAGCTGCCATAATACCCTCGGGACGTAAATAAACTTGCCCTGCATACAATCCAGACCAAACATGCAATCCAAAAATTGCATCAACATCAGGATTTTTTAAAACACCCTCTTTAACCATAAGTTCAGCACCACCCTCCTCTCCCGGGGGTGCACCTTCCTCAGCTGGTTGAAAAATTAATTTAACCTGACCTGGAATTTCGTCCTTAATATCATATAAAATCTTAGCTGTAGCTAACAAAATAGCTGTGTGCATATCATGACCACAAGCATGCATTACAGGAACTTCCTCACCATTATAAATACCCGTTTGTTTAGATGCCCAAGGGATATCAGCTCTTTCTTTAACAGGAAGAGCATCAATATCTGCCCTAAGTCCTACAACAGGTCCAGGTTTTCCTTCATTTAAAATTGCAACAACACCCGTTTTAGCAATTCCAGTTCGTGGTTTATATCCAATTTTTGTGAGCTCATCAGCAATTCTTGCTGCAGTTTTGAACTCTCTATTACTCAACTCAGCATTCTGATGAAACCAGTGTCTTAATTCTATTATTTCATCAAGATTTTTTTCAATAAGATCATTTACTTGTTGATCAAAGTTTTGTGCAAAGGAGTTTAACGAAAAGATTACCAATATTAGATTTAGATACTTCATGATATTTTATTGAATATTATACTTTTGGATAAATAATAAAGATAAAATAAAATATAATGTAAAATAAAGTTTTGGGTGATACTGAACTCGAACCCACCTCTTAAGCTATTTATTCTCAATAGCTTAATTTTTTAGGGTGTTCACACTAGGAACACTTTTTGGTTTTTAAAGCGTTGATTATCAGTGTATATTTTTTTGTGGGTGATACTGGATTCGAACCAGTGACCCCTACCCTGTCAAGGTAGTGCTCTGAACCAACTGAGCTAATCACCCGAAAGGTTGCAAACATATAAAATTTAGTATAATTATTGCTATTTATATTTTATGTTATTTAATGTTTCATACAATGATGTAAAAATTAAAAACAAAATTGACAGTTTAATTGGTAAGTCATACTCTCTAATACAGAGATTAAAGAAAGGTGGTATTGGATCCGGAAAATTGACAATCACAAAGGCCGATAAAGAAATTGAAAATCTTTTAATTTTAGATAAAAATATCAACTATTGCAATATTGAAAAAAGAAAAAATGGAATAATAATAATGTTTAGGTCCTTGTTAGAAACATATGCTCTAGTTATTCCTTACTATAAGCTTATTATTTTTAAGGTCACTTCAGATGAATATACTTTCAATATTGACCATAAGTTTCTAAAAGTTAAGGTCAAAAATAATAGTGATCATAACTTTATAAGATCAATTACGAATGATAAAGTAAAAAATTCTTCAAGTTATATAACCTAGTTACTTACTTTTAGTCTCTCTTGCCAATTATTAAAATTTATTTTTGGTAACTCTGGAATTGTTTTTAGAATTGAATCCATTTCAAAATGCTGCTTAATAATTGATTTATCTAAATTTTTTAATGAAAGTGGAAATTTTTCTTCAGGATCTAGTTGATAATTATATAATCTTCCATTTTTATACAGCTTATAACTTTTGTTTTGAATATAAACTGCTCTATTCTTGTGTAAATTCCCCCACATGGGGTTGTAATAAGTAGTTAAATATTTTCTTTCCTCAAAATTCTCACCTTTAAGCAAAGGCATTAAACTAACTCCTTTTGTTGTCTTGTTTTCAACGTTTAAAAGATCCTCAAAAGTTGAATAAAAATCTACTAGATCTACTAATGCGGTTTGTTCACTTTTATTTTTTTTTAATTTGCTCCAACTAATGATTAGTGGAATATTAGTTCCATATTTGTTAGTTAATCCTTTACCGCCTTTGATCAATACATTTTTATTTAATGTATTTACTTTTCGGTCTGTACCGTTATCACCTAAAAATATTATTAAAGTATTGTCATCAATATTATTCTTTTTTAATGCATTAATAATTTTTCCTACTGTAAAATCCATATAGCCTACCATTTCAGGGAAATATTCAGGATTATTTGAATTCAATCTGTTTTGCTCATTTTCCCAGTCTTCTGAATTTGGTGTTGGCAAAAATGGATCATGAACTAACATCATTGGATAGTAAATGAAAAATGGCGAATTATTATTTTCGTTAATAAAATCAACAATGTAATTAGAAACTATTTCTGGACCATAATCGTTAATTGATGTATCGATTTTTTTTCCATCATTTACCAATACAGGATTAGCAAATCTACTCCCTCTTTCAGCTAACCACCACAAAATATAACTGTCAAAACCAAACGTATAAGGTCTTTTTAAATCTTTGTATTTATCAAGTTTAAATTGAACACCATTCAACTGCCATTTACCTGCAACTAATGTCTTATAACCATTATCTTGAAATAAATTACCAAAGGTCTTTTCTTTGGGATTTAAGTAAGTAAAATATTCATAATTTTCATGGTTAGGTTTACCCGTCATCAATTTAACTCTTGATGGTGTACATAGTGGTTGAGAATATGCATTTTTAAAATTTAAACCATTTCTAGCTAATGAATCTAAAACCGGGGTTTTAATATCATTTGCCCCATTGATACTAAGAGCCTCATAACCAATATCATCTGCCATAATTAATATAACATTAGGTTTAGTGAAATCATTTATATTACATGAAACAATAATGATTAATAAAAAAATAAAATTTACTCTGAGGTAATTTTTCATACTTTTAATGTAACAAAAATATATGATCTCTTTTGATAAAAATAAGATTGAAAATTTAGATAAAATTTACAGATTAAACTTGATTAACAGTTGTACTGGATATAAATCTGCCAATTTAATAGGTTCAGTTGACACGAATGGAAATACGAATTTGGCTATTTTTAGTTCAATAACACACCTTGGTAGTGATCCAGCAATGATTGGTTTTGTTCTAAGACCAAGAACAGTTCCAAGAAATACCTACAATAATCTATTTACAACAAAATTTTTTACAGTAAATCATGTTAAATCAGATGATATTGAGGATGCGCACCACACCTCGGCAAAGTATCCAAAGGAAATCTCTGAGTTTGATAAGACAAAATTTGAGGCTGAATATTTGGATGGATTTACAGCTCCGTATGTGAAAGGCTCTAATGTAAGATTTGGTTGTAAATATTTGAATGAATATGACATTAAAGAAAATAATACAATTTTAGTTGTAGCATCTATAGAACATTTATATGTTGATGAAAAATCAATTGGAGAGGATGGATGGATTAGGCTTGATAAGGCAAAAACAGTTACAATTAATGGATTGGATGGGTATGCTGAAACAAAACTAATAGATAGATTTAAGTACGCTAGACCAAAAAAATGATAAATTTTATTGATGATAATATTTTAAACTATTCTATTTCTAAATCAGAAAAAGAAAGTAAACTTCTAAATGATTTGTATCGTGAAACATATTTAAAAGTTCTAAATCCTAGAATGATAAGTGGTCATTATCAAGGAAGAATTTTGTCTTTCATATCTAAAATAATGAGACCAAAAAAAATTTTAGAAATTGGAACTTATACTGGATATTCAGCAATATGTTTATGCGAAGGATTAGATAATGATGGGGTATTACATACAATTGATAACAATAAAGAATTAATTGAGATTCAGAACAAATACTTTAAAAAAGCTAATCTCACAAATAAAATAGTTCAGCATTCAGGAGATGCTAAAAATATTCTTCCCTCATTAGATGAAGAGTTTGATATTGTTTTTATTGATGCAGATAAAGAAAGCTATCCTGAATACTACGATTTAATAATTAATAAAGTTAGTTCAGGAGGAATTATTATTGCAGATAATATTTTGTGGAGTGGTAAAATTCTAGAAAAGGTTGGAAAGGATGATCAAGCAACTAAGTCAATAATTGAATTTAATAATAAAATTACCCAAGATGATAGGGTTAAGAATATAATATTACCGATTAGAGATGGGCTAAATATAGTCAGGAAAAATTAAAGATCTCTTTTTATTGAACCAGTAATATCATCAATATCTTCTTTTACTTTATCAATTTGATCTGAAATAGATTTAGTATCAACATCCTTACTTTTAGCGCTTTTTTGAATTTCTGTTTTAATTTCTTGTGTAGCATCTTTTACTTGTCTTATTCCTTTTCCCAATCCCTTTGCAATATCAGGAATTTTATCAGCTCCAAATAACAAAAGAACTATTAAGAATATTACAAATATTTCAGCTCCACTAATAAAATAAACTAACATCTATCCTTTAATTTGTGATTTAAATTTATCAAAATCAGATTCATTTTCAACCTTTGGCCAAGAATTATTTGAAGTGTCAATATCAGCTGTTTCTTCATCTGGGTCTAGTTTAATAGAAACAATTTTTTTATCAGATGTTAAAACTTTTCTAACCTCACTATCATTCTTTCTCCAAACTTGAGCTGGATACTTTCTTCTCTCTAATGTTCCATCCTCATACTCAATATCGATGATTATTGGCATTACCAATCCACCTGGTTTGTCAAAAACAACTTCATAGTAATACTTAGGTATATTTAAATTTGAAATTTCTTCTTGACTATAGTTTTCGTTCAAATAATTATTTAAAAGTTTAGAATTTTCAAGAGCTGATTTATCTTTATCATTTTCAGTGTCATTATTAAAATTTTCAAAGAAAATTAGAGGTCTAAGTCTATTCCTTTGGATACCTTGCTCCTCCATAATTTCCTTCAATCTTTCTCCAGGATTTGGCGAAACATAATATTGGTTCATTTCTTTTATTCCTATGTCAACATGATCTGTAGTATAAAACCAACCTCTCCAAAACCAGTCAAGATCTACACCTGATGCATCTTCCATTGTTCTAAAAAAATCTTCAGGTTTTGGATGTTTAAACATCCATCTTTGAGAATACTTTTTAAAAGCGTAATCAAATAATTCTGGGCCCATAATTGTTTCTCGGAGAATATTCAAGGCAGCAGCAGGTTTTCCATATGCATTAGGACCTAAACGGTATACATTTTCAGGATTAGACATTATAGGAGCTAAGTAATTCTTATCTACACTCATGTAGTCAGTAATCAAATTAGCAGGTCCTCTATCAGATGGAAAGTTTTTGTTTGGGTAAATTATTTCTGGATATTTTTTTCCAAATTCTTGTTCAGTTAAATATTGTACAAAAGTTGTGATGCCTTCATCCATCCAAGCCCATTGCCTTTCATCACTATTAACAACCATTGGAAAGAAAAAGTGACCAATTTCATGTATAATCACTCCAATCATTCCAAATTTTTCGTCATCTGAATATGAACCATCTAAATTTGGACGACCAAAATTGAAACATATCATAGGATACTCCATACCAATGCGATGTGCATGAACTGAAACAGCCTTATGATATGGATAATCAAATGCATAATTAGAAAAATATTCCAAAGTTTCTTTTACTGTAATTGTAGAATAATCTTCCCACAAAGGGTTACCCTCTTTCGGATATAAAGAGACAGCCATAACATCTTTGTCACCTATTTTAACAGACATCATATCAAGTAAATATTTTCTTGAAGTTGCAAAAGCAAAATCTCTTACATTTTCAGCAACAAACTTCCAAGTTTTTTTGTCTTTTGAAAAGGACTTTTCAGCCATCTCTGCTTCATCTTGATTCACAATAATCACCGGTTCATCAAAAGTTTTTTTAGCTTTATTATACCTTTTCATCATCTCTTTTGAGTAAACTTCTTTTCTATTAATTAACTCGCCAGTAGCCTCCATTATATGATCAGCAGGAACAGTAATATTTACTTCGTAATTTCCAAAAGGTAAAGCAAATTCTCCATCACCCCAAAATTGATAGTTTTGCCATCCTTCAACCTCATCATAAACACACATTCGAGGAAAAAATTGAGCAATAGTATAGGCTCTATTATCATCATTAGGAAAAGTTTCATATCCTGATCTTCCACCATCACCTAATCTGTAATTAATATTATACCACCATTTAATTTTAAATGAAAAACTTTCACCAGTTTTTAATGGATTAGGCAAATCTATCCTCATCATCGTTTGATTAATAAAATAATCCAGAGACTTATTATCCATTCCATTAACATATTCAATGTTGAAACCTCCATCAAATGGTTCGTTAATGAACTCTTTTTCAAAGGTATCAGGTATATATGCTGGCCCTACAGATTTACTGTCATGTAAGAGACTTGGAGAATCATTTGATCTGATATTTTGATCTAATTGAACCCATAGGTAATCTAACTGATCAGGTGAATTATTCGTATAAGTAATAATTTCATCTCCATACAGTTTTTTATTAATATCATCTAATTCAACATTTATCTTATAATCTGCCTGTTGCTGAAAATATGCAGGTCCAGGTGCACCAGATGCTGTTCTGTACATGTTAGGAGATGCAAATTCTTGATAAAGCTGACGAAACTTATTTGTATTAATGTTCTCATTGATTTTAGAATTTTGAGAAGTCAGGTTTAAGGGTACTAAAAAAAGTAGTGATATTAAAGAAAGTTTGATTATTCTCATATGGGAAAATTTAGTTAAAAATATAAATTTTTTATCGATTTATCTTAATTGAACTTATATGATTTTTTTGATCTTGAATAAAACTTTTTCTAGATTTTTTATTTCTATACAAGACTATATTCTTTTGGGTTGAAAATGATTCATACAAAATTTTATTTTGAATTGATAATTCATCAACTACATTACTAGATTCAACTTGTAAATAAAGGTTGATTTGATCATTTCTTTTTTCAAAACCTAAATATTCATATTTAATTTCATTGTCATTAGATGTCAAAATAAATTTAGCTAAAAGATAGTCTTCATAGAGTTTATTAATCTGATCGTATTGTATATCATAATCAATATTTGAAAGTTTAAGTTCAGTTTCTAAATCATCATAAAAAGTCTTAATTGTAATTTCAAAATAATTAGATTCTTCATCAAGATCAATTAAGGTTGTACTAACGTAGTATTTATGTACCACAAAAATCAAGAAAAGAAAAGAGAAAAACTTAGTTATTAATTGATACATAAAATTTATTAAAATCTTCAAGTACTAATCCATGATTAGAATTCTTAAAATTGTTTTCAATATCATAATTTTCAACAGCACCCAAAATAAACTCATAAAGATCAGAGTCATTTAAATTATATCTAGATTTAAAATAATTTATACCGTAGAATTGAATAATACCTGCGATTGATTCATATCTTTTTTCTAAACCTCTTGCAATTTTTAAATTTTTATAATAACCAGAAAGCTGTTTGTATGCACCTTCAATATCAAATGGAGTTAATGGAAGCAAAAGAGCGTTTAATATCAAGTTACCTGTGCTTTTATAAGCAATTTTTTCTTCTCTTTTGCCCTTAAATCCAGGAACACCAACATCATCGAAGTTTATTGTTTCTTTTTTCTCAACTTTTTTTATGTCAGACATTAAATCCCCGGTAAGATCGTAGGGTTTAACTGTTACATTGCTTAGTTGGTTGACTAATGGTTCCAATTTAACCTTGATTGAATCAGATTTAAAAACATCTTCATTTACAATGATATAATGTGTTTTAATTTGTACTGAACGAAGATATATTGAGTCATTTATTCTGACTCCGATTTGAAAATATCCATCTTTATTTGTAATGACTTTTCCTCCAGAGTTTTTATTTATTACAACGATACCACTTTTTTCAACATCATCATTTATCACTTGACCATTAAACGTTTTAATTTTTGATTCTTGTGAAATAAGAAAAGATGTAAAAAGAAGAAAAATAATTACTATACTATTCTTTACTCGCAACTCTATTAAATTTTTTACTTTGTTTAACCAGAAAATCTATTAACTCAAATTCATTTTCCTTCTTAAGTAAAATTTTCGAAGGAAAATTATCATCACAGAATAATAAGAACTCATTGATTTTGTCTTTTTTAATACCTAAACTGTTGGTAAAGAACAAATCATCATAAACTTCTCTAAGAAGATCACTTGGGTTGTAAGTAAAGTTTACCTCACTCTCAGAAGTTTTATTTTTTAAAGATTCTGAAATTAATTTATATAGATTAATAAAATTGATTCCATTTCTTAATTTACCTTGTTCATTAATTACATTTACAACTCTTGTTGATTTATCACTTGAATAATCAAATCTTTTAAACTCTTCTTCTTTCAAATCCAAAAACTTCTGTGTATTTTCAGGTGTTACTACAACTTCATCGAGTTCAGTCACTTTTTCATTAACATCAATGACAATTCTATTTTTCTGTAGAATTTCTTTAGTTATCATTAGTTCTCTGATCTGATACTGAACAGATGAAAACAGAAGCCTGTCATTTAATTTGACTTCAATTTCAAATTCGCCATCTGAATTAGTTGTAGTGGCTTCTTGTGAAGTATTATTAATTACGTTAGCAGCTGCTACATTTGTATTTTGGTATAATACTTTTCCTTTAATCCAAGTTCTATAATCATTTTGTGAAAAGACAGAAAATGATAACATTAATGTGATAATTGTAATGTAAAATGTTTTTTTCATAAGATTAATGAGCGGGAGACCGGGTTCGAACCGGCGACATTCAGCTTGGAAGGCTGACGCTCTACCAACTGAGCTACTCCCGCTTGTTTCAATAACAATTTAAGATTAAATTTGATATAATTGAATCTTTCATTAAAAATAGTCAAATCTGAGAATCTTCTTGATTTAAGAAGTAAAATACTTAGAAATAATTTAGATCCTAATTTATGTAGATTTCCAGGTGATAAAGAAATTAACTCTTTTCATGTTGGAGCTTTTAATAATAAAACTTTGGTAGGCGGAGTATCTGTGATGAAAAATGAGTGTAAAAAGAAAAAACTGCCTAATTGCTATCAATTGAGAGGATTATTTGTTGACAAAGAATTTCAAAACAATGGCATCGGAAATGCGATTGTAAATTTTGTTGAAAATCGACTTAGGAATATTGGAGTTAATTATATTTGGATGAATGCTCGTGAAAGTGCTGTTTTATTTTACTTAAAACTTAATTATTCAAACTCAAAAATCAGCTATCTTATAAATGAAATAGGTTTACATTATTTACTATATAAGAAATTATGAAAAGTTTAAAATTGGTAATTTTAGTTTTGATATTAAGTTATTCCAATATGAATCTTAGTCAAAAATATGGTTTAAAGAATTTAATGGGTATTGATGATTCACATATTGTTGGTGATACAATAAAGTTGGAACAAAATACACTAATTGCATTTAATAAAATGTATGAAGCTGCACTGGAAGATGGTATTGATATTAAAATCGTTTCGGGATTTAGAGACTTTGAAAGACAAATGCTTATTTGGAATAGCAAATACAAAAAATATACTACGGAATATAAATTAAGTCCAACAAAAGCAATTGAGGAAATCATTAGATTTTCAACCATTCCTGGAACTTCAAGACATCATTGGGGAACAGAAATAGATATTATTGATGCTTCAGATGAAAAATATAAAGATGAGGAAGATGTATTATTAACTGAAAAATATGAAAATGGGATTTTCACCAAATTAAAACGATGGATGGATCTAAACTCGGAAAGATTTGGTTTTTATTTAACCTATGTAAATGATAAAAACAGAAAAGGATTTGAATATGAGCCTTGGCATTACAGCTATAAACCAGTTTCTGTTGAACTTTTAAATATTTTCATTACTAATGATATCGGTTCTATTATTTCAACTACCAGTATGGAGGGTAAAGAATTTATTTCTAAAGATTTTATACAAAAATACATTAGTGAATATGTTAAAGGAGTTAACCCGATTCTTCTACCTTAAATAATAATTATATACTTAAATTTGCACTAAAAGTAAGTTTTGTCAGAAAGAAAAAAATGTGTGTTAGCGATCCTGGATGGATGGGGCATTTCAAAAAATCCAAATGTTTCAGCAATAAGTAGTGCAAATACACCCTTTTTTGATCATCTTATGAATAATTATCCAAATGCTGAATTACTAACTCATGGAAATAATGTTGGTCTTCCAGAGGGTCAAATGGGTAATAGTGAAGTTGGACACATCAACATTGGAGCTGGAAGAATTGTATATCAGGAACTTGCTCGTATAAATAAAGATATTGATGAAAACCAGCTCAAAAACAATCTAGTATTAAAAAATGCTTTCAACTATGCTAAAGAAAATAATAAATCAGTTCATTTTTTAGGATTAGTTTCTGATGGTGGTGTTCACTCACATTCATCTCATCTAAAATACCTTATTAAAACAGCCAGCAACTTTGGAATAAAAAAATTATTTATACATGCATTTACTGATGGAAGAGATGTTGATCCCAAATCAGGTTCAAAACAAATTAGTGAGTTAATCAATTATATAAAAGATTATCCAGCAAAACTAGCAAGTGTATGTGGGAGATATTATGCAATGGATAGAGATAAAAGATGGGAAAGAACAAAAAAGACTTATGATTTAATTGTTAATGGAATTGGGAATAAATCAAATGATATTATTAAATCTATTGAGAAATCGTATAAAAATGGAATCACAGATGAGTTTATAGAACCCATTATAATTCAGAATAACGATAATCTAAAATCAAATTTAATTAATAATGAAGATGTTGTGATTTTCTTCAATTTTAGAACAGATAGAGGTAGACAGCTAACTGAGGTGCTTAGTCAATATGATTTAGAAGAACAATTTATGTCTAAAATGAAACTTAAGTTTTTGACTATGACAAGCTATAACGATGATTATAAAAATATAGATTGTATCTACAAGAACGAAAATATTAAAAATACTCTTGGTGAAATTGTATCAAAAAACAATTTAAAGCAAGTAAGAATAGCTGAGACTGAAAAATATCCTCATGTTACTTTCTTTTTCAATGGTGGACAAGAAAGTCCTTTCAATGGTGAGAAAAGGATAATGTGTCCCTCACCAAAGGTTGCAACTTATGACTTGAAACCAGAAATGAGTGCTTATGAAATTACTGCATTGATTTTACCCGAGATAGAGTCTAATGAACCTGATTTTATTTGCTTAAATTACGCCAATCCTGATATGGTTGGTCATACGGGAGATTTTTCAGCTGCTGTAAAAGCTTGTGAAGTTGTTGATGAATGTTTGTCAAAATTAATAACCTCCTCAATTGAAAATAATTATACTATTATTGTTTTAGCAGATCATGGAAACAGTGATAAAATGATAAATGATGATGGTTCCCCAAACACAGCTCATACAACGAATCCGGTGCCAATAATTTTAGTAGACAAAAAAATTAAAAAAATAAGCAATGGTATTTTAGCTGACATAGCACCTACAATACTTAAAGTTTTGGATTTAGAAATCCCAAGTGAAATGAACGGAAAAGTTTTAATATGAAAAAAATAATATTATTAATATTTGCAATACTTATTAGTTGTAACAATAATAAAAAATCTTCTCAAAATGAAGAATTGGATTATTATGATTTGATTGGTGATTTTTCAAGAAGTGAATATGCAAATCATCCTTTTTTAAAAGATTCATTTAATATAAATTATAATGATTACAAGCTTGATGTAACAACAATCAATAATATAAAACCATACTTAGAAAACGACCTTAAAATAAAAATTATAATGGGTACCTGGTGCGATGATAGCAGGCTGCTTGTTCCACAGTTTCTTAAGGTAATGGATAAGTTAAAGTTCAAAAAAAATAAAATTGAATTTATTGGGCTTGATCATGAAAAAAACTCCCCATATGATCATGACAAGATTTATGAAATAATTAACGTGCCCACAATAATCTTTTATAAGAACGACATGGAATTCAATAGAATTGTTGAGTTAACAATTGAAACTCTTGAAAAAGATATACTAAGTATTCTGAGTGATTCTGGTTACGAAAATGCTTATTATGGATTCTAAGAAAATTAAATTAAAATCACTAGAACAAATCGAATTAATAAGAGAAAGTGCTCAACTAGTTTCAAAAACACTAGGATTGCTAGCTAAAGAAATTCAACCTGGGTGTACTTCCAAAAAATTAGATAAAATTGCTGAAGAATTTATAAGAGATAATAATGCTAAACCAGGTTTTCTTGGCATGTATGGATTTCCAAATACTTTATGTGTAAGTCCCAACAATGAAGTTGTTCACGGTATTCCAAATGACAAACCTTTTGAAAATGGAGATATAATTTCAATTGATTGTGGTGTATTAAAAAATGGTTTTTATGGTGACCATGCATACACATTTGAAGTTGGAGATGTTTCAAATGAAGTAAAAAAACTTTTATTATCGACAAAGGAGTCTCTTTATGCTGGTATTCGGGAGTTTAAATCAGGAAATAGAGTTGGAGATATTAGTCATGCAATTCAGAAGTTTAATGAAGATAATGGCTATGGTGTCGTTAAAGATTTAGTTGGCCATGGTCTTGGTGAAGATTTGCATGAAAAACCAGAGGTTCCAAATTTTGGAAAAAGAGGAAATGGTAAAAAATTAGTTGATGGAATGGTGTTAGCTATTGAGCCTATGATTAATATGGGAACTGAGAAAGTTAAATATCTAAAAGATGGTTGGACTATATTAACTGAAGATCGAAAACCTAGTGCACACTTCGAACATGATGTAGCTATGATTGATGGTAAACCAAAATTGCTTTCAACTTTTAAATATATTTATGAATCACTTGGAATTGATTCACAGGAAGAATCAGAGTTTCTGTAATGAAATCTTTAGTTAAATTTTTATTAAACTTTTTTCCTCGAACATTACTAATTTCAATTAGTAACTCTATTAAACCAATTCTAAATTTAGTTTTTACTGGATCAAGGTTTAGAGATCCTATAAATAACAAATCTTATTCATATTTTTTTCCTTATGGCTACAATATAGTAAGATCATTTGCATTGAGTCCAGGAACTTTTTCACTAGAAAGACATCGATTATTATGGTTATACTTAAAAAAAGAAACAAATTTTTTTAATGAAGAAAGTAGCATCCTTCATGTTGCTCCAGAACAATGCTTTTATTCAAATTTTAAAAGCCATTTCAAGAAATACATAACATTTGATTTGGAATCTCCATTGGCAGATATTAAAGGTGATATTTGCAATTTGCCCTTCAATGATAATCAATTTGATTATATTCTATGTAATCACGTACTTGAACATGTATATGATGACCAAATGGCAATGAATGAAATTTTTAGAGTTCTTAGAAAAGGCGGAATTGCAATACTTCAAGTTCCAATTGATTACAATAAAGAAAAAACATTAGATGGACGAGATATAGATGACAAAAAATTAAGAAATAAACTTTTTGGACAATATGACCATCTAAGAATGTATGGAAAAGATTACTTTAAAAAGCTTAATAAAACAGGTTTCAGATCTGTTAATGTTAATTATTTATCTACTTTAACTCAAGAAGAAATAACTAAATTTTCAATTAAGAATGCAGGGACAATACCTGTATGTTTCAAGGATTGATAATGTTTTTCATAAATCCATCAGAAGAATAATCAGCAATATCATTATTTGAATCAACATAAATTATAAAACTTTCAATCTCCGCTACTCTATTTGTAAGGTCAATTGCATATTCTATGTCTCCCAACATCATTGCTGTTGCATAAGCATCAGCCTGAAAACATGACTTAGATAAAACTGAGACGCTTAATATCTTACCCTGCTCAGATTTTCCAGTAATGGGATTGATTACGTGAACATATTTTTTTTTTGTAATGCTATCAATTTTATAGTTTCTATAATTTCCTGACGTAGCAATCGATAAATTATTAAGATTTAAGATTCTATAATATTTGTCTTCACTATTAAGATCAGGATTATTTATTGCTACTTTCCAAAATTCACTTTTGTTAATATTACTTCCTTTTGATCTAATTTCTCCACCAATGTCTATTAAATAATTATCAATGTTTTTTTTGTCCATGAGTGAAGCTATAATATCAACAGCATATCCCTTAGCAATAGCATTAAAATCTAGCTTAGTGAGTTTATTATCTTTAATTATAATGTCAGAGTTTAATCTTGTTTTATCAAACCCTACAGAACCAAGTATTTCAGAAAATGAGTATTTTTTGAAATCAAAATTATTAGGTGGACCAAAACCATAGTATTCTAGTAATAAGCCTATAGTTGGATCAAAATAGCCATCTGTTAATTCATAAATTACTTTAGATTTGTTGTAAACATCAATAAATAAGTCATCGACAAAATACTCGTCATTTGAGTTAATCTTTGAAATTATAGATGAACTAATGTAGGTTGAAAGTGAACTATTAAATTTCTGAAAAATCGAATCTAAATCAGATTCATCAAAATTTTTTGATTGTGAAAAGAACTTAATGTCATAATACGTACCAAAAGTATATCCACTAAGATTACTAAGTTGGGTTTTATTAGAGCATGAAGTAAAAAGTATTAGAAAGGATAAAGCAAAAAAGCTTTTTCTTAGATTATCCACCAAAATCATCAAATCTTATATTTTCTGGGGGAACCCCAAAGTCAAGAGCCATCTTATCAACAGCTTGATTCATTAATGGAGGTCCACAGAAATACACTTCAATATCTTCAGGTGATTCATGATGATTTAAATAATTATCAATTACAGCTTGATGAATAAAACCAACAAATCCGTCACCTTCTCCATCAATTCCTTCTTTTACTTTCCAATTATCCTCGTCAAGAGGTTCAGATAATGCAATGTAAAATTTAAAGTTCGGAAAATCTTTTTCTAAAGCTTTAAAATGGTCTAAATAAAAAAGTTCTCTCTTTGACCTACCTCCATACCAAAAAGTAACTTTCCTTCCTGTTTTTACAGTTCTAAATAAATGATATAGGTGAGATCTCATTGGTGCCATACCTGCACCACCTCCAACGTATAACATTTCAGAATCTGATTCATTTATAAAAAATTCTCCGTAAGGTCCAGAAATAGTTACTGTATCGCCAGGTTTTTTGTTAAATATGTATGAAGATGCGATTCCTGGATTAACATCCATCCAAGAGTTTTTCCCTCTATCCCATGGTGGAGTGGCAATTCTAACATTCAACATAATTTCTTTTCCTTCAGCAGGGTAAGAAGCCATGGAGTAAGCCCTTTCAACACTTTCATCATTTTTCATTTTTAAATTCCACAAACCAAATTTATCCCATTCAAGTTTAAATTTTTCAGGATCATCTGGATGTTCATCCGGGTGAGAAGTAATGTCAATATCACTGTAATCAACTTCACATTTAGGAATCTCAATTTGAATATAACCTCCAGCCTTATAATTCATCTCTTCAGGAATCTCAACAACAAATTCTTTTATAAAGGAGGCAACATTATAGTTTCTAACAACCTTAGCCTCATATTTCTTAATTCCAAATACTTCTTCGGGAACATGAATATTCATATTCTCTTTAACTTTTACTTGACAACCAAGTCTCCACCCTTCTTTAATTTCTTTTCTTGAAAAGTGAGGCTTTTCAGTTGGTAAAATCTCGCCTCCTCCTTCATTAACAATACATTTACATTGTATACAAGTACCACCACCACCACAGGCAGAAGGTAAAAACATCTTCTGTGTGGCAAGAGTTGATAGAAGAGTTGATCCTGCTGGTGCAATCAATGGATTATCGGAGTCACCATTAACTATAATGTTTACATCACCAGATTGAACAAGTTTTGACTGTGCAAACAGAAGTATGAAAACAAGCATCAGTATAACTAATGAAAACGCTACTACAGATGTTACAATTGTCAAGGACACTTAATCTTATTTAATTTTTTGACAAATATATAATAGAAAAAAATTATTTTAATTATAAATTTTTTTAGTTTTTTAGGATAGATAGAAGCTTAGATATTTTTGACTTTAAATCTCTTCTATCAACAATAAAATCAATAAATCCATGCTCAATTAAAAACTCTGAACTTTGGAAGCCTTTCGGTAAATTAGATCCAATTGTTTCTTTTATCACTCTTGGTCCAGCAAAACCAATTAATGCACCAGGTTCAGCAATATTAAAGTCACCTAACATAGCAAATGAAGCTGAAACACCGCCTGTGGTTGGGTCAGTCATTAATGAAATATATG
>Ga0160422_10001130_pt1 | contig 16575 bp, 17 predicted proteins | sample Fk160mmetaG_FD_108192 | JGI IMG/M metagenome (GOLD analysis project Ga0160422, IMG submission 108192) | Marine microbial communities from the Central Pacific Ocean - Fk160115 60m metaG | ecosystem: Environmental > Aquatic > Marine > Oceanic > Photic zone | place: The Central Pacific Ocean... | reverse complement strand
TTCAATATTAATAAATTAAATTAAATTATAAATAAAAAAAGGGAATATAAAATGAGTGATACACTAGAAAAAGTCCAAGCAATTGTAGTTGAGCATTTAGGGGTAGAGGCTGATAAAGTTACTTCTTCGGCAAGCTTTATAGAAGATCTTGGTGCTGATAGTTTAGATACAGTTGAGCTTGTAATGGCTTTTGAGGAGGAATTTGGTATTGAAATACCTGATGATGCAGCTGAAACCATACTTTCAGTTGGAGATGCTATTAAATTTATAGACTCTGCTAAAAGTTAAAATTAAAAATCGGTACAATTAATTGCGTAAAGTAGTAATTACTGGACTAGGTGCTGTAACTCCACTTGGTGGAGATCTGAATTCCAGCTGGAAAAATTTAATTTCAGGAAAATCTGGTGCTTCAACTATTTCAAAATTTGATTCAACTGGCTATCCATGTACAATTGCTTGTGAGGTTCCATTAGGAGAAGGATTAATTGCTAATGATGGATCTTTTAATGCGAATGATTGGATCTCTCAAAAAGATCAAAAGAAAGTTGATACCTTTATTTTATATGGCATTGCCGCTGCTGAGATGGCCCTCAAAGATAGTGGCTGGAAACCTCAAACTGATGAAGATAGTTTTCGTGCAGGTGTAGGAGTTGGTTCTGGAATAGGTGGATTAGCAAGCATTGAAAAAACAGCTCTCCTTCTTAATGAAAAAGGACCTAGAAGAGTTAGCCCTTTTTTTATTCCTGGTGCTTTAATTAATTTAGCTGCTGGTCAAATTTCTATTAAAAATAATTTAAAAGGACCTAACTTGGCGGCAGTAACTGCTTGTGCTTCAGGCTCTCATTCAATAGGAGAGGGTGCGCAAATGATAAAAAATAATAAAGCAGACGTTATGTTAGTTGGTGGAGCTGAAGCAGCAATTTGTCCAATTGGGATGGCTGGATTTTCAGCCAGTAGAGCATTAAGTACAAACTTTAATGATGCTCCAAAGAAAGCATCAAGACCATACGATAAAGACAGGGATGGCTTTGTTATGGGTGAGGGTGCTGGTTTTTTAGTTTTAGAGGAGCTAGATCATGCCCTTTCAAGAAATGCAAGAATATATGGCGAGTTCAAAGGTTATGGTGTATCTGGTGATGCTTTCCATATAACTTCTCCCTCAGAGGATGGTGATGGAGCATATAGATCTGTTTTAATGGCTATTAATGATGCTGGAATAAGTAGAGAAGAAATTAATTATGTCAATGCTCATGGAACTTCAACACCTTTAGGGGATGAGATTGAACTAAGAGCTGTAGAAAGAGCTTTTGATAGTGCTGTAGATGGATTATCGATGTCCTCAACAAAATCATCTACAGGCCATTTATTAGGAGCCGCTGGGGCAATTGAAGCTGTTTTTAGCGTTATGGCAATGAATGAAAATATTATTCCCCCTACAATAAATTTAGATAATCCATCTTTAGAAACTAAAATTGATTTGGTTCCACATATTGCAAAAGAAAAAGAAATAAATGCAGTATTATCAAATTCTTTTGGATTTGGAGGAACTAATGCTTCCCTAATCTTTTCTCATCATTATAATTAAATGCATGGAAGTTAATCAAAATACAGATAGAAGAGGAATGATGATTGTTTTGTCCTCACCCTCAGGGGCAGGAAAAACCTCTTTATCCAGAGAGTTGTTAAAAGAAAATAAAAATTTATTCTTATCAATATCTCATACAACTAGGCCCCCAAGGTCATTAGAAGTTAATGAGAATGATTATTTTTTTGTAAGCAATGAAAAATTTATTGAAATGCTTAATAAAGGTGAATTTTTAGAGCATGCTAAAGTTTTTGACTATTATTATGGAACTCCAAGGCAACCTGTAATGAATGCACTAAAAGATGGAAAAGATATTCTTTTTGATATTGACTGGCAAGGAACTCAACAATTAATGAATTCTGTACAAGAAGATTTAATTAAAATTTTTGTTTTACCTCCCTCTGCAGAAGAATTAGAGAAAAGATTATTAAAAAGAAATCAAGACACCGAAGATACAGTAAAAAAAAGAATGTCTAAGGCTTCCGATGAAATTAGTCACTATGCAGAATATGATTATATAATTGTTAACGAAAATTTTGATGAAAGCTTAAAAAGAATTAACTCTATCCTTATAGCTGAGGGATTAAAAAGAACGAGACAAAATAAAATTCAAGATATGATAAAATCTTTAAGAGATGATTTACTTTAAAAGTTTTTCATATCCAACTGCTAAATTACTAAAATCATCTATATTCAAATTTTGTGCTCTTAGCCCTAGATCAATTCCAGATAAATCAGCAAGTTGATTAATATCAACATCTAAATTCGACAAACTTTTTTTAAGTGTTTTTCTTCTAAAACCAAAAGCATGTGAAACTATTTTTTGAAAATTTTTTACTGATGGAGTTTTTATGTCATTTTTCGGTTCTATTGAAATAACGGATGATAAAACTTTAGGAGGCGGAATAAAGCATGTTGGTTTAATTTCACATATTTTAACGATTTTGCATCTCCATTGAGTTAAAACACTCAATCTTCCATATTGTTTTGTATTTATTTTTGCCATCATTCTATCCGCAACCTCTTTCTGAACAGTAAGGGTTAGTTTTTCCCATTTAACTGGCTGTTCTTTTTCTATTAAAGAAATAATAAAAGGAACTGATATATTGTAAGGTAAATTTGAAACTATAGAATATTTATCATTAATAATTTTATCCAAATCAACTTTAAGAATATCGTTTATTATAAAATCAAATTTTGAATGATTTTCTTTAAATTTTTCTAATATGGGAAGAAAGGTTTTGTCCGTTTCAATAACCAAAACCTTCTTAACATTTTTCTTCAAAATAGCATTTGTAAGTAAACCTGGACCAGGACCTACCTCAACGACATAATTGTTGTCGCATGATGAAGACTTTACTATTTGATTTATTATATTTTTGTCATGTAAGAAATTTTGACCAAATTTTTTTTTAGCCTTTAAATTATATTTTTTAAGAATATTTCTAAGAGTATCATTACCGCTATTCATTTATTTTTCTATTTTTTGAAATTATTAAAGCCTGCTTTATTGCATATATAAGACTTTTTGGATTTGCTTTGTTTTTTCCAGCTAAATTAAAAGCTGTTCCATGATCAGGGGAGGTTCTAACAAAGGATAATCCAGCAGTAAAGTTAATTCCTCCATAAAAATCTATTGTCTTCAGAGGTATTAATGCTTGATCGTGAAACATACAAATCCTTGCATCAAATTTATTTAAATTTTTTTTATAGAAAAGTGTATCAGCAGGTAACGGACCCTCAATTTTCATGCCCATTTCCTTAAAACTATTTATACAAGGTATAATTATTTTTACCTCTTCTTTTCCAATACTACCCTCCTCTCCAGAGTGAGGATTAAGTGATGAAACAGCTATTTTTGGATTTTTAATATTAAAATCCCTACTGAGACTTTTATGAAGAATTTTTATTTTTTCAGAGATTTTTTTTCTTGTAAGTGACTTTGATACTTTTGATATCGGAATATGAGTAGTTATTGTTGCAACTTTTAAATCTTTTGACATTAAAATCATTAATGATTCACTATTGTCTTTTTCTGCAAGATACTCTGTATGACCTATAAAGCCTGAGTTACTTTCCATTAGATTTTTTTTATAAATTGGAAGAGTAACAATTCCACATACCCTATTATTTTTTGCAAGATTAATTGATGTGTTTAGAGACTCCATAATAGCTTTGTTATTTCTCCTGTCAGGATGCCCTAAGTTTGAAAAAACCTTATTTTTAATTGGTAGGATGTTTAGTTTATTTTGCTTAATATTAATTTCTTTAGAAATAATATTTAATGGAACATTGATATTAAAAATTTTTTTTGACTTTTTAATCCAGCTTGGGTCACAAATTATAAAAAAATCTATTTTTTTATTATTACTTATCTTATTGAATGCTTTAAGAATTATTTCACTATTAATTCCTGATGGATCGCCCATAGTAACAGCTATCGGAAGATTTTTCTTATCTGTATTCAATGACAGCATCTCTACGTAAATCACGAAGATGTCTTCTCGACATCATACCCATCTTTTGTGAATAAATATTATCTTCAATTACATCTCTATTTACCTGAATTCCGATATCATCTTTACGATCACAAATTAATATAATATCAATATTTTCTTCGGAAAATCTTGGAGATAGAGTATTTCCAGCATTTTTCTCTAAAAGTTCTTTATGAAGCTCTTTTGGCAACTCCTGAAGAAGTCTTTTTCCAATTACGTTTACCTCTTTTTGATTATAATTTTCTAGAAGACTATCTAGTCTTTTACAAGACATGAAATTATCAGAAAAATCTTGAGCCATAACCTTATCTTCAATACTAAAAGATACTGAAATTAAGTCATATTGATTTTTCATAGGATTTTTTCCACCTTCTTCAGATTTCCCATTTAACTTGATAATATAATAACCGTTTACTGTTTTTATAGGATTTGAAACTGAGCCAACTTCTAAATTTTTAATATTTGAAATTATATCTGGGTCTAATTGCCCTTCGGACACCCAGCCTATAAAGCCACCTTGACCGGATGACGGGGCTTGACTGAATTGTTGTGCTACCGGCTCAAATGCAATTTCATTTTTCAATTGTTCTGTTAACCTTTCAGTGAGTTCTTTAGCATCTTTCTCTTCAGACTCATTCTCAAAACCAATAAAAATTTCCGAAATATCATATTGTGAGTTATTAATATTTTGAATTGTTCTGTCATAAATAATATTTACCTCTTCATCACTAATATTTATGTAAGAACTAAATCGACCTCTAACAATTTTATTCCATAAAAGTTCAGATTTTATCTGACTTAAAAGAGTTTCAGAATTTACACCCTGACTAGTAATAGACTCCAGGATTCCTTCAGCTGTAGTTTGATTGCCTCTAGCAATGTTTTCTAACATCAGGTTAATTTCATCAGGTGATTCTGGTACTTCTAACTTTATTGCTTCTTGTATTTGTATTTTTTCATCAATCAATGCTTTAATTGCTTGTTCTTCAATTCTTTTAACATTTTCTTCAGTGGCTGGTATTCCTGATGTAACTAAAATTAATCTTACTCTTTGATTAACATCATATCTTGATATCACTTCATCATTCACTATTACTGCAATAGCTTGAATATCCTGACTTTTCAAATTCTCATTAAAATTCACAATTAAAAAAAATATTAAAAATATATATTTAATTTTTTCAATCATTTTTTTACCTAAAAGCTTTTAATTATCCCACAATTTTGAAATACGATCTGAACTATTTAATGTTCCACCTCCAAATGTAAATACATTAAATTTAATCATAAAGGAATTAGATGGTTTAAGATCTCTATATTCAGAAAATTTTCTTCTAAATCCTATTTCAAAAGATATACAATCGTCAATATAAACTAGAGATATTCTATTGTTTAAAGATTTTTTTGAAATTTCATCATAACGTATAGCTGACTGAATTAACCATCTTTCAGTGATATTTATAAAACTTGCAAAGCGCAATTCCCTCTGTTGTTCAAAGTTTAGAATTTCAATATTATTCAATAAAACATGACCAGCTCGAATTCCCCATTTTTCATAATTTATTAACATATCGAATTCTGATCTTCTGAGATCAATATCATCTTCATCTAACCTTCCTCTGTAAGAGAAAGTAATTTCTTTGTTTGGTTTGAATAAAATATCTAAAATAAAATCTGATAATTTTTTTTCTAAGCCTGAGCCTTTATCGAAAAAGTCGGGGTTTTTAAATTTATAACTTTGTCCAATCATGCCCGTAAAAATACCTTCTTTATTAAAAAAGTGAGATAGTTTTAGACCATAATTAACTCTTCCACCTGTTTCCCATAAATCAAGACCAGGCATTCTATTTTTTGCAAAAATATTATGCGAGTTTAATTCAAACCCAATACTATCCTCATTAGGTATTTTGTAATTTTTTTCATTATCCGATGAGTATGATAGTTGAATAATTGGTTCTATTATAGTATCCGATGAAGCATTTTTTAATGGAAGTCTCCATTCTAAATTAACGGAGGGTAAAAGACGGTAAATATTTTGATTTTTACCAAAAGGATTTGACTGCAATCTTCTTGTAGAATTATTGGGTATCCATTTTTTTGAGGTATTGTATAGATCTCCTCTAAAATTTAGATTAAGTTTAAAAATACTTCCACTTTCATGAATGAAATTTCTATTCCAGTCTATAGAGCTTGAGACTCTGTATGTATTTCCATCAGTTTTTCTAATGATCCCTATAGAATTTAATTTAATCGTTGAAATACCGCCAAATATAATTTTTTTAGGTTCCCAAAGGAATTTTATTTCTGGTAAAATTAAGGGTTCTGAGCCATCTTTTTCAGGCAAAAGTGACGAAAAATGAAGAGAGCTTATCTCTAATTGAGCGTTTCTCCAATACCTGCTTAATGATAGGTAGGATTTTATTTCAGTATCATCATTTAAATCAAACCTCCTTAAAAAAGTATCATCTGATACAAATGTTCCATCAAAATCTAAATTCCAGTTTCCAAATTTAAAATTTCCTGATGCATTAAATGAACCTCTATAATCATAACCAATAGCATCTCCAATTGATGATGGCCTGAAGTCATTAATTTCTGCTACTTCAACATTTTTTATTGAATGAGTATTATCATCATATTCAAAAACTAATTTTTTATTATTTTTTCTCAAATCTTCAGAGTTGTTAAAGGGAGAATTAATTATTGCCTTCCAGTCATCATTAATATTTATGGTTCTTGATTTAAATTGATCGTTCGGGGAAGCAATAATTCCACTAAAATTAATAATACCTTTTTTAAATCTCTGCCTCCATTCACCTTCAACTATTGCTGCACCTTTAGTAACGACCCATGGTGTTATCGTAAGATCATAGTGTGGGGAGAGATTGAAAAAATAAGGAATTCTTATAATTGCACCAAGATCTCCTGAGCTTCCAAGTGTTGGAGCTAAAAAACCACTTCTTCTTTTAACTTTTTCAGTAGGATGTGCTGCAATTGGAACATAAAAGATAGGAATACCAAATAATTCAAATCTTGCATCTTCATAAATAATATTTTGATCATTATCATCATAAATAATTCTGTCTGCTTTAACTTGCCAGGATAAATTTCGTTTTTTATCACCACATACTTTACAGGGAGAAAAAATTCCTTTTTTTAAGATTAGTGAATTACCGTTTGTTCTTATAGCATAAGCTGAAGAAATAGTTATTCCATCAGGAGTTTGAAGTGTAGGATTTTCTATAATCCCATCTTTTAAATCTGATGAAATTTTAATTTTTGAAGCAAATATTTTTTCACCTCTAATTTTTTTTAAAGTAATATTTCCATTACCCTCAATAATATTATTTTTTTGATTAAAAGAAATTTCATCGGCATTTAACTCATACTCTTTTTGAGTAATTTTTACAGATCCAATAGCTTTTATTTTACCATCCAAATTAAGATATTCAATTTTATCTGCCTCAATTGAATTTGCTATTTCTTCACTTTTTAATGAACTCAGATTAAAAAAAATGATTAGAAAAAAAAATATTCTTTTCATCTAACCTTCCTCAATATAAATGATTGCACTTATTCCTAGAAGAATTGCTAAAATTGGTGGCGACCATGCTGAGAGAACAGGGCCAATATTTCCAGACGCACCAAATGCAAATATAACATTTGAAAAAGTATATAGTGTTAAACCACATACAATTCCTGAGAGGATAAGATAATTTGCATTTTCAGATCTTACAAACCTGACTGAAAATGGAGCAGCTATAATTAACATTGAGCATAGAAATATAGGAAGAGCCAATAAAGACTGATATTCAGTTTTATGTTTAGTTGCAGCAAAACCTGCATTTTCAGCAATTTTAATAAATTCAGGTAGATTCCAAAAAGATATTGTTTCTGGAGGTGCAAAATTTTCTTGAATTTGCTCTGCTGTTAAATTAGTTCTGATTTCTATTTTTTCTAAAAATTCAGTTTTTTCTAAATTCTTGAATACCCAAACATTCTCTAATTCCCAATAATTAGGTTTTAAAAATACTTTATCTGCATCATATCTACTCGTTAATTGACCACTATCTGTGTGATTAAAGAAAATTACATTTCCTAAATATTTTGCATCTTTATCAAAACCAAGAGAGTTAATTATTCTATAAGCATTATTATTTATATCTGTATCTTTGAGCCATAAGCCATTTTCTGTAATTGTAATTAAGCTAGTTTGTCCTCTAATAGTCTTAGCTTCTAGCTCTTTAAACTTATATGAACTTGTTGCAACAAGGGGTTGAATTAAAATTACTGTAAAAAATCCAATTATTAAAATTAAACTTATTCCGGGTACTAATAAATGCCAAATTGATAAACCACTTGATCTAGCAACTATTAGCTCAGATCTTTTTGCAAAATAGAAAAAGGTACTCAATGAAGCAAAAAGAACAATAAATGGAAAGATCTCTATAACCATTCCAGGTAATTTTAATATTGCTAATTCAAGTGCAAGCAGAAAGTCACTATTATTCGACTTTGTTATTCTTCGAGATAATTCTACAAGATCAATTAAAAAAATGAAAAAACCAGATATAAAAAGACAAAACATAAGATTTTTCAGCAAGCTCTTTGAAAAATATACAGGTAATAAATTATTTAATTTCATTTTAATTACTCACTGTTTGATAATTTTTTCTAAACAGGAAAATCAGCAAAAGAAAAAATAATAATGGAAATAGGTATAAAAACCCAATTGCCAATAAATTAGTTTGTGCCATAGAGGCAAGAAAAAAGTCTAAAATTTGAAAACTTATAATTCCAAAAGTAAGGTTTATAATATTTTTATTTGTTTCTCTTCTATCAAATTTGCTATTTATAAAAACTACAAATGAGAAAAAAATAAAAATTATTGCATGAAAAATTTGCGCAATTTTATGATTACCTGCAGCGATGAGTAAATTTTTTCTGGTCTTAGCATATTCATCATCTTCATCAGGAAAAAGTAAGTCACCTAAATACCTTTGACTTGTATCAAAATTAAAATTTTTATTTTCGGTTAAAAAATCAGAAAATAAATATTCATTTTTTTCAAAACTGACTGTTGTCATTCCAGGACCATCAATAAGAAGATTTCTATACTGAATATTCCCATTCAGAAGAATTAGCTTAGGGTTGTTATTTTCATTGATTAAATAACCCTTTTCCGCAGAATAAGTTATTGGGGTATCACTATTTCTATTATCATGAACAAGTATACCATCAATTGAATTATTATTTTTTCTATGAGCATATACTGTCAAACCTTTCGCTGGCATTGAAAACATTCCATCTCTTACAAGAGTCCCCGATAAATCATGACGAATTTCATGAATTTTTAACTTTGTATATCTCATTCCACTAGGACCTAGAAGCATTGAGAAAATAATTAGAAAAATTGTTATGAGAAAACCAAATAATAAAAATGGTTTAAATAATCTTACTGGATTTATTCCTGATGATAGCAAAACTATAATTTCTTTATCAGAAGACATGGCATAAAGAACAAATGCTGATGTAATAAAAGCCGCTAAAGGTGTAATTTGGGAAACAATATTTGGCAAAACTGTAATAGAAAGCATAAAAAAAGTTGATAAGTCAGCACCTCGCATAACTATTTCATCTAGAAGCTTTAGAACTTGACTAAGCCATGCAAGTGATAGTAATCCAATCATTACTGTAAAAAATGACAATGAAAGTTTTCTAATTATGTATTTATCAATATTTTTCATTTTATAATGTATTATATACGACAAACTATACCCTTAATCATTAAATAATGTTAACAGATGTTAATGAAAATAATTGGAGAAAATTATGAAAGTAAGTTTTGTTTCAAAATTAACTGAAAAAAATGAAATTTTAGCTTTAATTACAGATAAAAAATCTCTATCAGAATTTAAGGAGTTAGATGAAAACCTTAAAAGTAAAATTAATCATGTTGTTAATAATGAAAATTTTGATTTTAATAAATTTTCTTCGCTCGAAATTGCTAATGATGAAAATAGTTCATTTTCTAAAATAATTATTATTAGTCCTGGGCAAAAGAATTTAAAATCAGGTAATGACCTTGCTATTATAGGTGGAAAAATTAATCAAATTTCTTCAAAATCCAAAAATAAGAAGGTTAGTATACTTGTAGCTAGTGAGTTTTCTGACGACAAAAGCTTAGTTGAGATTGGTTTTGGTGCAACATTAAATACCTATAAATTCGATAAGTATAAATCTAAGAAAAAAGTAACAAAGCAAATCAATGAAATAATAATAATTTCGAAAAACGCCGCTAAGTTAAAAAATAAATTTAAGCAAAAAAATGCTGTTGCTGAAGGCATTTTCCTAGCAAGAGACTTAGTGAATGAACCAAGTAATATTCTTAATCCTGAGGCATATGCAAAAAAAATCAAGGGACTTTCAAAATTTGGATTAAAAGTAGAGATTTTAAATGAAGCAAAAATGAAAAAATTAGGAATGTGGTCATTATTAGGTGTTGGTCGAGGTAGTCAATATGAAAGTCAACTAGTTATTATGAAATGGGATGGAAATAAAGGAAGAAAAACTAAACCATTATGTTTCGTTGGAAAGGGCGTTTGTTTTGACTCTGGTGGAATATCACTCAAGCCTGGGAATAAAATGGAGGAAATGATCGGTGATATGGGAGGATCAGCAGCGGTAGTTGGCCTAATGAAAGCTCTTGCCCTGAGAAAAGCAAAGGTAAATGTTGTTGGCGTTGTTGGTTTAGTTGAAAATATGCCTGATGGAACTGCTCAAAAACCTGGCGATATAGTTAAGTCAATGTCAGGTCAAACTATCGAAATACAAAATACTGATGCTGAAGGAAGATTAGTCCTAGCTGATGCTCTTTGGTATGCTCAAGATAAATATAAACCAGAAATAATGATTGATTTAGCAACATTAACTGGTGCCATAGTTATGTCTCTTGGTAACAAAATGGCTGGTATTTTTAGTAATAACGACGACTTATCGGAAAAACTTTTGGATGCTGGTATAGACTCAGGTGATAATGTTTGGAGATTACCTCTATCTGAATCTTATGATAAAATGATTAACTCAAAATTTGCGGATATGAAGAATATTGGCATTGGTGGTGCTGGATCAATAACAGCAGCTCAGTTTTTAAAAAGGTTTGTGAATAAAGTGCCTTGGGTTCACATTGATATTGCTGGCACTGCAACAGGTATGGAAAAGAGCTCTATAAATACAAGTTGGGCAACTGGCTTTGGAGTAAACCTTTTAAATACTTTAATTTCAAAATTTTACGAGTAAATTTTGTCTGAAATTTTTTTTTACAAACTTAAAAATTCAAGTAGTGAAATATTTCTTGCCAGCTTAATTGAAAAATCAATTGAAAATAAATGGAATTCAGTTGTTCTTCTAGACAATATTGAAAGAATGGAAGAAATTAATGATTTTTTATGGTCATATAAAGATACATCATTTTTACCTCACGGTAGTCAAAATGACAAAAATCCTGAATTTCATAGAGTTTATTTGACCTGTGAAGAAGAAAACCCAAATGGCTCAAATGTTATTTTTTCAATTGACGGATTATTTATTAAAAATATTAATTCATGGAAAAGATGTATATATATTTTTAACGAGCAAAACTTAAAAGTTGTTGATCAGTTTGATACCTATAAAAAAAATATTGATCAAACACAACATGTTTTAAAATCTTTTGAACAGGATGCAAATGGTAAATGGATTAATTCCAATTAAAGGAGAATATTATGGTCATTCAAAGAACACTATCAATAATTAAACCAGACGCTACAAAAAGAAATGTTACTGGTAAAATTAATCAAATGCTTGAGAGCAGTGGATTAAGAATAGTAGCTCAAAAAAGAATAAAACTATCTCAAGAGCAAGCCGAGAGCTTTTACTCTGTTCATAAAGATAGACCATTTTATAATGATTTAGTTAATTTTATGATGTCAGGTCCAGTTGTAGTTCAGGTTTTGGAAGGTGAAAATGCTGTTAAGGTTAATAGAGATACAATGGGTGCAACAAACCCTGAAGAAGCAGAAGAAGGTTCAATCAGGGCTGAAGTGGGCCTATCAATTGAGGCAAATTCTGTTCATGGTTCTGACTCTGAAGAAAATGCTAAAAGTGAAATTAATTTTTTCTTTAAAGATGAGGAAATTTATCCATAAATTATATTTTAAAATCGTCTAAAATTTTAATCGCTTTTTCTGAAAAAATTACTTTATCATTTTTAACTTTAACCAATTCATCGGTAAATAATTTTAAACATTTTGGGTAGAGTTCATGTTCTAGCTTAAGAACCTTTTCTGCTAGAGAGTCTTTGTCATCAGTGGCATCAACTGATGTTACTGCTTGACCTATGATTGGTCCTTCATCAACTCCTGATCTTACCAAGTGAACAGTACAACCGGTAAATTTAACTCCTGATTTAATTGCTCTTTCATGTGTATTTAAGCCTTTAAATGATGGAAGAAGGGCGGGGTGGATATTAAGATGTTTATTAAACCATTTTTCAACAAATTTTTCTCCATGTATTCTCATAAAACCAGCATTACATAAAAAATCTATTTTATTTTCAACTAAAACATTATTAACCTGATTATCAAAATCATCCCTTTCAGAGAATTCTTTATGATTAATTATTTTAGTTTTTATATTTTTTGATTTTGCAAACTTAATACCTTTGGCATCAGGGTTATTTGATATAACAATATTTATTGAAGCATTTTTATTATTTTGAAATGACTCTATAAGCTTAATCATATTTGAACCATTACCGGATATTAGTATTCCAATTTTCATTTTAATCTCTATGATAAATTATCTTAGGGTTATCTTTTTGTGTCTCTATAATTTCACCAATGATATAAAAATCTTCATTTTTGTTTTCAAAAATTTTGGATATTTTTCTAATATCCTTATGATTTATAACTAAAATCATACCTATACCGCAGTTAAGGGTTTTAAGCATTTCCTCTTCATCAATATTTCCTAATTCCTGTAGCCAGTTAAATATTGACGGTCTTACCCAAGATGATAAGTTTATTTTAGCTCCAATATTTTCGTTTTCAAATATTCTGGGTAAATTTTCTGTAATTCCTCCGCCCGTTATATTTGAGATAGCTTTAATTTGGTCTGAGCTTTTAAGTAAATCAAGAATAAGTTTCACATAAATTTTTGTAGGTTTCAAAAGAGCCTCTGCAATTGTTTTTTCGCTATCATCTGGCATTGGCAGGGTTATATTTATATTTTTTTGATCTATTATATTTCTTACTAGAGAGTAACCATTGGAATGAAGACCATTTGATGGAAGGCCTATTAGTACATCACCTTTTTCAATATTATTTTTTGGTAGTAATTTATTTCTTTCAACTAAGCCAACAGAAAATCCTGCTAAATCAAAATGCCCTTTCTCATACAAACCAGGCATTTCTGCTGTTTCACCACCTATAAGAGCACAATTAGACTCTATGCATCCCTTAGAAATACTTTTAATAATTTTTTTAGTAGTTAAATTTGATAGTTGTCCTGTAGCAAAGTAATCTAAAAAATATAGTGGTTCTGCTCCTTGCACAATTAAATCATTTACACACATAGCAACCAGATCAATTCCTATGTAATCATAAAAGTTACTCTCTATTGCGAGCAATAATTTTGTTCCTACACCATCAGTGGATGATATGAGTAAAGGATCATTATAATTTAAAAGCCCTATATCAAAGACTCCGCCAAAACCCCCAATAGTCCCATCCGCACCAAGCCTTTGAGTTTTTTTTATTATAGGTTTAATTTCTTCTATTAGATCATTAGCTTTTTGAATATTAACACCTGATGAAGCATAAGTTATTTTTTTATTATGATTGTTGGTACTTTTTGATTTTTTCAATGCTTCAGCCTCATTGGTATGATTTTAAATGACATGAATCATTTTTATTACATATTAATAAATATATCATTAATATAATTAAATAAGGTTAATTTAATGAATATTGCTAATATTATAACTATTGTAAGACTACTTTTTACTCCTTTTATTATTTGGTTGATTTTATCAGGCTATTATAAAACAAGTTTTATTTTTTTTATTTTAAGCGGTCTTTCTGATGCAATTGATGGTTTTATTGCAAAAAAATTTAATCAAATAACCATTTTAGGAAGTTATCTGGATCCATTAGCTGATAAAATATTAATTGTTTCTTCAATATTGGTTTTAGGATTTATTGGAATAATACCTTCATGGCTTTTGATTTTAATAGTATCAAGGGATTTGGCAATTTTGGGAGCTGTAATTATTTCATGGCTTATGGAAAGTGATTTAAAAATCGAACCAATTTTTTCAAGCAAAATTAATACTTTCCTTCAAATTTTATACATCTGTTTAATTTTATTGAATTTATCAAATTTTATCAATTTAAGTTCACTTGGAAGTACCATAATTCCCTATTTTTCCTATATAATTGGTTTTTTTACATCATTATCTTGGAGTATTTACTTGGTATTATGGCTGAAAAATATTGGCATAATCTCAAAGAATGAAAATCATGAAAATTGAAAATGATAACTTACAATTAACTATTGATATGCCAAAAAGAACAGCTCTTAATAGAGAGGATTTTCTTGTAAATGATAGGAATAAATCTGCAGTAGAGTTTATTGATAATTTTTATAAAGAGCCAATTAAGCTTGGCATATTGATTGGTCCAAAAGGTTGTGGAAAAACTCACCTTGTAAACGTACTTTGTAATAGTTTAAAAGGAATTGACTGGTCTTTTTTAAGCTCAGAAAATAAAGATATATATAATATTTTTAATAAAAATGATGTAATCATCATCGAGGATATAAATAATTTTAATTCCAAACAAAAGGAAGAATTTTTATTTCATTCTATTAATCTATCTAGAGAGTTTAATAAGTCTTTGTTATTAACTTCGTCTCTAAAAGTATCAAAATTAAATTTCAAAACCTTAGATTTAGTTTCAAGACTTGAGGCTATGAATACTGCATTTATAGAGGAGCCAGATGATACATTAATGGAGGCTTTAATAATAAAACTATTTAATGATCGTCAACTTTTAGTAAAACCAAGCACAGTAAATTTTTTAATGCAAAGAATTGAAAGATCTTATTTAGGTATTTCAGAAATTATAGAGCTTATTGATAAAGTTTCTCTCTCACAAAAAAAATCAGTTTCTGTAAAATTAATAAAAACCCTAATAGATTAAGGTTTTATAATTCTTTCAGCTCAATATTATTATTATTCATTATTATAGCTATTTTACCGTTTTTAAATTCTAAAGCTTTCTTGCCAAATAATTCATACCTCCAACCCTTTAGTGTCTTTATATCAGCATTATCGTCTGCAATTAAGTCTTCTAAATCTTGTGTAGATGCAATAAGCTTTTGAGCAACATCATATTTTTCGGAAACTGAATTTAAAAGAATTTTTAACAATGAAACTCTACTATTTGTTCCATGCGGCAACTTTCTTTTTTTTGGCAACTTTGGAAGATCATTCTCTTTCATAGATATACCAATCAATACATTATCAATAATTTCCTCTTTAATCTCTTCTTTTAATCTCAACCCATTTGATAAAGATCGCATACTATTAATTTCATCAATTGATTTGGGTTTTATCGAAGCAAGCTCATAAATAAGATCATCTCTTAAAATTCTACCTCTAGGAATATTATTTAACTGAGCTTTTCTCTCTCGCCACAATGCCAGTTGATAGGTTATTGCTCTAGTTTTTTTATCGTAACTTCTGATTTTTAATCTTTTATAAGCATTTTTTGGACTTTCATCATAAGTCTTTTCAGACAGTAAAATTTTTAATTCATCATCTAACCAACCATTCCTTTCTTTTTCAATAATTTCTCTATTTAAAATGGGGTATATCTGATAAAGGTAAGTTACATCTCCAATAGCATATTTTAATTGTTTTTTTGTAAGTGGTCTTTTCGCCCAATTTGAGAATCTTGATGATTTATCTATTTTTTTATTAAGTGTTTTTTCAACAAGTTTTTCATAACCCACAGACTCACCAAAACCACATACCATTGCTGCTATTTGAGTATCAAAGATTGGTTGAGGAATTTTTCCAGACATTTTGTAAAAAATTTCAATATCCTGCCTTCCAGAATGTAAGACTTTTAAAATTGATTTTTTATTTAAAATTTTAATAAATGGTTTTAAATCAATATCATTTTCCAATGGATCAATGATTATTTCTTTATCATGCGAACAAATTTGTATTAAACATAATTTAGACCAATAAGTTTTTTCTCTTATAAATTCTGTGTCAATTGTGATAAATTTTTCTTTACTTATTGATTTACAAACCTCAACAAGTTGTTCGTTTGTTTTTATTAATTCCATTTAAACCATATACATTAAATTTTTTTACTTGTCCTTGACAAAAGACTTTTAAATTGTCCTATTGCTCAAATAATTTTAAGGTAATCAAATGAATTA